>Ga0307507_10010436_pt1 | contig 12008 bp, 15 predicted proteins | sample 7_EM_MG_FD_207223 | JGI IMG/M metagenome (GOLD analysis project Ga0307507, IMG submission 207223) | Populus trichocarpa ectomycorrhiza microbial communities from riparian zone in the Pacific Northwest, United States - 7_EM | ecosystem: Host-associated > Plants > Roots > Unclassified | place...
GACTACTGGTGTCTACTACGATGCAAGGGAGAACTACTGGAGCAACATATGGGGGGACTAGAGTACCAGGCTATTATAACTACTGTGGCTATGTTGAACTACTGAATCAAGTTATTTTTTCCTGATGAGACAAATTATTGAGATTCATTTGAATTTTGGTTGCACGTTGGGTGATATACTTGAGTGGATTACTTAGTTTAAATTTGTGCAAGAGGCGAATATCTGTTACCAATTTGCGTGTCTATATCTGCAAGTGCAGTCAAATTTTGTGCTAAGAATCCTCACATGTCACGCGCGCGCCTAGTTACAGCCGCCCTACTTATTCCACTTGTGCTCCCACCACCACCATGCAAGTGACCGCTAGCCAAACAACATCCAGGGGGACGATGGACCCCTTTCAATCGCACCTCGTCGCCCTCCTCTCCATCTACGAACTTGGTCCTTTCGCAGGTGCGCCCATCCTGCGGTACGATGGGCCCGCTGACTGGCAGACGGAGATGACCTTGAAGAGTCTGGGTGTGGTTGCAAAGAGGATGTGGGATGTTGAGGCTGCTGTTGTGTCGATTGGTGGTATCAATAAGGGTGCGAAGTTGAAGGGAGGTGGCGATGGAGATGGCGATGCGTGGAGGACGGTGGTGGGTTTTGCTTTTGCGATAACCAAAGAAAACGACTTATGATAATAGAAGGCTTCGAATAAGCAAGTGGAAGAAACGGAAGATGGGACGATTACGACCAATGGTGATTCTACGGCTACACCTCGACCACTCAGCGGATCGTACGCCGCCTGCGGAATCACAGAACTTATCGACAGCTGCACGAGCAAACGGAATGACCATCTCACTCGATGGCATTCCCTCTTCCATCGACCCCTCAAAGGCCTTTTGGGTCCATGAAAGCTGCTTCCTTCATCTCCCATAATCCCTCCTCCTCCTCCCCTTCTCCTCAGCCCCACCAACAGCCTACGCCCACTGCCCAACGTGCGGCAAAACTGTCTCTGATCCGCTCATCATCCCCATCTACTCCTCCTCCTCCCCCTCTGACATGCCTCGGGTCTAGCCCGCTAGTTGTACCAATGGGCCCATTGGCAGCCGCGGCGTTTGAGAGTGGGATGAGCGCCGTTGAGGAGTTGAAGCTCCTAAAGGCCCAGGTGCAGGATGTGGCGAGGGTTTGTCATGCTGTTGCGGGAGCGGATTTGAGTCAGAAGATTACGGTTCCTGTGCAGAGGGTTGTTATGGTGCAGTTGAAGGATGTTATCAATCCTATGGTATGTGTCGTTTTTTATTTTGATGTGGTGGTGGAGGCTGATGGAGGATAGGTTGATAAGTTAGGACAGTTTGCTAAAGAGGTTACGCGTGTTTCGCAGGAGGTTGGGACGGAGGGGTAGGTTCTCCTGCCCCGATGACAAACAGCTAACCTCTTCCATAGTAAACTAGGTGGTCAAGCGCTCGTTTTAGACGTCGAAGGCACATGGCGCGAGTTGACGGGTGTTGTGAATAAGTTGACGGCGAGTTTGACATCTCAGATGTGTGTTTTTCCGTCTTTTTTGGACGCGGGTTTTTTTGGTCACCGTCCTCGTCTTTTCCGGGCAAGGTGTTCGGACAAGGTCTCTTGTACATCTCTTTCTTTGCGCGTTTTACTTACTTCTTTTGCACGTTTTACTTTCATGGTTAATGGTATGGTCGTTAGGTGAGCTTCTATCTTCGCTGGACCTTGAGCTTTTTTCTTTTGTGCTTTCTTCACGCTTGAGTTCGGAGCTGACGTCTTTCTTTTGCTCTTTCCTCGATTCTCATTTGGATGGATTTGTTGTATTCGTGCATTTCATTCACCATCCACCCACTTACCGTCAAACTCTAACACGAACGGACCATCAGACTACGGGCACTGGCAGCAGAAGTCACACGAGTAACCCTCGAAGTCGGAAGTCAAGGCAAATTGGGAGGCCAGGCGCATGTACCGGACGTTGAGGGAGTTTGGTTTGAGTTGGTTCGGAATGTGTGTTTTTCTTTTCTTTTCTTCATTTCTTGTGTTGGGCTTCGTGCTTCGCTTGCACCCCTCCTTCATCAGGTCGGCCTGACCCATCTTTCCTATCTCCTTATCTCTCTCTCTCTCTCTCTCTCTCTCTCTCTCTCTCTCTCTCTCTCTCTCTCTCTCTCTCTCTACGCGCCTTTCCCGGTCATCTCCATCCTTTTCTTACCTTCTTCCTACACGTACTGACCATTACACCATCTTGCAGGTAAATAGAATGTGCTCATCACTAACAGATCAAGTGCGCTCCATAGCCAAGGTCACCACCACTGTGGCTCGTGGGGATCTAACCCAGAAGATCGAAATTTCGGTCGAGGGTGAAATGTCGACTTTGAAAGGTGGGCGTTTCCTCACTTGTCCGAACATATTAGACCGAACCTCTTTCTCTCTCCAGGCACCGTCAACTCTATGGTAGACCAGTTATCAGCATTCGCATCAGAAGTAACCCGAGTGGCACTGGAAGTCGGAACTCAAGGTATTTTGGGTGGTCAAGCCAAGGTTGAAGGTGTCCAAGGGACGTGGGCCGACTTGACGAGAAACGTCAATGTAAATTCTTTCCCTCGACCTTCCTTCTTGAACCTGTCTAACGTCTCTCTTTTGCAGAAAATGGCGTCTAATCTAACAGATCAAGTGCGATCTATCTCAGAGGTGACGAAGGCCGTCGCCTTGGGTGATCTGGGCAAGCTAGTGAACGTAGACGTGCAAGGCGAGATGTTGGACTTGAAGATGACCGTCAACTCTATGGTGGCCCAGCTGAGCACCCTGGCCAACGAGGTTACACGAGTGAGTCCGGATGTCGGCACGGAGGGCATTTTAGGTGGACAGGCGTTCGTTCCTGACGTACAGGGTATGTGGAGCCTGAAATCCCTGATCAGCTCATTGGCGACTCCCTCCGCCTACGACAAGTCATCACCAACTTGGTCGGCAACGCGATCAAGTTCACACCATCCAAGGCTACTCGCAAGGGTCATGTCGCTCTCAGCTGTCGCCTTTTGGGACTGGATGAACAGAATGTGACTCTAGAGTTCTGCGTTACTGATGCTGGTATCGGTATCGCGAAAGACAAGCTCAACTTGATTTTCGATACGTTCTGTCAGGCAGATGGGTCTACTACCCGAGTGCGTTTCCGCTGTCTTACAAGATGAGTATGGAGCTGACCACCATCTTTTGTAGGAATATGGTGGTACTGGTTTGGGTCTGTCGATATCCAAACGTCTCGTCTCCCTCATGCAGGGTAACATGTGGGTGGAGAGTGAAGTTTCGAAAGGAAGCAAGTTCTTCTTCATGATTACCTCGCAAATCAGTCACTCCACGATGGATGTGACACTCTCCAAGATGGCGGCATTTGCGAAGAGGACGATACTGTTTGCAGACACTCTTCGCGACACCACTGGGGTAGTTAATCGCATCAAGGAGCCCACCCTCAAACCTTATGTCGTCCACGAGGTCAGGGAGGTTGCAGATAAGGATAAGTGTCCTCATATTGATACCATTGTCGTGGATTCTCTGGCTGTTGTAAGTCGAAGTTCCGTTGAACGTGGGGGTTGAACTGACCAATCGGATCATAGACGGAATGGATTCGCGAGTACGAGCACCTGCGATACATCCCAATTGTTCTTCCAGCGCCCTCAATGCCCCGGCTCAACCGTAAGCAGCATGGCGTTTGTGCGGCGATAGCTTAACTATAATATGTTTTCCAGTGAAATGGTGCTTGGACAACAGTATTACTGCGCAAGTCACCACTCCAGTAACCGCGCAGGATCTGTGTTCTGCCCTCATATCCGCCCTGGGGTCCAACACTGTCAGCCCAGTCTCGGCGCACAACGACGCCACGTTCGATATCCTGCTCGCTGAGTGGGTTCCAATTCGCTGCTGTGGGCTTCAGTGTCTTCGCTTGACGAAACTTTTTTTTACCCCTCGTAAGAAGCGCGGTAACTCGCTCGTCACATGTGTCACACACAATCAATTTGTGGGATGTCGACTACAACCCCCTGCGTCGGAATTGAGGTGTTCGGAAACCTTGCCAGCCTAGTAGGCAGTTTGTCCACGCAGAGCACCAGCGTCGTTACGTGGCCCGACCAGTTGAATGGTCTGAGCTGCTGTGAAAACCATGTAGAAAACATTGATTAGAACAAGGTTAAAATTCGTGTCCGTGAAAAGGATGTCGGAATCCAATGAATTTAATTAACCTCCAGAGAAAAATTGAGGTGTTAAAACTCACCATGGAAGTTTGTCCTCACAGACTGGCCCCGATGTCGTTGATACAGTCACTGAGAACAGACGGCACTGTGGCTGTGCTCATTTTCGATTGATCGTGTCCAATCGTGTTCTCCACTACGTACTACAACTCGGATTCGTGGGTGTGCTTCGGGGAGTCAACGGCAGGTGACTGGACGACCTGTTTCGAGGTCTTTTAGGGCTGGAAGCTTGTTCGGTTCAGGGAGGTCGAAGATGTGTGATGAGGAGACTTTTGGAAGACGCGGAGGAGATCTGGCAACCGCATAGTTCGCCGGACGTTTATTGGGCAATTTTTTTTACTGGTCCAGTTGCTCAAAGGTGCCTTTACAATTATTACTCCAAATCGTGGATGCATATATTTAATTCCGACTTCTAAGCCACGGGTTTGTTTGGTTTCTGCCGGATTCTAAAAATAAGGCGGCTTCCCATTTTGGGATTAGAGTTCAAGGCGGAATCTCAAGTGCTTGTGATGTAATACACCCGTGGAATTTGGAAACGAGTCACAACACATTTTATCCTTCCAACCATGACGAAAAACGTTGCTCCCTCCACAAAGCCTGCTGGCATCATCCCCAGAGAAGACTTGATGATTGGGACATATCCTTGGCTGTTCAATAAAGATCGTGTGCGTGGCTTGTCTATACCTTTTAATCACGTCACCTCACAATCCTTCCGAAGACTCGCTATGGTGGCCTAACAGTCATTCCAGAACACCTCTTAGCAGTTTGTAGTTAGTTTCTTTTACAATTTCAAGACATTGAAGAGTACTCTAGATTGAGGACGAGGACAAAAGGGAGTCGTTAATAGACAACTTTGTCGCGATTATGGCCGCAAAGCCCCTCACAGACGAAGAACAATGGCAAAGGGATGAGTGGGATAAGCTCATTTTGGATCCTGGTAATGGTTATTTACACCTGAATCTGGTTTCTTGTAGGACTGATCAGTTGGTTTTCAGATCCTCTCGAGTATCTGGATGACGATTTTGCAGATGATGTGATAGCTTGTGCTGAGGGCCGTGGAACATTTCCAGCTGTACCCAAGGGGTCAACAGTGGAGAATCATGGACGTAGATAGTGAAGCATAGGCATAGTGTATTGACAGGAATGAATGAGGTTTCGAGTGCGATCTCGCAGGTATTTCCTTGTTCTTCAGGTCCTTGGGCTTGCAGGTGAGCAAACTTGTAAGAACCTTCTTAAAAGGTGAGAGGATATTGTTGACTTTGTTGGTATAAGGAATCAAAGCAGGGTTTGAAATTGGTTTGAAAGGATATCCTGAGAAGTTTCCATTTCATGTGCAAATGCCCATAGGTTAATGACGACGCAAAGATGTTTAGTCGCTGCCTCGCTTACTCTCTGTTTCACCTTCTGAATCCTGGCAGCCTTCTAAATTCTTCATTGATGTCGAGCTTTGCCATATCACCCGCCTCGCACCAACGACTACAGCCATAACCCCACTTGAGCGACGACGATAACGAGGCGTGGCTCTCGACGAGCATGCCAACAAATGACGGTAGTGAGGAGTGGCAAACGACACGCAATGACGAGGATGTACAAGAGTGGACACACACACATACACGGAGAGTACGACACATGATGTTATGAGCGACACACTATTACCTGGTGTGTCGATTGAATTTTTGAATGTGTCGTTCATGTCACATGAATTCAAAACCCTGACAGGAATTATGTATGACCGTGACGAATCAATGTCAGTGTCACCCGTCTGCGTCACTGCTGATCTACCACCACCATGTTCGGGCCCCTCCCTGCGCTCTCTCCCTGCAGCCCCCGCCTCACATATCCCATCCCACAAAGTGTGTGGCGGTGAACGTCGTGACACAGGCCCCAGCATCCCCCCTCGTTCAGCACGATAACGGCATCAAAAGCCAGGTGGGGCCAATGTGATGCCCTGGCTGCAGACGCAAAGAATGGCTGGCGCAACGGCGAGGGATACATTACATTTGGTAAGTCTTTAGCCTCATCTCCCTCCCTTCTCATTCCTGCCACATCATAGGCCACAGACCCGGTTACAGACGCCCCCGTGAACATGACCGCGACCACGTCCACGCCAGCCACCTGGAACGCGAACGCGCCCACATCTACGTCCACGTCAGCCACACCGAACACGACCCCGGACGCGAGGGTGAGCAGGGTGGCGAAGAGGAAGATGAGGTGGGAAGCCTGAGGGTGGCGGTCCCCTCTCGCAAGCTCTCATTTCCACCCAGGATGAGGTGGCGAAATTCCACCGCCAGCCTCGTCCTACCCATACCCTCCGAGCTCTTTCGTATCCAGGACGAAGATGGCGGGGTCCCACCGCCGTGTTCGTCATCTTCACACTTTCCTGTGCTGGACGAAGCGGCGGGGCCGTCGATGGCGAGGATTCTCGGTGGGGACGGGTCTCGAGGAGCTGTGATGTTGCTCCCTCTCTCTTAATTTATGTAGTAATATTTAAGGTAATACCTCGTCTTTTACAGAATAAATACACTTTAAAAATAAAATTGATCATAAGTAGAAAGAGTTTAAAAAAATACTCTTGTCATTTCGAATTCGAAGTCCAATGGAGGGTGGTCAGAGGGTTCAGTTTGATTGTGGACTTGGTAAATTCCACCGGCAAAAGGATTATCATATGACATGCCAGTGGACGAAGATTCGACACACCAAAGCACACCCTTGGCATCAGTATGTCGTGTTTTGGCCGGTGTGTCGCTCTTCTTTCTCGTGTGTCGCGTCTTTTTTCTGTGTGTGTGTGTCGTCTCTTGTCAGTCCCGCGCAATGACCATGCACAGCGCAGTTCGGTTTTCTTTCCATCGGTCTATAATTTACTCACAACTCAGATTGTGAGACTCCAGGCGCAGGTTGATGAATCAGAATGCAAGATTGAAGACCTCCGTCGTCTCTTGGCTGAAGCGCAGAATGATGCCGCGGTGAGTCAAGATATCATATGGCGTTCAGCTTCCTGACAAGTTACAACAGACTTGACTTGCCGTCTAGATTGACCTGACAGCCCACAAGCCGATACCCATTCGGAGGTCAAGTCAGAGAAGGTTTGATCTCATAGAAGTACGGGTAGTTAGCCCAGAACTGACACAGGCTAACAGCCTAGACATGAACAAAAAAATCACAAGGTTGAAGTTGGGTTGAAGAAATCCAAATCGTAAAACCTGTGAGTCCGACCTTTATCTCCTGCATTTTATAAGTAAACTACATTAACAGGAGGATTCAAAATCATCCCCATCCTCTGTCCAATTCAACTCCATCCCTGTAATTCATAGCAATGTCACAGTTGTGGTGTGTCTCCGTGAATAATCGTTTTTCATTCTGATTGAAAATCCTTGCAGATGGATGAATCCTCCACTTTACCATCGACTGACAAAAGCGCGGAAATACGTATACAACCTGTCAAGGAAATACCGTCGCATAAAAGATCTCTTGAACCCGAAAACGATTTAGCTGTGGCCAGTCCGAACACGGGAGGGAATGAAAAAAGGCGGAAGCTGGAACATATGAATCCACGAGCCTCTACCTCTGCCCATCTCCCGGAAACGGCTTCTCCTGTATCTTCCTTGAAAATAAGCCCGGGATTAGACACCGTTGCAACTACCGGGTCGCAACTTTTCGGGGAGACGAAACCCAGGTCTCCGATTGATAATTTATTCCACCAGGTAGATCCGTTGGCGGCCTGTCTGCTATTTTTCTTATCGCTGTCTTTCAGGACGATGATCCCCCTCTGAAGGTCAAGATCAAGGAGGAAGCATTTACTTTTCCCCATTCAGTCATATCAACGTATCTGAAAGACTGCGCCCGTCTCGCAATCTCATCCCCAGAAATATCACCTGTTCCTCGTCGATTGATCTCACTCGCATACGGCGGTAAGGGCTGACACCTCTTACAATACATCAGAGCCCCGCTTAATCCCTCTGGGCCAAAGAAGCGGCGTATGGTTTTCCCAATGCTCAACATGAATCCAGGGATGCCGACTCGTCCTGGTGAAGCTGGGCTACTATTTGCTTCGAGACACGAAGTATTATATAATGCACCATGGTCCCTCTTCTGTCGAAGTATGGTGGGCAAGGAGCCGAGATGGAGCTACCTCGGTGAATATCACAGTATCCTTTGCGGGAAGATGACGGCGAAGCAGTTTAGGGCGCAAAAACAAGCGGTAATGTCGCCCAAGTTGTATCACTGGATATCTGTGGATATCCTCTCACCGTGACTCACGTCCTATCCTGTAGGTCAAAGACAACTGGGGAAAGCTTATCCTCAAGTCAAAACGACACGACGTATACGTGACCATGCTTGCTCAAATAGCTTTAAGGAAGTATGATCTACTTCCTTCGGTTGACGAAGAAAATGCAAATGCGCTTGAAATCGCGGAAATGGCTGCTATCAGGAGCAAGACAGGTAGTCATGTAACCGTTCAGGATATAACCGAAGCGTTTTCTCGTGGAGATGAGGTATGCTTGGCTTCCATAACTTCGCATTCGTAGTTTGGGAGTAATCCTTGACTCAGATTACTTAGGAGAAATCGAATAAAGCGGCAAGGAAGAGGAGCTCCAGTGTCCCAAAAATGCGTGGAGATTTGGCGCTCTTATCATCAGAATCGGAATTGACGGATTACGATTACGAGGACTAAAGGGAAGTTCCATTTCAACTTGAGAAATCTTTTCCCGTCACTTTCCTATCGACAGCAAGAAATAGAATTCGTCCATTTATGCTTCGGAATCTTTTGTCCCCTCTATTAATTTCTTCGCCTTTGCTGAGCGCAGTTGTGTCGAACACTGCATCGGTAATTTGTGGCTACAATAAATCATAGGCATGTAGGAAATTTATGATAGCGCTTAACACCTTAGTACACAACCACAGTTTCTGTGTAAAGGTCTTCAATTTCAATTTCTCTGCCATCCATATCCTTGCCTTTCGCAATGTCAAGGGTTGCCTATATCGATACGATGACAACCCATATCTTCCAGATGAGAAGCTGCGTGCAATGAAAGCTAGAATCCCTGACGAGTGAATTAGCCACACTTTTCCTGCGCACATTCTGTTTATATATCCTTCAGCGTCCCCTCCGCCCGAATCCATACGCTAAAATTTCGTCGTCGTCGTTGAGTTTTCCTTCACGGAAAACCATTTCACGGTAGAAATCGTCGGGATTCCAGTATTTATCGGGGTTGTAAGTCATTTGCCTGCGAGGAACACTGAAAAAATAACAAAATTTCAGAAAGGGCCGGACTCACCAGATGTTGGGGATGTCGGTCGTTCCTTGGAAAGCTTGAAGTAAGCATTCGCACACTTACAATTTCAAACGCCGCGCAGCGAAAGCTTTCGGGATGAGATATCCGTTGTAAACGTCATCTTCAAGTGACGCGTAAGGGACGGACAGAGGAACGGGACGTCTCCATCTCAATACTCTCCCCATATGGCAGCGAATCTTGATCTTGATAGTTGGGTAGGCGATCGGTGCCAACGACGCGGTCGATTTCGGCTTGCGCCTTCTTTTGAGCTTCTTGGTAAAGGACCATTGCTTAGATTAAAGTACTGATAACTAAGACTCGTGTTCGTAGATGCTACTACTTACAAGAAACAGCAAGTGTCGTCGCATCGTATCCGAAGCGGCTGTTATGTAGCCTCACAATCAGTGTTGTACTTTGGTACGTTCGGAGAGACATACCGCTATACATCTTGTGGCTGCCTCCTTACAAGTTGCAAAACCATAATGGATAGAGTGAGAAAGAGAATTTAGATTGATGAGCAAAGACTAACGAAAGATGCAGAAAACGGATGCTGAGGGTAGTTGAAGAAGAAAGGGTGGATGTAAGGAGAGATTGTGACTGGATGCAGAATGAGTGGATGGACGAGTTGGATGTAGCCATTGGGAGTTTAATGGAGAAGCCAGAGCGATGAAGAAAGAGTGACACAAACAAGAAAAAACCGACGCAGGAAGAGGTGGTAGAGTGTAAAAACACAACCAATGGAATAATCCAAGAACAGAGACAGAGAAATCGGGTAGGAGGGAGGTGCAACATACACTCGACCCATATTCGTTGAATCCTGCAACAGAAGGAAGGGGGGTCAAATATGTACTTTTGTGCCCGCGGGCAGTGGCATGCGCGATTCCTGAGTAGAGGTTCAGGAAATACCAGGAATGGAGTAGTCTATGCACATAGCTTAGCTTAGTTCCTTGGAGCCGTACGCGTAAAAAGTGGTCGTACGTACTACCTGTGCGTTCGTCGGGTAGGTGCTGGAACGTAAGGATGAGTGATCAGGAAAGGAAGCCAATGTGTCTGTTACCCACCCTCGTCACGACTTTATTGGCTTTCGCAACCTCGTTGATCTGTGAGCTGGATAACATCCGAAAGTACGTCTGTCCATATATGTTCTGAAGTCAACATACGAGTTTCACCTCGGCTTCATCTTGTCCGTATTTTTCTTTGCCCCCGTCGGCAGTCTTAGATTCTTGAGGTGCCCATTGGTGATTTGGGAGCTAATAATCAAGGGTAGGTCGCTCTTAATACGCATGGATTGATATTGTAAACTCACCTTCCATTCGCATCAGCATTACAATCACATATCTGGATGATCCAGCCATCATTTGGAACGTTGCCGCAGAGTTACATCGCTGCGCGAGTGGGTGCGATATCGGAGACCCCACCACGCCCTTACTTGACAGAGAAACTAAACAGAGTGCAAGCATAAGTACGTCTTTGTAAAAATATGCGGCCATGATTGCACTAACCTTCCTCCAGTTCCCTATCATCTTCAGGCACGTCGATTCGTTTCCTCATTCCCCACAGCTGCTTCATCAGCTGCCGCTCGTATTCAGAATGAAGCTCATCACCATCGCCTGCACCTTTTTTGTCGTCTCCGAGTCATCCCTGCCGTTCTGCAGCCTCCGCTGATTCTCACAACAGAATGCTGTAGTCGCCTGACCGTCCCTTCCCCCATACGAAAATGGGAAGCTGTAGCTGTGGCCGTCGGGCCAGTAAGCGCTGCATAAATACACCACTTTGAGGGTGTGTGCAGTTAGGATAGTGCCTAAGGAGGTGCGTCATCTCCGAGAAAATATATGGCTCTGGAGCTACTAACCTTTGACGGTCTCGTTCCGCAGTCGCGTTGTTGAAGTTCTTCATTGATGGTAGCGGGCGAAGAAGGTGGTAGGCTTGGTTGGACGCGACGCAATAGTGCTCTTCATAGGTGTTGTGAGCAGTGCTGGAGACTACGAAATGACAGGTGAGCCCATGTCGTGAAGGTGTAGTTGAAAACGACGAACCTCATCGTACCGCACTCAGACCTGACCATACTCAACGCCTTCCTATCACTGCCCGTCGCTACATCCCTAAGCTCTTCGTTTGCACATTGAACCTGCTCTGCCAACGCGACGTCAGCATACCCTCTCCGCGATCCTGTTGTCGCCGCCCTCGGATCCGGTCACAACATGTGTGTAGTCGCGTTTAGCATGTTCGTCGGGGTTCCTGAGATAGTACTTAGGTGCGCAGGAACAAGTCGTTGATAAGCAAGCGCTAGTTCTGCGCACGTGAACTCGGACTTATGCAATATTCAATGGTTACACAAATATTCTTGGACCTTCGCACTACAGACATCCCCTGCGATCTTATTCAACTTCACAAACCTTCGGAGGTCTTCAATACATTAACGTTCCCATGATCCGAATGTCCTGCAGACATGTCCGCCATCTCCGAAGATTTTATTATGTGTTCACACATCATGCATCATTACACCTTCAAA
>Ga0307507_10010437_pt1 | contig 12008 bp, 7 predicted proteins | sample 7_EM_MG_FD_207223 | JGI IMG/M metagenome (GOLD analysis project Ga0307507, IMG submission 207223) | Populus trichocarpa ectomycorrhiza microbial communities from riparian zone in the Pacific Northwest, United States - 7_EM | ecosystem: Host-associated > Plants > Roots > Unclassified | place...
AAGATGCTATTGGCGCGAGGGGACGTCAATCCCAACACGGCAGACACCAAATATAGTCAAACACCACTCTGGTGGGCTACGAAGAGTGGGTATGAGGGAATAGTAAAGTTGCTATTAGAACAAAATGATATCAATCCCAACACTGCAGACACCGAATATGGCCGGACGCCGCTCTGGTGGGCTGCGAGGCGGGGGGATGAAGGAATAGTAAAAATGCTACTGGCGGGAGAGGATATCAATCCTAACACTGCGGACACTGAATATGGCCAGACACCGCTCTGGTGGGCTGCGAAGGGCGGAAATGAAAGAGTTGTAAAGATGCTATTGGCGCGAGAGAATATCAATTCCAACATTGCAGATACCGAAGATGGTCGAACACCGCTCTGGTGGGCAGCGATGGGTGGGTGTGAGGGAGTAGTAAGGTTGCTATTGGAACAAGGGGATATCAATCCCAACATCTCAGATACCGAATATGGCCGGACACCGCTCTGGTGGGCAGCGATGGCTGGAGATGAGGAAGTAGTAAAGATGTTATTGGAACAACAGGACATTGATCCCGACACTATAGATACCCGATACAATCGAACACCACTCTTGTTGACTGCGATGCGTGGATGTGAGGGAATAGTAAAGCTGCTATTGGCTCGAGAGGATATCAATCCCAACATTGCGGATACCAGGTGTGGCCGAACGCCACTTGGGTGGGCTGCGGCAAGAGGGAACGCAGGAGTAGTAGGGTTACTATTAGAACGAGAGGGTATCAATCCCAATACTGTAGATACCAAATGTGGCCGAACGCCACTCGGGTGGGCTGCAATCGGCGGGCATGAAAGAGCAGTAAAGATCCTATTGGCCCGAAAGGATGTCAATCCCAACACTGCAGATACCGCATATGGTCGAATACCGCTCTTGTGGGCTGCACAGGGCGGGCACGAGGGAATAGTCAAGTTGCTATTGAAACGAGTTGATCACAATCCCGACATACGAGGCCACAGCGGCGAAACTGCCCTTGAGTTAGCTGCGTCTCAGGGACACGCAGGAGTCCTGCAATTACTCTCTGAACTTAAGCCCTCGCTCCCTCCCTCCCTCCCCTCCCAATAGATATAGAAAAAGCCGCAAACACGAGGTGGGAGACTTCGCCATCAAGGGACAACTTGGACAGCAACAGTAAAAAAAGAACAATCCATCTCTACGGCGGAGGAACTCAGCGAAAGAAACACCTGGCCCCCACGCCTACGCCACTAGACCTTCTTTGAAACCCCAACCCCACTGCCAGCCTGCTTTTCACCATCAGAATCCCTTCCCCTTTCCCACCGAGACCTCCCGTCAGTAGCCATTATTTCCTTAGCCATTTCTTCCTTAATTTTTATCTTCTATTTTCTCCTCCTTATCAGTCCTTCCTTATCAGTCATTTCATAACTATCGTTTTATAGATGATTTCCATATTACGCATTCTGAGTGGATGTGAACCAAAACGTTACTACTCTTTAGTCGATACATAAATGCGAGCCCATGCACGAGTGTGAATGAGAGCCCGTACAAGGAGTTCTTTGGTGGTCTATCGTGCATAATCTATCCTCCCACCATTTCTTATTTTTGCTCGTTCTCATCTCTATTTTCTTTTCGTCCCTCACCCGTACACTGCAGCACCGTGTGTCTCCTTTCACTATCATACTTGTGGACTTATTTCACGTTTTGTTCTCTACATTATTTGCTTTAGAATCCTCTATCATAGGAAGGTATCTTACCCTTTAGTAATATACACCTCACCATGCATGATATAAAGTATGATGAATTTTTGATAGAAATTAAGCAATCTCACTTTTTCTCTCCTTCATAACTTACTGTAAATAGTCAGAATACTAATGATGGGGGCTTATTTGCAATCACCTATACTCGCTATGCACCGGATCACCTCACTTTGCTAATAGATAGGCTCTGCCGGGGCTCTCTGCCAACCCTCCCCCTGTAACTGAAGAATCATTGCTCGGTAATGATAAGGTTACCCAGAAATGGCCTTGAACAACCTCCTCAAACCACGTGAGAGCAATAAAAACATAGAGAATGAGCGAGGACCGCAGTAGCACATAGATAAAGTGACTGCCATCGCCACAGAAATAGATTAGCCCCTAGCCTACCACTACTTTTTCTAGCTGTCCCTGGTACAATATTTGACAAGTGGGCCGGGCCATCAAGCTCTCAAATGTGAATCCTAGCTGAGGTTCCGTGTGAATTAGCGGATATACTCCTTGCCCTTTCTAATTCTTTCTAGTTCGCAATCCTCGCTACCAAGTAACCTAATTGATTAATAGGTTATCCCATTGCCTAGGAAGGTCACTGCGTGGCTGTGATATCCTAGTAATAAAGTAAGCTCCAACCTCTATTTTTCATGAAGGAAGGCTGTTGGAAATAGTAGTCTAATGGTGGTACTTGGAGTGTGAGATGCTAGCACTCTAACGCCGCATTATTACGCGTATGCATCGGTGAAGTGACGCACAAACTATGAAAACTTTTCACACCCCTGTCTTTCTTTCCTTCCTGTCCATTCTCTGTCTCTCTGCTCCTTTCTTTCTGTTCGCAGCTTTCCCCTAGTCTTTCCTTCCTATCAACTCATCACAATCAAACATGTTCTTTATCTCCGCCTAATACAAACTTTGGGTCTCTACTTAAGCCGTTCCACCCCGCTGCGTAAAACCCTCACCGTCGATCATTACCTTCGCATCGATTATTTTCAACAAAGGCTAGAGGTAAATGAGCGAGTGATCAGATATGAAGCTGAGGATATTGCGAAGAATAATACTCGGGAGCAAATTAAGTACAGGGACCGGATTTCTGAAATAAAACACATCCAGAAGTTAAGAGCCGCCAGCAAATAATATAGATTATTGGTCCGGTCAGAAAACTCTAAACCTTAGGCACTGTACTGTACATACACCTCCCAAAGAAAAAGAAAAAGTTGATTAAGACGCTCGCCTGCACTCAAAATGCTCGTGGCAACGGCCTTCCCTGGTCAAAAATTGTGCCTCATCATCAATCGTCAACAAGTGAAGGATAGCACAACTTCTTGGTAGCAAAAATAATGGAAATGTTTACTCCGCAAGATAAGAAATGTAAAAAGAAAAAAAATGCAAAATTTAGTGTTGTAGTTGCCGCGGTAACTTAGCAGTGAGGCTAGCGTGGTACTCGTACTAAACTAGTATAGGTATGATGGTCGATGAGGGGAATTCTTTGTTCGGCCTTCGAATATTTTATCTGGGCCTAAGTGCCAGTACCGGCAGCCTTAGGTTCATCGTAGTTGAGTAGGGTTTGAGTGAAAAAAAAATTGAAAAAAGGAGATAAAAAAAATACCTGCGATCTGGTTGGTGGACAGAATTTACATGTGATTGCATCTATCCGAAGTGCTGGGGATGCTGGGGATTAAAGTACCGGTAATGTGCGCATTAGAACTGAGCCAACAGTTAGGGCGCTATCAGTTCTTTCGTAAGTTATTTTTATTATTATTTCTTTGGATGATCAGAATCTTAAGATCTTTATCACCCAGGGCATGAGGAGATCCAGCTTGTGCAAAACATAAATTGTGATTTCTTCTAGCGGGATTTTCCTGTACAGTACAGACTCTTAAAGTTAAGTCTTCGGATATCTGCTTGTATCCTACCTGCGAACCACCCCCCGGGGTTACCAACTATCTTCTAAAACTTAGCGTCTACTTCTCTCCTATTCAGCTATTGGCCTCCCAAGATCTATAGGCGTTATTATGCGCGATCCTATTCAAGTTCCCCTAGATTGTTGCTCTGGATACAGTACCGTAGAATTCCGCGAATAAGGCGCATGTGAAAGTTAGGAGCACCAAGCAACGGGATAATAATTATCCGTCCAATCAGCAACCCTAAACCTGAGTAATCCTTCCTTCCAACCCAAATGTTGAATGCCGGTGAGGCGCACGTCTTATTTACCACCGGATTCTACGGTAAGTTAGTCCCCACGAAAACTAGCACATGAAGAATAGGGATGGGTAACAGCTACCGTATTGTTTTTGTAACCCTGCTTTGGCGAATCCTATTTTTTCTCGCTGAATAACCTTCTTCGTCGCCCGCTTGTTTTCGTCATGCCTTGGTTGGGGACTGTACCGGTACCGGTACTCGGGTACTCGAGTATAGACGCGGGTGACTGGACAGACAGGGATTAGGAAATGTCTGTGTCGGCATAGATTTCTTAATCCCTGTCTGTCCTGTCACTCACGTCTGGAACCAACGAGTAAGTCGTAAAGTTAAGGGGAAAACGATCTAATTGGTCTATGACACACTGTAGACTTGTATCGTTATGGGGCTGGGGATACACTGGACCATAGGCTAACACTAAAGGGCTGCGCAGATGTAAGTTATGTGGCATCGGATTTATTCCTCCCGTACTAGTAACTACTCATCGATTTGGATCACCTGCGTGGACAGCTCATCTCTCTAGCCAATTGGCAAGATTTCCGGTTTCCTTTGAGGTTTTTTCGTCTGTTGTTTCGACACGCATACAGGTAGCTCAACGCAAAGTTTGTCCGCCTTCCTCTTGGCAACGGTCTCTGTCTCCTGGTGCCTACGGTAGTCGCTAAGCAGCTGATTTGACATACCCGTTGAATTCCAGAAATAAGCCACACCTTTGAATACGCCGCAACCACCCAAAGTCTGGATCAAGTGAGTTTGCACCTCGGCTTCACTTTTCGGGCGGCTTATTTATCTAATTCTATGGTAGTTAAAATTCAAATTCTAACATATCCTATTGACCAAGGATCGAATATTTTGGATTGCAGTGGTGGCTCTTTCGTTGTGTCAACTCAGAGAAGACAAGACTAGAATCTGGCTACTCGAAGAGGCACATAATTTTACGATTGAGATAATTTGCCGGTAGTCTGGGGGGGGTTGGGGGTATTGCGACGCCTGGGTGGTTAGTTATTGTCTCAAATTCTTTCTGCCCAGGCAATGATTCAACCTTAATAAATACTGTAAGGAGCACAGTCTACTAGTACAGGATAGATTCTTCGGCTACATTTCATAGAGAAGGTGAAGCATGCCAAGATAATTAATTGAATTAAATGTGAGGCTAAACTCATATCTCATTCGTCGAGGTGTTGGTGTTTACTCAGAGGAGATGATTGGTGAGTAATTTTAGCTGTTGGAGCCGCATCTCCACTTTTTTCAGTCCAGCCGATGCAAATTCCATAAATCTCCAATATCCCTACCACAATTATCGCTATAGCATATTTACACTCGACGAACACTTTAGACACACTATGGACAACACAGCGTATCATCACTCTGTCTCAATTAGTACCGGTAATGTCAACTGCGCTAGCGTATCGAATAGTCATAACAAGATCATCAATGTGAACAAAATCATAGCCGATGAGAACCCAGAAATTATGCAGTGGCTCTCACCGCTAGATCCTAGGAGAAGGCATCAGGATGTGCGTGCCGACAGGATCAATGGTGTGGGTAGTTGGTTTTTGGAGACAAACGAGTTTTTGGAGTGGAGGAATAATGAAGGTGGAGCAGATGAGGCTGTATTATTTTGCTGCGGGGATCCGGGAGCGGGGAAGACATATCTAAGGTGAGTTCCTGGTCCATCGGGAAGAAGTGGTAATTATCGCTGACGGCGAGCAATATTAGTTCATTAGTAATCGACGAACTGTGCGATGGGCCTGGCGAGGAAGGAATCGCAATCGCAATGATCTACTGCGACTTCCGAGACCAACGGGAGCAGACGACTACAAATATCATAGGAGCCATCCTTAAGCAGTTATTGGTTAAAGGGGAAACGCTGGAGCACGTGCAAACGGCGTTTCAGAAGGCGAAAACGGAGGTCGGCGGTCGAGGTCTGCGACTCCCGGATATGGTGCAGATGCTGAAGCAGGCTGTTGCCATCTTGCCGCGGGTTTTCATATTTATTGATGCTTTGGATGAGTGCCTTCCCAAGCATCTACTGGGGCTTCTTGTATCATTGAAGGATATCCTTCGGGGGTCACCGAGGACGCGAATATTCCTCACCGGAAGGCTCCAAGTTGAGGCAAAAATTACAAGATATTTCACTGGGCTTACAGTACCGATCATTCCGAAAAGGCATGACATAAAAAGATATTTGGAAAAGAGGTTGGAGATGGACCCCGAGTCTGTAGCAATGTCCGATAGCTTACGGGCGGATATCCTGATAATTATTCCGGAAAGAATCTCTGAAATGTATGTAGGAGCATCTACCGTCCCCCATTCCATGCATGAGCTTATATTGACTAACTATGGTCTGTAGATTCCTCCAAGTTTCATTAATCATCGACACTATCCTGCGAGAGGTTACCATCTCTAAGAGAAGACGAAAGTTGAGGGAGATGACCAAATGCAATAATTTAGCAGATGCGTACGCGACAGCCCTAGCGCGAATGAAGGCGCAGAAGGGAGGTAGATCCAAACTCGGAATGGAAGCCTTGATGTGGGTATCCAATTCCGAGCGACCGCTACACACTAGCGAGCTATGTCATGCCTTAGGAGTAAAGATAGGATCCACCGATTTGGATCGTGAGAGCGTTCCTGAAATTCAAACTATCCTGAGGTGCTCTTTAGGGCTCATCACGATCGAGGCATCATCTTCCACGGTCCGGCTTGTCCACTTCACGTTGCAAGAGTATTTATCCAATCATCCAAGCCTGTTCCAAAGTCCACACTCGATGATAATGGAGGCTTGCTTGACGTACCTCAATTTTCGTTGTATCCGGGAACTTTCTCCAACTCTCGATTCCGCTCCGTCGACATTCCCCTTTGTTGAATATGCCTCTTGTTATTGGGGAAAGCACATCAAAATGGAGAAGACTGAATATGTGAGTCCGCTTGCGCTGGAACTATTGATTGGATTCGAACAGCATATATCCTCTCAGATACTTTTGTTACATTATTGTGACACTGGACCTTGGTGGGACTTGTGTTTTTATGACAAGGATAAGCCAAACGGCTTTACGGGACTCCATGGAGCAGCGTTTCTTGGGATTGCGGAGATAGTTGCCTCACTATTAGAGATGAAGGAATGGGGCGTTAACGCGACGGATAGCTTGGGTCGAACGGCGCTTGCATGGGCAGCTGTAGGAGGCCATGAGGAGGCCGTAAGGATACTATTGCAACAGAAGGATATCAATCCAAACACTAGAGATTCCCAATACGATCGAACACCGCTTTTGTGGGCCGTCGAGCGCGGGTATGCGGGAGTAGTAAAACTACTATTGGAACGAGGGGATATCAATCCCAACACTCCGGATACCGAATTTGGTAGAACACCGCTGCGGTGGGCTGTTCGTAATGGGCATCAGGGAATAGTAAAGTTGCTATTAGAACGAGAAGATATTAATCCCAACACTCCCGACACCGAATTTGGTAGAACGCCGCTATGGCGGGCTGTGCATGGCGGGTATGAGGAAATAGTAAAGTTGCTATTGGAACGAAAAGATATCAATCCCAACACTCCAGACACCGGATCAGGTATAACACCGCTGCGGTGGGCTGTGCGTAATGGGCATGAGAGAATAGTAGGGTTGCTATTGGAAAGAGAAGATACCAACCCCAACACTCCAGACACTAGATTTGGTATAACACCGCTCCGATGGGCTGTGCGCAATGGGCAAGAGGGAATGGTAAAGTTGCTATTGGAACGAGAAGATATCAATCCCAATACTCCAGACACCGAATTTGGTAGAACGCCACTGTGGCGGGCTGTGCATGGTGAGCATGAGGGAATAGTAAAGTTGCTATTAAAACGATGGGATGCGGATCCTAACACCCCAGACACCGAATATGGTCAAACACCGCTCCGGTGGGCTTCGCTCCACGGGTATGAGAGAATAGTTAGGTTGATATTAGGGCGAGAGGATGCCAACCCAAATACCCCAGACCCCAAACATGGCCAAACGCCACTCATCGTAGCCGCGGTGGGTGGATACGCGGGAGTAGTGGAGTTGCTATCACAACGAAAGGATATTAATCTCAGCACTCCAGACACTAAACGAGGTGGAACACCGCTCCTGTGGGCTGCAGTGCGGGGGTATGAGGAAATAGTAAGATTGCTATTAGAACGAGAGGATATTAATCCAAACACTCCAGATACCATACGTGGCCGAACGCCACTCCTAACAGCTACGATGGGTGGACATGAGGGTGTAGTGGGGCTGCTATTACAACGGAATGATCTCAATCCCAACACTCCGGACACCGAATTTGGTAGAACGCCGCTGTGGTGGGCTGTGCATGGTGGGCATGAGGGAATAATAAAGTTGCTATTAGAACGATGGGATATGGATCCTAACACTCCGGATACTGAATCTGGTCGAACACCGCTCTCGTGGGTTGTGGAGCATGGGCATCAGGGAGTAGTAAAGCTGCTATTGAAACGAGAGGACATCAATCCCAACACTCCAGATACCGAATTTAGTAGAACACCGCTGCGGTGGGCGGTGCTTAATGGGCATGAGGGAATTGTCAAGTTACTATTGGAACGAGAAGATATCAATCCCAACACTCCGGGCACCGAATTTGGTAGAACGCCACTGTGGTGGGCTGTGCATGGTGAGCATGAGGGAATAGTAAAGTTGCTATTAAAACAATGGGATGTGGACCCTAACACTCCAGATACCGAGTATGGTCAAACACCGCTCTCGTGGGCTGTGGAGCGCGGGTATGAGGAAACAGCAAGGTTGCTATTAGAACGAGATGATGTCGATCCAAACACTCCAGATACCGAATTTGGTAGAACACCGCTGCGGTGGGCTGTGCGTAATGGGCATGCGGGAATGGTAAAGTTGCTATTGGAACGAGGGGATATCGATCCCAACACTCCGGACACCGAATTTGGTGTAACGCCGTTGTGGCGGGCTGTTCATGGCGGCCACGAGGGAATAGTAAAGCTGCTATTAAAACGATGGGATATAGATCCTAACACTCCAGACACCAAATATGGCCAAACACCGCTCCGGTGGGCTTCGCTCTGCGGGTATGAGGGAATAGTTAGGTTGATATTGGAGCGAGAGGATGCCAATCCCAACACTCCAGACCCCAAACATGGCCAAACGCCACTCCTCATAGCCGCGGCGAGTGGACATGTGGGAGTAGTGGAATTGCTGTTACAACGGAAGGATATCAATCCCAACACTCCAGAAACCAAATGCGGTGGAACACCGCTCCTGTTGGCTGCCGAGCGCGGGCATGAGGAAATAGTAAGGTTGCTGTTGGAACGAGAGGGTATCGATCCCAACACTGCGGATACCAATTACGGCGGAAAACCACTCTGGTGGGCTACGGAGGGCGGGCATGAGGGAGTGGCAAAGTTGCTGCTGGAGCGAGAGAATATCAATCCCAACACCGCAAACACCAAAAATGATCGAACACCACTCATGTCGGCTGCGATGCGTGGGCATGAAGGAATCGTAAAATTACTATTGAAACGAGAGGATCTTAATCCCAATATACCAGACCTCTGCGGAAAAACGGCCCTTGAGTTGGCTGCGTCCCAGGGACATGCAGGAGTTGTGCAACTGCTCTCCCAATCAAAACCTTCCCCTTCCACCCCTAGAGTTCCAAACAAGCTGAAAACATGGAGCAGAAGACTCTTCCACAAGAGGCCATCTTAAACAGCAACAACAAAAGGATAATCCCTCCCACCGATGAAGGAAAGCCGCCCAAGAAACCCACGGTGCCCCTCACCTAAGCCGTCGGACTTACTTCAATGCTTTCAGCCTTCCCCGTCAACCTACCTCTCACCAGCAAGGCCCCTTCCCCTCACACCCCGGCCCCCTCTCATAATATCGATTCCTCCCTCTGTTATTATCTCCTCCTTAATTCCTCTCTTCTCTTTCCTCGCGCTTACCAGCCCTTCCTTGCCAACCCTTTTATTTCTATCATTTCATAGGTGATTTTTATATTCTACATGTGCAGTGGGTGTGGACAAAAACGTTATCGCTCTTTGTTCGATACATGAGGTGGAACACGGGACATAATCTTTACTTTCCTCTTCTACTTCTTTCTGTTTTTCTTTCCGGATACTTCGTCACTTTTTCTTCGTCTCTCACGTTTGTATACTTTTATTACTTACTACTCATTTTCTCCGTTTTCTTCCCTAGATTATTTTTCCTTCCCACAGAACACTCTATTATAGCAATGCATTGTTTCTCCCACTGGATCCTTTAGTATCTTGCCACTTATAATGTGTAATATCAAAGGCGGAGGCTTATTGAAATTATTTATAGTATAAGCTGATAGAAATTCCATAATATAACCCCCTCTCATTTATAACCTCCACATACGAAGTGGCGATGGTGGGGCCTGCTTTCAGTCACGTATGCCTGCCATGTATCATGAGTCTGTTGTAAAAAGTAGAGTATTCTATATCCTCAGTTGAACTGTTGCGTCGCCTTTTATTTCTATTACATGCGTGAGTGGAGGTCTAATATACTACAAAACAGCAGTCACAGCAGAGTGTACTCGTGTCCTCAACTTCGGCTTCCATACCCCAAACGTACAGCATGAGGTCAACATCTGGTAACCAGATCCCGAGAAGCCACATATTCCAACACCCCCACTCTTTGAAGGATCCATAGACAGAAAAGAAAGTCATGAAGGCTATGCTCTCCACATACAGTGATAATGTGACCTCGTTAAAAACCTCCCTCGGGCCTTTAAGTAGGCAGCTTAAGGGTAGGAAAAGAGTGTCACTTACAGGAAGTCTTTAAGATGTAGACAAAAGAAAAGAAAAGAACCTAAGACTAAAACAACCACAAGATGTTGAATACACAGCTAGGTCCCTTGAGCGACCAGTGTTTCGTCTTTCTTGCCTTCCAGAAGATATAACCCCATTGCACGCACATGTCTCCAATACAATACTCGGGAGAGGGCTTTAGTGCGGATGTCTGCTGTCATTTGTTCAGTAGGGCAATGAGCAATCGTGATCTCGTGGTTCTGCAAGGCTTCACATGTGAAGTGGCGTTTGAGGTCAATGTGCTTCGTCTGCTCATGAAATCGTGGTCGGTTGCAGAGATCTATTGCGCTCTGGTTATCGACATTAATTGGCGTTGGAGGGAGTAGTTTTATGCCACTTAGCTCTGAATATAGGCCACGAAGCTATAAACTCTCTCTTGTAGTCTCTGAACATACAATATACTCAGATTCTGTGGTTGAGAGTGCGACGATTAACTGCTTCTTTGAGCGCCAGGACACTGCTCCTCCTGCCATCAAGAAAACAAATCCACCAGTTGACTTGCGGTCTTGAATAAGTCCAGCGAAGTCGGCATCACTAAAGCCAGCAAGAAGAGCGATGAGAAATTCCCGATTCTCCTGATCTCGCATATAGACTAAGCCCATGTCCACTGTGGCTTTTAGATATCGTAGAGTTCGCTTTGCTGCCTGGAGCTGACCGTATGTGGCATTGGTATTGAACTTGCTAAGGTAGGCAATCGTGAACCCCAAGTCTGGTCGAGTAGCAATAGCTAGATACATGAGGCTTCCAACCAAGGACTGATATGTTTTCTGATTTGTTGCTGATAGAGGATCATCTTGGTCTTGAGTTTGAGATCCTGGTTCCAAAGGTGTTTGAACTGGGTTGCAATTGTCGATTTGAAACCTCCTTAGTATTGTATGAATGAAGCCAGATTGACTTAAGGTAATAGAATGTGTTTTTTGCTTGATCTCAATACTGAGGAACTGGGTAGCTGGCCCTAGGTCAGTCATCTTATACTTTCCACAAAGTAACTCTTTTACCCGCTGTATCTCAGATGGTAGTTTTGATACTAGCAGTGTAACCGCCTCCTGGGTGGTGGTGGGAATCGATAGGGTAACGATACTATCTCTATACCAAAGTGTGATATATAACAAGACTAAGTACCGGAGGCTTAGACTAAGTTGTTGTAACAAACTTCTTACTATATCGCAACTACCAAGTAGTGCCTAATAGCTAAGTATGTTTGGTCTTATTGGATTCTCGAAGCGAACTGAAGAAGT
>Ga0307507_10010438_pt1 | contig 12008 bp, 17 predicted proteins | sample 7_EM_MG_FD_207223 | JGI IMG/M metagenome (GOLD analysis project Ga0307507, IMG submission 207223) | Populus trichocarpa ectomycorrhiza microbial communities from riparian zone in the Pacific Northwest, United States - 7_EM | ecosystem: Host-associated > Plants > Roots > Unclassified | place...
GCAACCATCTAAGTTCTTTCATACTATTTACTTTCAATACAAAGATCTTTATCTATCACGCTTTCGGGAATCAAGACACGACTGTCTTATAGAAGCCTAGCGATCGACGTTGCTAGATAGGAGTCAAAGGACTTAGCTATCGCAACAGCTATTGGGCCAAGAGGAGTGATCGTTAGAAGACTATCGGTTACCTGCTGCAAGTATCACCCGGAGAGGAGAGGATTGTAACACTAACCAGAGCCTTCTAAAACATAACTATAAAGACTCCCAAATGGGAGTCTTGAAACTTTGCATAAAACATATCAAGTATCAAATGATATCTTATTACAATAAATAAAACATACTGAGAATCAAGCGATACTCGAAACCAAACATAAAACATCATGAGTATTAAACTCAATCATAAAACATACTGAGTATCAAACGATACTCGAAACGAAAACATAAAACATCATGAGTATCAAACTCAATCATAAAACATACTGAGTATCAAACAATACTCGAAACCAAACAGTAACCTGTACCGGTTACACCCCGAAAACAAAATGAAAAGATCATTTCAAATCCAAAACAAAGAAACCTAGATATCCTCGCTATCATAGTCGCTTTCAAAATGGGGTTCCCAGAAACAAAAATCCACGGTCGGCTCCTCACAATGCGGTCCATAACCATCCTTAGTAGGAGTAAAACAAACCTTAATAAAACCGGAAAAAACAGTAGGAAATTCCTCCCCCAGCATCTTGTCAGTCCACCATGCCTAGCCCAGGTCCTCCGCCTTTTTAAGGCCTTCCACTGGTTCCCAACTATTCTCGCTATTTGGGTACCCTTTCCATTTCACCAAGAACTATCCTATGCCATGCCTCGTACTATGGTCAAGAATGGTCTCGACCTCCCATTCTCTTTCCTTATCAATCAGGATAGACGGCGGTTTGGCTTGGGCCCTTCCAGGGATTCGTTCATCATTGTTAGGGTGGTAGGACGTGACAACTGAGCTGTGGAATACTCCTCTATGCCGTCGATATATCCTCGAATCGATGCTAACCGTGTAATTCGGGGTATGTTCATTGAATTCGATGACGATAAAGGGACCTCTATATCGTTATTGTAACTTCCAGGATCTGCCAGATTCTGTCGCAAATTGGTCACCAAATATCATTACCATTCCCTCAATGTCAAAAGGTTTAACATCGTCCCTTCTCTTAGCTGCGGTCTTGGTAGATCTAACTCTCGCTAGCTTGAGAGCCTGGTATCCTGCATTCCTGAACTCCTGGTGTCTGTTGTAATAATAGTCATTGGGAGGAACCGCAGAGGGGTAGACTTGGTAGGTGTGCAAGAGGGGGTACTCTCGACCATACACCACTTCGTATGGGGACATGTTGATAGTATCAGAGTGGCCAGCGTTAGAATATGCTGCCACCTCATGGAGGGTGGTGAGCTAATTGGTTTGGCGGAGGTTGGTGACGTTTTTCAAGGCAGTCTTGAGCTCCCTGATTTGCGGTTGAGCCTGCCCATTGGGTTCGTGATGGCCGGGCGCAGCCATAATGTGTTTGATCCCCATGTTCTTAGAGGTCTGCTTCCAGAACTTAGAGGGGAATCGTGGGTCAGCATCAATCACATTCGAGGTAGGTAGTCCATGAGGCGTAAAAATATGGTGCCGGAGTAGCTCAGTAGTCTGTACTGCCGTTGCAGTAACCGATGTTGGGATCACCCAGCTGAATCCCACTGCTCTATCCACTACTACCACGACCGAATCCTGGCCCTTTAATTTGGTAAAGGGACCCATAAAATCAATAGCATAGGTCGAAAATATCTCGGAGGGGAAAGAGAGGGTTTGGGCATCACCGGCTGGTAGGGTGTTGCGTTCTTGCTTGGCCTGGCATAGCTCGCATTGCCTAACAAAGTCCTTGAAATCCTTCCCCATTTCCGGCCAGTAGATATATTCACATCCATAGCGAATGTTCCTATCGGTGCTGTGCTGTCCCTTGGTGTGGATCTTGCTAATCATTAGTTCCCTCAGTGTTTCTCCATTGATCCCCTGTCCCTTTGGTATGTAGAGGCACTCCCCTCATCCTCGAGTTGTGGCATAGAGTAGGCCATCAGGGATGTGGTAGTGTTGCATTTTTCCAACTCGGGACTGGTTGCTAGAATCTTCCGCCAGTTGGTATACAGGGTCGTTCCAGTACCCTTTGATCATCTGCTCCCTCCATATTGTCTCCATCTAGTTCATAGCTTGAACCACATCTCCCTCCTCCAGAATTCTTTCCCACCTGGTGACCGCTCATTCTTCCTCATCTGCAATATCGTTGTATACCTGGTAGCGGTTTCTGTCGTAGTGGGGTAGCGTTGCTGGTTCAATAACTGGGATAATGTTGTGGGAGGCAAGGGGTCCTCCATAAAGGGGCTTGGTAGCTGAGGGTCTGGGGGCCTGGTGCACGGGGCACTCTGGGCTTTCGCATGGGACATTTGAAGTGGTGCAGCCTAGGGCTTGATGTAGTCTTCTTTTGATCTTTGCCAGGTCTGGTCGAGGACGAGGGAAGAGGATCATTTCCTCATCGACCTCTAGATTCTTAGCGTCTTGCATTCCCCCTTGCTGGACGTCCTCGAGTGGGGTGCTGATTTTCAACTCGCTTGCATAGACCTTTTTCATAATCCTATCATCTTCATGGTCAGGGCACATTAGCACGAAACAAACAAACCAGTGTTGTGCTGAACGTGTGATTTCTTCGTCACTGTGGGCGCTGCTGATGCTCTCATAGTCACCCCAATTGTTGATAACGTCTTTATTTCCGTAATCATTGGGATGAAGCGCAGCTCGATGGATACTGCTGGTACTGCTACAGTCCCAGTGGTGGTAATTGTAGTTAACTTCGAGGACTTCGAATCGAGACATGTCTTCGGGATCAGATTCGCTCAAATGGGTGAGAGGAGATGTGTCGCTTTATTAATCTTCTTGAGTAGGGTCTTGCACAGTATGCGGATAGCTTTCCTCTTCGGTATATAGGGGTGATAAAGTGTCCGCTACATAGTTCCATTGTCCTGGCCGGTAAATGATTTTTGTCCTAAACTGGCCTATGTCTCCTCGCCACCTAAGTTGCTTCTTTGTTGGTGTTCTGCTTGTTTTGAAGTACATCAGGGGCTGGTAATCCGTGACTATGGTGAATTAGTTTCCTGCCAGGAGGGGATGGAAGGCTGTAAGGGGGTCGACTATCGCCAATGCTTTCTTGTCTGTAGTGCCCTAGTTCATCTGGGCGTTAGAGAACTTCCCACTGTGGACTGCTGCCGGTCTGGCTGTATCAGGTGTTTCCCCTTGTCCCACCCAAGCACCAACTCTTTTATCAGAGGCATCGGTTATCAGCTATATTGGTAATGCTGATTCGTGGTCGATCAGTTTCATGATTTGGTTGAATGCTGCAGTCCGCTTAACATTATCCATGTCGTGATCATGTGTTACGGTCCCCACTAACTCCTCTGTTCCAGTAAGTGAAGTCAGGGGTGCTGTGATCGACGCCAAGTGTGGTATAAATTGCGTAATGTAACTTACAACTTCGAGAAATTCCTGTAATTGTTTCTTGTTCTTTGGGTAGTCCATGCTTCAATTCTCGCGATCTTCTCAGGTGATGCTCTGAACCCCTGATCGTCAATGATCTGTCCTACAACATCAATGCTTAGGGCAAAGAATTCTGACTTCTTTCTGCTAGCGTAAAACTCGGCTTGTTTTAGTTTATCGCATACTATTGGCATGTATTTCAGATGGTCCTGTTGTGTATCGAAATATATGAGAATATCGTCAATATAAACCTACATGAATCGTCCTAGATAGTCGGCGAATAAGTTAGACATTATTCGCATAAATGTCCTTGGTGCATTCATGTCTCCTTGTAGCATTACTTTGCGAACAAAATATCCAAAGCGTGATTTGCAACCGTTCTTATCAACATCCTTGGGTTCTACCCTGGTCTGAAAGTCGACATCACTAAGATCAATCTGGATTTGGTATCTCGCTCTTCCTAGCGAGTTCAGGATGATTCTTTGATTTGGAATGGTTTCATCGTTTTTGATGGTTGTCTCATTCCTTGCTGTGAGACCGACCAGTGGTCTCATTCTGATTTTATCTTTCTTTTCTAGAGCGAAGATAGGTGCTGCTCCATGGACTGCTTTCCGTTCAATAATCCCTTGTTCGACCTTTTCATTGATCTATAAAGTCATGTCCTTCACCTATCTTTCTGGAATTGAGTAAGTTGGTAAGTTCCTTAGTTCCATTCCTGGTATTAGGCAGATTTTGTGGTTTATCTTTTTAAGTGGTGGCAGTCCTTCTGGTATGGCTTCTGGGAACTACTCTGGGTGTTGGCCCATTACATCTTCTATGGTAACGACCGCTGCTCTGAGATGTCCGCTGGTAGGTGGGCAGTTGATTCTATTTCGAAACTTGGAGAAGTCCATAGCTGATCCGCCGTATTCGATTATAGCTCCTTGTCGTTTTAGGAATGGCATTCCTATAAGGGCCTCGTACTTTGCCAGGTTTCAGAATAGCATTTTCTTTCCTTTCGTCTGCAGTGTTCCTACTGTTAAGTTAACAGTACATTCTTTATTACTCTCGGAGCGTGATCCCTTCATGGCCATGTGTATCTGGGTTGGTTCTTTCAATTCTATGCATGGTATACCGTGGGTAGTGACAAAGGCAGCGCTAATAAGATTTGCTCCAATCGTACCTGTATCAAACAGGACTATTGCTTTCTTTCCATCAATGAACATAGTACCCTCAAGTGCATGATGTGCCTAGATTGTAGTAGGGCGAGTCGTTTTCGTAGTCGTATAGCTCTCGAATTCGAGAGTATTGATGTATACCTCATCATATTCGCAGAGTTCTGTTGCTAGATCGGATGATGCTTCCTTCTTGACCTTCGTCTTTCCTTTGTCCTCCTTGCTTGGGCACTCCTCTGCCATAGGTCCCTCACCACCACAAGTAAAAGAGGCTCCGTTCTTTCGTTGTTCCTTCTTTTGGGCGGAGTTCCCATCATTATTGAACTTCTTCTTTAATTTATGTTCTATCTTCTTGTGGGTGGATTCCTGGGATTGTTTATCATACAGTTCCTTACCATACGTCCCTGTACTTCGATGGATGGAGTCTTGTCTTTCTGCCATAGCAATAACAGTGTGGATATCCTCGTCTCCAGTGTACTGAGTTTCCACGTCTTGGCGGAGTCTTGGGTGCATACTGGCAAAGAGTTGTTGTATGAAAGCGTAGTCCCTGATAGTGTCTTCTGGTAGGCGTGATCTATGCATGAGTAGATCTGTAGGTATGATAGATATCTTCTGAACTTGGCCATTTCACGATTGCCTGATGCTGTGGAACTTCTGATAGGTATCATCCTTATGCTTGGATGATTGGAATCATTCCCTGAGATAGGGTACTAGTAGGTCTCTTGTGAGGTATTCTCCAAATAGCTCTGCCGCTTGGAATGCCGCTTCTTGGGCTAGTCCCCCTGTATAGAGGATCAAGTAGTTTCCTGATCCTGCAGCATTCTGTGATACATTGTGCAATCGTAGATAGAGTTGGACTGACTTGTACCATCTATCAAATGCCTCCGGTTTGAGATCCTGGCCATCACCTGTGAATGTCTTAGGTGATGGAACCTTGATGCTAGGCCTTGGTAAAGGCTCGGGTACTGGTTTAGGACCGGGTCCGCCAGCTCCTTCACCATGGTCAGACATGGCGCCTGAGTCGCTGCTTGAGCTCTCTGGATCGCCTGCCGGTGCTACTACTGGGGCTTTGCTTGGTAATCCTTTTTGTGGAGACTCAGGGAACCCGCCGGGGGTGACTGTCGCTGCTTTTGCTAGTTCTGTTGCTGACTCCGTTAGATCTCGTCGAGAGCTATCTCTGGCTAGGGGCCTTGCTGCTTCGTCTATTGAGAACTGTTCCTTTGTTGCTGGTTTGAGAAATCGTCGCTGTTCGTCTATAGCTCATTGTTGAATCTCCTTCTTAGGAGCTCTGCTCCCGCCGGGTTCCTGGTGTTCTTCAATCTTGATAACTTGTTGAAGTTAAATAAATGTAAGCGCCCCCTTGGTGGTGGCGGGAATCGATAGGGTGACGATAGTATCTCTATACCAAAGTGATGTCTATAACGAGACTAAGTACCGGAGGCTTTGACTAGGTTGTTGTAACAAACTTCTTACTATAATCCAACTACCAAGTAGTTGGGTCTTAATGGATTCTCGAAGCCAACTGAAGAAGTCACTGTTCATCCTAGTATATTGAAAACTCTGTCTGTCGAAGTATGCTCTCTCTAAGTTCGGAGAATAGCAGGTCTTTAAATACACTTGTCAGGCTAACCAGAACCTTCTAAACCATAACCATAAAGATTCCCAAAGTGTAGTCTTGAAACTTTACATAAAACATATCAAGTATGAAATGATATCTTGATACAATAAATAAAACATACTGAGTATCAAGCGATACTCGAAACCAAACATAAAACATCATGACTATCAAACTCAATCATAAAACATACTGAGTATCAAACGATACTCGAAACCAAACATAAATCATCATGAGTCTCAAACTCAATCATAAAACATACTGAGTATCACACAATACTCAACACCAAACAGTAACCTGTACCGGTTACAATCTCGTCTACACACCCCGCAATTGTAATCTCAAGACCATGAGAATTCATCGTCAGCATCCACTCCCCCACTCTCAGTGACCTGCACCCCCCCCTCCCGTCTTACCTCCCTTATCATGTCCTTGTGCCCTGGCGGCCCACTTTCTGGCGGTCATTTGGCTCTACACCCTCCTCTCTCTGATCAAGTTTCGCTGTCTCGCTTAGTCCTCGCCCGGTCGGCAACACCCTCTCGCCCGTGTTACAGACCGCTTGGACCACTGTTTGCCGTTGTAGAAAACATTTCAACTGGCTACAGTTGATTTCTCCGTTCTCTTCACCTCGGTTAGAGGCTGCCTAGTCAGACACGCACACTGTTACCGATGGTTTCCACGGTTATTGGGTCTACCCCTGCTCTCACCCCACGAGGTCTCGTCCTGTTGCTCGGTTACAGCTACAATCCACTCACTTGGTGGTCACCCTACTGCCCCTTTACCTTACGCCGCCCTGGCGGTTTCTCAATGGTCACACCCATCGGTTACGCTCAGTCGTGGTATTGCACCGCCTCGGTGGCGGATTTCAATCCCCTTGGTATTTGAGTAATGAATGCAACACTGCAACGGTTTCTACTGCCCACCACCTCGCCATTGTTCTCCTTTTGTTGTCGGTTACTTTGGGTTTCATCAGTGCTTATAACAATTATATATTTTGTTGGTCTCTACAGCAAGGGTTTTCCTGGTGATTCGTCGCCATGTATTTATTTGTATTTTTCTTTTCGACCCCCTACTGGGAGGGGGATTTCTTATTTTGCGTCGCTGGTGTGCGGTTGGTCTCATACCAGATAGACTTGGGTTGATGGCTTTTTCCCTGGTGCCGGGGCTGATAAAAGATAGGGGATGAGAGTTTTTCTTTACCATAGCTAGGGCTGCACGTAGTCTTAGTTCCCAGTAGTTGATTAATACAAAGCTCATGAAATAAAAACGAAGATAAAAATAAAATCAGAAATGCAGGGGATTTCGGTCACAACCCATCTCCTCTACACACCCGGCGATTTAAATCTCAATACCCTGTAAATTTAGCGTCAACATCTACCACCCCCGCACTCGCAGTGAGCTCCACCCCCCCCTTCCGTCCTACTTCCCTCATCATGCTCTTTGCCCCTGGTGTCCTTATTTCTAGTGGTCGTTTGGCTCTACTCCCTCGGCTTTCCGCTTGCATTGCGCTGCCTCGCTTAGCACTCGCACGGTCGGCTATAGCCTCTCGCCCATGTTACACACAGCTGGGACTGCAGTTCACAGTAGGAGAAAACCTTTCAACAGGCTACCGTCGATTTCTCTGTTCTCTTCAGTCCCTTTGGAGGCTGCCTAGTTAGACACGCACATGGTTACCGATAGTTTCCACGGTTATTGGGTCTGCCCCTTCTCTCCCCCAACAAGGTCTCGTCCCGTTGTTCAGTTACAGCTACAATCTACTCACTAGGCTGGCACCCTAGTGCCCTTTTAACTTACGCTACCCTCCTGATTTCTCCACGTTGCACCCCTCGGTTGGCTTTAGTCGTCGTATTGCGCTGTCTTGGTGACGGATGTCAACACCTCGGGTTTTTGAGTAATGTCTGCAACGCCGCAATGTTTTTACAGGCTACCGCTCCCCCATTGTTCTTCTTCCATTGTTGGTTACTTTGGGTTTCATTAGTGGTTATAACAATTATTTATTTTGTTGATGTCTACAGCAAGGGTTTTCCTGTTGATTCCTCCCTATGTATTTATTTGTATTTTTCTTTCCAACTGCTCAGCCAGAGGGGGATTACGTATTTCGCGTGGCTGCTGTGCGCTTGGTCTCATACCAGAGAGACTTGGGTTGGTGGTTTTTTCCCAGGTGCTGGGGTGGATAAAAGATAGGTGCTAGGGTTTTTTCTTTGCCATAGCCAGCGCTCCACGCCGTCCTTGCTCCCAGTAGTTGATAATACAAAGCACTTGAAAAAAAATGAAAAAAAGAACAAGGCATGGGATTTGGGTTCCTCACGCAACCATCTAAGTTGTTTCATAGAATATATTTTCTATATAAATATCTTTTATCCACTACGAGTTCGGTAAATCAAGACACAACGGTCTTATATGAACTTAGCGATCAACGTTGCTAGATACCAGTTAGCGGAGTTAGCTATCACAACAGCTAAGGAACTATCAAGCAGTGAGCATTAGGAAACTATCAGTTACCTGCTCCAAGTATCAGCCCAAGAGGAGAGGATTGTAACAGTTAGCCTGAGAAGTGTATTTTGGACCTGCTATTGTCCGGACTTAGAGAAAGCACACTTCCAGAAACCGCATTTTCAATATACTTGGTTGAACAGTTACTTCTTCACTTCACTTCAAGCATCCAAACCAAACATACTTAGCTCATAGGAACTACTTGGTAGTTGCAATATAGTAAGAAGTTTGTTACTACAACTTAGTGTAAGCCTCCAGTACTTAGTCCCGTTAGATACCGCACTTTGGTATAGCGATAGTATCGTTACCCTATCAGTTCCCACCACCACCCTGGAGGGGGTCACAACCAAGGTATTAAATCCTCTTCTTTGTTGATGAATCTGCAATAAAAATAGAAAGGAGAATGTGAATCCCTCTTTTGGTTAAATTCCCAAATAAAGAAGCACTATCAACTTGTTCTCATAGCTTAATGATAAAGAGACTGGTCACTAGTAGCCTGAGTCCTTACGGAGAAGGTTGGGAGTTCGACTCCTGGCCGGGGTGGATGTAGCAAGCAGGCCTTTCACAAATAAAAGGTAAAGTAAGCCCTGGCGAACCACCTTTTTGCCATCAGGGTGTTAGGGGTAGCCGGTAAGGTAACTTATGATACCAGACTAGGCCTCATGCTGGACTGGTCTTTAGATGGAGATTCTTGTCTAGGAAGGCTCGTAACAAGGTGTAATTATGTTACTCGCGTAGTGTAAAGATAATGAGGAAATAATAATTGTCAAACTTATTATATTGATAAGATCTCTTCTCCGGTGCTTGATGATTCTGTTTAAGCGAGGGAGGCACTTCAATATTTATATTCCGCGTCTGAGTGTTTGCGGGCCACATGTCCTAACCATACTAACTAAGTATCGACCGAACAAAGTTCTCTAAACTCATAAGTGCGAACACCTCTTGACCCTGACAACTGTTCGACTCCATACTCACATCATGAAGACTTAGACTACCATATTATCGTGAGGGTGTGTTAGTCCAGTGAATAATAGGTCAGTCTAGAGTACACGTAGCTGACTAATGCCAACGTAATAATACTTCTTCACCGAACCATATATGAAGCGGCCAACTTCAAAGGTGTCAGACCATTCAATGCGCTAGAGTTCATTACTGTCTGCGCATCAGGTTTCCGAACTGACCTGTGGCAGCAATTGCTCGAATAGCAATTTGCGCTCACGATCTTATGTTCGTACTGACTGGTTCTGAGCGGGCCCGGAGGTCTCCGCTATGTGTCTTCTGGTTTCGTCATACTATATTTTACTTAAGTGTTTATTCTGACTCCGTCCGTCATCTTAGAGAACTCTCGTTCCTACCCCATCAGCAAAATGTAAAAACCACTCCTGGTCCACCAAGGGGGGTCATGGTCCCCCTGGTCCTCCTGGTCCACCCTGATCCACCCTGGTCCACATTTTCGGTAAATTTTCAAAAAGTGTGGATCAGAGCGGATCGGTGTGGACCAGGTGGACCACGGGGACCACAACCCCCCTTGGTGGACCAGGAGCGTTCAGGACCACCGTGGACCACCCTACGACATTTTCCTAATACCTAGGGCACTACTCAAAAGAGCCCTTAGAAAGAGATTCTCCAGGTCGGAAAGAAGGCCTCACAGTGCTGCTGAATTATTTCAGGCAGCAAAGGAGGAATGAGATTTAATTCCTCAAGAGAAGGTGGATGGGTGGATTGAGAGGATGCCTGAGAGACTGCAGGCTGTACTAAATGCAAATGGAAGTCATACCAAGTGGTAATAATGTTTTCTTAAACTTTACTACTAGTTCTACTTTTATAGTTTTCTTAATTGAGTTGTCTACTTTTTTTTTTTTTGTTTCTATGAAGGGTTGGGGTAGTTGTACGGTTGCGCCATAAGGGTATGAGGACTTTATGGATACGAGTATACGTGTTACAATCCTCTCCTCTCCGGATGATACTTGCAGCAGGTAACCAATAGTTTCCTAACGATCACTTCTCCGGTCCTTAAATAGCTGTTGCGATAGCTAAGTCCTTTGACTCCTATCAAGCAACGTTGATCACTAGGCTCATATAAGACCGTTGGGTCTTGGTTCATGGAGATATAGTAGATAAAGGTTTTTGATTGAAAGTATAGTGTATGAAAGAACTTAGATGGTTGCGTGAAGAACCCAAATCTCATACTTTTTTTTTTTCTTTTTTTTTTTCTCATGTGCTTTGTTTTATCATCATCTAGGTACAAAGACTACGTGCAGCGCTAGCTATGGTAAAGAAAAACCTCTGTGAAACCCACCGGCGCCAGGGAAAAAGCCATCAACCCAAGTCTCTCTGGTACGAGACCAACTGCACACCAGCCACGCAAAATAAGAAATCAAACTCCGACTAAAGGGACGGAATAAGAAACATCAAATAAATACATGGGGAGGAATCAACAGGAAAACCCTTGCCGTAGACACCTGACAAAATGAAATAATTGATGAACCACTAGTGAAACCCCAAGTAACCAACAATGAAAGAAGAACAAGGGGGGTGCGGGGGCTACTAAAACCGTTGTGACGTTGCAACCATTACTCAAGGACCCAAGGCGTTGACATCAGCCACCGAGGCAGTGCAATACGACGACTGAGCGTAACCGAGGGGCGCAACCGTGGCAATCGCTAGGGCGGCGAAGGCAGTAGGGTGCCAGCCGAGTGAATGGACTGTAGCTGTAACGGAGCAACGGGACGAGACCTGAAGGGGGAGAGGAGGGGTAGACCCAATAACGGTAGAAACTATCGGTAACCGTGTGTGTGTCTGACTAGGCAGCCTCTAGTGGAAGCGAAGAGAACGGAGAAATCGACTGTGGCCTGTTGAAAAGTTTTCTCCTACTGCGAACTGTAGTCCCAGCTGTCTGTAACATGGGCGAAAGGGTGTTGCCGACCGTGCGAACGCTAAGCGAGGCAGCGAAGTGCAAGCGAAAAGAGGGGGTGATTGAGCCAAACGACCCCTAGAAACAAGGACGCCAGGGCCCAAGAACATGATAAGGGAAGTAAGGCGGGAGGGGGAGGGTGCAGCTCACGGAGAGTGCGGTGCAGCTCACTGAGAGTGCGGTGGTGGTGGAAGTTGACGATGAATTCTCATGGTGTTGAGATTTCAATCCCCGGGTGTGTAAGGGAGATGATTCGTGACCCAAATCTCATACCTTTTTTTTTTT
>Ga0307507_10010439_pt1 | contig 12006 bp, 5 predicted proteins | sample 7_EM_MG_FD_207223 | JGI IMG/M metagenome (GOLD analysis project Ga0307507, IMG submission 207223) | Populus trichocarpa ectomycorrhiza microbial communities from riparian zone in the Pacific Northwest, United States - 7_EM | ecosystem: Host-associated > Plants > Roots > Unclassified | place...
TAAGTAGGTTAATTGCGTGTTAAGAAATATATAGTTAGCTTTTAAAGTTATTAAGTTAGTTAATTGCATATTAAGTTAGTTAAATTGCGTGTTAAGTTAGTTAATTGCATGTTAAGTTAGTTAAATTGCGTATTAAGTTGGTTAATTGCGTGTTAAGTTAGTTAAATTGCGTGTTAAGTTAGTTAATTACATATTAAGTTAGTTAAATTATGTATTAAGTTAGTTAATTGCGTGTTAAGTTAGTTAATTGCGTATCAAGTTAGTCAAATTGCATGTCAATTACGCGAAACGTGAAAATTAAAGTCTACTTAAATCTTATCCTGCGAATATTTTCCCGATGTAGGAGCCACTAAGCAACCTAGAGAACGCTATAGGAAAGGTAAAGAAGTATTAAAAGAAAGTAGGTTAGGGAGTATTAAAAAAGTATCGCCAAAGAACGAGTTACCTAAGGGGGACCTAAGAGGAGCAATTGCCGAGCTACTCGGAGTTGTTTCCCTTACAGAAGGAGAGCCAGTTCTTTTATTACCCAGCTTAGACAAACCCTATTGGATAAGCTTCCATTCCTTAAAACGGACCTTCTTACAAACACGTTTAAGGCGTTAAAGACAAGTATAAGCCAAACACTAAGCTTTAAGGACGCGTGCGGACTCTTTTAAGGCACGTTAAACCTTAAGCAGCGTAGAGGTCAGCTTACTATTAAGCTTTGTAGTGGTAGATTAAACACAAGACCCTATAATAAGTTACTTAGGGAACTTAAAGACTGTTAAGAGTTATGGGACGCGTATACTTAGCGTTAAAGACAGAGCAAACGTCGCAAGATAATTAAACGTTTGCTTTAGTACACTCTAAGTAAAAGAAGGGTTGTTAGGACGAAGGACTTGCTAGCGCAACGCATACTAACCCCTCTTTAGCGTAACGAGAGTAAGGGATCGCCATCACCTCGCCTAGCGACAGTATAGAGGAGACTATATAAAGGCGACGCTTAACCCAGGAAAGAGAAGAAGAGGCTTTAGGTATAATAAGTAAAGATATTAACTAGACTAATTAAACGGATATTACACCTCTAGTAAACGACTTAGAGATATTAGGAATCTTTAAGGACGAAGATAAAGAGAAGGGAGATAGTATTACGGACGCTTTAAGTACGATATTATAACTACTTGGAGAAGAGTTATAGGAAGCTAGTTAGTTAATATAGGCACAGTCTAGGATGGATCTAGTGGAACTATATAATAAGGAATAGTAACCGAGGTCACGTAGTATTGGACGCGTTAACTGTGTTAAATAAAAGGGACGTTACGTTTAATATAGATAACACGCACCTTACGTACAAGAGAGGATTTCTTAGGAGTATGGTTGTGTATTTAAAGGACCTCAGTCCCTACCATAGATAGTTCTCTCCTTATAGTAAATCTTAGAATACAATTCGAGTTAATCTATTAGGCAACTACTCTACCAGTTATTATTATGTTGTTGATTTGTTCTTACCTATATACCTAGCCTAATAATAGGACCTACCGTAGTTCCTGCTATAAGGTTCTGTTACATAAAGTTGGTATATATGCGCGCCGCCAGAGTTAGAGGGCTGGCCTATATTTATATATGCGGGCTCCATCGCTGCGAAGTGTTTACTATACAATAGGTAGTATTTCTGGTAGACGGCGACATATTGCACTTATTATAGGCGTCACTATACTTCTTATCGTTGTACAAAGTTGGTGGATATATACGCTACTAGAGTTAGAGAGCTAGCCTATATCTATATATGCAGACTCCATTGCTGCGAAGTGCTTAGTATATAATAGGTAGTACTTCTAGTAGACGGCGACGTATTACACTCACTTTATAATCACTAGTGTTATTATTACACTACCGCGTAGCACTTAAGGCCCTGCTAGGTAACTCTTTCCGGAATAATAATTATCCAGTATATAGGTTGCTTCTACGTCTATACTTAAACATAGGTGCCAGCCTATAGCTTACACAAAGCCTTCGAAATCCACTAAAAAGTATTAGAATTTTAGAAAGAGAGGTTTTAGAATAAACTATTAATAAGAGTATAGTTAGTAAAATTAACAAAGTTTTAGGTAGCTAGTAAGGCGCTAGTAGTAGGCAAGCCAATTATAGAGTAGCAGAATATGGTAGAATTTAGTAGGTAATACGCCCCAGCACTGTTACACGCATAGTGTTTATATACGTGATATAAAAAGGCGCTAAGGACCGGAACTAAGGAGAAAGATTAAGCTAAACCTACTATGGACTTTAGTCTTCAAATTACCTTCTTATTTTTAACAAGCAAAAATTTCGAAGGCATATCTAGTGCTTGTTTAAACGCATGTCTACAGCAAAAGGTAGCAAGAGGGTTTGTATCTTATATTATAAGTTTATGCAATCAATGGCATTTTAGGGCATTTTAGGACAGTAGACATGTTGTATATACCTAGCATCCAGCCGCTTAGCAATGTTAACTTATCTCGCTATTTATCTATTTGGTGTTATATAAGAGGTTAGTGTTCTACTATAGTATTTATTACATTGGAGTCTCTTATATTTAATATCTTTATTTTAGATCTGTCTAGAACTATATACGGTCTTATAATATCCCGCTCCCCCGACGCTGGAGAGACAAATGGGAGTCAAAGGTACAGAGGCAGACTTAGGCAAGGGGAACCTAAGCCGTAGTATAGGTAACGCCATAGGGGGTAAATACCTAAGGGCTCCAAAAGGGCCTAACAAAGGCAGAAAATATAATGGCAACACTCTTAAGGACAGGAATAATAGGACTAAAAGATTGGCTTCACTGGGTAGGTGTCCTAATAGGTAGCCTAAGGTGCAAATATAGCTGGCTAAGACAGACACTAAAACACGTAATACTATTATACCCCTTACACACCGGCTAAAAAGCAATGCTCTTAGCAGCTAGTACAGAAAACTATAATACACTACTCTTAATATAGAAAGGCCTTAAGGCGGCTACCTGGTGGCTTATTAGCCAAAATATGCTAGACCAGTTCTGGGTTGCAAAGGAAATAGCAATAAAAGGCAAAGGGGTGAGTAATAGGCGCCCCCTAATAACTCTACAGGAGTAGAGTACAGTGTGTAATACTAGCGCGTCTATAGGTTTGTTACGGCAGCAGTGGTTCCCAAGGAGGTCAAAAAGTAAGGTAGTAGAGCACCACTAGTAACTTACAGGCGACTTGCAAGCGAGCCCCAAAAGGCGGGGAGATGGATTACGGGGTTTTCTCAAATAGAGTTTTCTCCCCACATATATATAAGGAGTAGTCCGCGTGGGCCTAACAGGGATCCGAATCGGACGTTAAGCAATAAATAATAATAATAATATCCCGCTCCCCACCCAGTACTCCTATAAGAGATTGTTTAGCTAATAATACCTTATCTCTTACTAATTAAGGAAGGAAAAGACTTATACTTTTTAGCAGTAGTAGGCTGTACTTATTAGTGACATTTTTAATAGATTATGGTGTTTAAGTTTCCGTTTACCTATAACGTAATTAGCCTGCCTATGGTAAAGTGCTTTTACTTTACTACTTACTTCTCTTTTCCCTTACCCTTCTACACGTCTATATACTCGCATTATAAACTGTAAGAGCTTAATAGTGCTAGACCATCGCCTAGCCTATATTAAGAGATAGGCTAGGTAGGGTAGTCCCTATAACTTACACTATACCGCGTCTTCCTCTACAGGTTGGTCTTATCACTATAGATTCGCCCTTATACGCGTTTAACCTGCGGAGTATATAACCGTGTGCTTTGCCGCCAAGGCCTTACTTATACAATTTTGTTAGGGCGCGCCTTATTTCCTTACCTTTACTAATTAACCTAACTCTACTAACTACCCTTCCTTACCCCTACCCTACTGGCATCTACCTCTATAACTAGTGCCTCCGTAGATCTATCTAGGCTATAGAGCCTTATAACGTAGTAAGTTAGCTGCCTCATCTTTAACCTTAGCTATGTAATAGAGAATCTATATTTACTAATACATTTATATAGACCACCGCTTAACACAATCTGCCACCAAAATAGACCTACCTACTAATTATTTTATAACTCGCGACGTTAACTACGTCTATACCCATAAAAAGTTCGCTAAGGGCGTTATAGTTTTTAAGATTGCCTTAACTGTGGTGGCTATAGGCTCTAGTGTCTTATAAGGCAACGGCAAGGGCCCTATACTTAATGAGCCTCTTCTTCTAGAGCTCGGCAGTCTATACCTCTCGGCCAATAATGCTCTAAAATGCCATCTCTATCTATCCACTGGCTATATGCGCGCTGATTATCCTCTTAAGAAAGCTTCTTAACTTTATTATGGCTGCGGTAAGGCTAGTTATCTTAAAGCCAACTACCCTAACCCTATATATAATAATTGTGGGGAAGCTGGTTATCTTAAAAGTAACTATCCTCGTGTAACGTGCAACCAATATAGTGCCATAGGCTATAGAAAGCGAGACTGTCCCCAGCTATTAGATAAGAAGAAGTAGACTTACCTAAACTATAACTCCCTAGACCATTAAACTGTCTTCTATAGTTACGTATGCAAGAACTACAGAGTTATAGGGCACAATATTAATAATTATATAAGTGGACCTACTTCGATTTGGGCGATAGACGCCTCAACCGCTTTAGGCAAGGTAGATGCACTAGGTACTACTACTTTAAGTATAGCTACTACCTCTCCATTACCCAAACCTTTTAATGTAGCCGGCTTCTATCCGGTAGTGGATGGCCCGATAGATGACCTAGATACTTATATAAAGGATAGCAATTCCATAATAGCCAAACCTTTAGATGCACTCTAGCTTCCAAACAACAACTACCTTATAGTTTAGTTTATTACGCAAATTATTGAAGAGTATATTATAGTATATGGCATTACATTCCAGGTGTCTTACGAGACTAATAGAATGCCTACTTATTGTTTATATAAGACGGCGTCTGTCCGATTTACGGATGTCAATATTACCGGCGACGTTAAGGTTAGTACTGCTAATACTACTTCTCCAGTTACTTAATAACTATTACATCCAACCACGCTTAAGTATCTTACTCGCATTCTCCCGCAAGATGCCATAACCCTGCGACTTTACTATATTAGGTTCGTTGTCGCCTCCAATAAACTCGCACTAGGTATGTGTATATTGCTTAGTAAGTACTTCTTCGTTAATAGGGACTTCGGCCTATTTACGCCGCAAATCTACAAAGCTTGGGATATGCTTTTAAATAGTCCTATAGTTGTTATCAACTTCTTTATGCTAGGCACTAAATGGCTTAATAGCTATATCACGAGCCTAAACGCGAGCCTATAATAGTAGAGCGTTGACAATCCTTTAGGTCGCTAGTGGAAGAACTATAATATAAATATCTAGCTTAGTATGCAGCTCTTACTAGAGGACTAACCATCGTACAAAATCCCTATAAGGTATTAGTTTAATAGCGTTCTTAAGTATTTTATAGTCTAGTTCTATGCCGTAGTTGTAAGCCTTAAGGCCGTTAACCAGAACCCCTAGGTACCCACTATTATTTATCTTATTACCTTTTTAGGCGGTGTGGACTGAGTCTACTACGCTGCCATCTAGATAGTTAATAGCCTTACCCTTCGCACTAACTCTATTATCAATATCTTATTCCTAGGTGAAGACGCAGATAGCTAGGCCAGCTAAAAAGGAGTTATTATTAATACCACTCCCTTTAGCTCTGGCTATAACTACTATACTTTCGTCTTTTAACTATGGGTAGGTTATAAGTTTATACTAAACCCTGTATTTGCTCCGGAGCATATCCTAAGCAGCGACGACTTTATAATAGTTAATAACCTAAGTAAGGCCCTAATTATGGTATAAGGCATTAATTGTCTTATAACCAAGCGTGTCCCTAAGGTTGGAATCTCTTAAAAGATTAACACTCTACGCTACCTATAGTAAGGAGGTAACAGCTTCTATATTAAGTGCCAAATTGCGCTGTCTAACAACTTTATAGATCTCCCGCGTATTAATTACTTTAACTGCAATATTGATAAGTATGGGAAGAACTTAGTTAATAATGCCCTTAGGGCCATCTTGCCGCTACTTAACAAAGAGCAAACAGGTGCCTGTACTGCGCTTAAATATATAATAGGTGGTATTTTGCTAATCTAAGGCCCCAGTGGTATTAGGAAATTAACCTTCCTAACTGTCTTAGTATGATACTAGTATTAACTTAGGTCGCCTTAGTATAATCCTACTAGAATCTAGGTCTTGTCGCCACTTAATTACCAACTGGATATACTGGCCAAGACAATTAATAATGCGCTTATAGAGGACTATAAAGCACTAATTGCGTAAGGCTGTCCCGCTAAATTTCCCATTGTCCTTCGCCGCTATATGCGCTTAACGGAAACTAAGGTCTATATATGGGATGCTATTATACAGCGAACAGCAGTAGGCATTAATACTCGTCCTAAGTATTTTAAGAAATAGGATGACTATGCTATAATTAACAAGGACGCATTTATGCTAAATATAGCATTTCTGCTCTACCGTACGTTTAAGGCTAGTAATACCACTGGCTTTAATAAGCGGTTATAGGTTATAGATTTGTCTAAAGGTTAGTAGTTATTACGCCTTATAGGTGTTTTAGACAGCGACGGAAACCTATATCCCATTATAGACCCTAATATAACTAAATACGCCAAATTCCGCCAATACTTGCACTAATTTGCGCTTGGTAACAATATAATACAAGATAATAAGATAGGATTAACACTTGCGGCTAATATAGTTATTATGGACCTAGCCAAGAAGGCTAATGTCATTCTTATAACACCTAATATAGTCTTGCAGACTTGTGTATATTCTATTAGTGCCGTACGCGCAGTTTTCCATAACGAGGCCAGAAAGGCGTCCGAGCTAGGTAATCTTGCTAGATTTGCCTAGAGCAGACTATATTTAATTAAGGGAGGTTTATAAATCCAGGCTAGTAACCCCGTGCCTTAGGTTCTCCTTAGTAATATATACCAACTAAAACCAATCCTTAGTCCTAATTTTGATAATCCGTTCCACTATTAGAAATCCATCTCCCTCTATACGCGTCTCCTTACGGCTAGTGCGGATATGGTATAGTTCTCGCTATAATATTAATTTGTTAAAGACATTGCATATCTTATAAATGCCGTCCTACCGTATAGCCAGCTTTAGATAAGCCTAATAGTTAAGGACCAAGAGCAGTTAAAGCTGGCGGCGAGCTTTTTTAAGGATATGCTGCGCTGTGACTACCCTATCGCCTTCCTCGCCGTTAATGGTACTATATAGGTGAACAAGTTTAGCCAATTAACGTATAACCTAGTCCACGCTTAACGTGTATTCTGGGTGGCCATAGCGCTAATAGACTTTGGATTTAAGCTATTAGAGATTAGCCTTGCCGTTCTATATACAGCCCAACTTGCCGTCTACTCCGCAGCGCTGTATGCGCTTAAAGAATAGTGCTATACCCAGCAAGATAGCAGCAAGTGGCGGGAATTTACGCCAGTAGTTAGTAAGATTAAGGTCTTTACTGTTAACAGCATCCAGGGCGGCCAGGTGGAGTTATTGGTGTATAATATAACAGTTGCTAGTCCGCTAAAATTTGTCTAGGATACGGCGAGGAACCTTCTTATAATTACTAGACCATAAGCGGGCCTTATTATTATTAGTAGTCCCTAGGTGGTCCATAATTATTATACTAGCAATAAGACCTTTATAAACACCGCATACTACAAAATTAAGAAGTAGTGTAAAGATAATAAGGTATTTATTAACCTTAAGAATCCTAAGCAGAAAGAGCACTTCTAGCAACTTATTACCCTATTTGACGTTAATAAAACTATATAGCGTGTCTACTACCAGCGTACAGCCGATCACACGCCCATTTTGTACAGTATAGATATTAACTTTAATATTGCTATCCCTAACTTCGCGGGTAGAGCAAATATTAGCGGCGCTAGTAATTATACCAAAGCGTAGAACAAGGCCGATAGAGAGGGCGCTAATAATAACGGCTAGGACGGTACCGGTAATAACAGCAAGGATAACAATAATGGAGAGAATATTAGTGGCGTTAGAACATAAGAAGGGTGGTAAGGATAAATATTATAGACTTTACTAGCAGCGAGACCCTTAACTAGGGACACTAAATAGAAGTTAAAAGCGGCAGTAACTATAGGCCTTTAGCATTTGCAATTTTGCTACAGCACTAGATAAAATGCGGCATATTATAACATTATATGTCATAGCCAAATAAGATAGACTCTTACCAATTATAATCTCTAAAACAGACAAGCGTATTACGGTAAAAATAGCCTAATTTATTAAGTCTAGTGATCCTAATTTCTATCCCTTATAGGCTAGCGGTTAATTAATGCTAATCTATAATCCTAATTTTAAGTACTTAACTAGTTAGATTATAGTCTAGATATCTTGCCAATAACCACAACTATTATTAATTACTCTCCGTATAGTACGGGCCGCCTCTATTTTCGCTAAACTACGATAACCCTAAATAGTATTGTCCGTATCACTTCCAGTGATACGTATTGCTATTATAATAGTATAGAGGGTAACTAATTTTAATTAATGCTTATTGATTCTCCTATTCTATAGGTAGAATTTGGTAGATTTCCTAAGCTCGCTTAGCTTATATAATTAACCCCTTTTAACTCATATTCGTAGTTAAGTTGCTATAAATTGCCCTAGATTGCTATTACGTAACGGCAAATTGCGGTTATATAACTATAAAGATATAACCTTAATTAGATAAGTATCTAATCCTTTTTTTACCATAGCTACTGCTAAGGCAACGCAACTTAACGCCCTCTCCTGCTTATATTGGGCAGTTCCCTAACCTAGGCTATACTATTCCTGGCATTAGCACGCCCTTACCATATCTTAAGACACTTATCGCTAAGGCTATAGGTCTTTAGAATAATATTTATCCCACCCTACTAGCTACTAGCTAGCAAAACACAGAATAAATATAATATCTATATAATTGCCCCTAATAGAAGAGCCTGTAGTAAAGGCGATTTACTATACCACGCCTAGATAACCTAAGATTATATATATAGGCAATAATCTTAGGGCTTCCTAGTGCAATAGGAGGTCTTACTATAAGGCAAACTCAACTAAAGTTACTATCTCTACGTAGATTAGATTAACTATAATTAATTAATACCTTCTAGCCCACCTAGCGAAACGTGTCGCGCTGGTAATAGGGCTAGATAAACGTTAGTAATATATTACAATTATAACGGACACCTGCATACCATCTCTATGAATAGCCGTAAATATAGCCTAGCCCACCCCACAATAAACTGCCCTTAATAGAGCAGCCTTTAAGGCCCTATCGTTTTGGATAGGTATAGTCTCTATATAGGCGGCCTATATCCACTCCTTGTTATAATCCACCCCGGCCTCTAAAAACATCTTGACCAGCAGCTAATATTTGACTATGCGTAGGCCTTAAGGCGTATTGGGCAGCGATACTAGACTTAAGGCTATATCTATGCTTAGGACTGAGTTTGTACTATCTAGTTGCCGCCTGCGAAGTAGTATAACAAGTCGTTTAAGATTACAGCTGTAGTTCTATATATAGCTAAGTAGGGACAAGTTCTGCGAGTTTATAGTAGCTGCATGCCCCCTTTCCGCATCTACTATATAGTTTATGCCAGGCCGCCCTAGCACCTTTATCTTTTTGCGTATATTCGACTGTGCGCGGGCTAGTATGTTCTGCATAGCCTTATATACCTATAGCGCTGGTGCCTTCTCGTATTCTACTACCTAATGGATAACTTTCTAGATTACCTGCTCGCGTAGCGAATCGTTTAATTATTTGCGAAATAAAATATATAGGATGTTGTCCTTAATAATAACCTGCTTAAAAGTCCGCTTAATAGTATTAAGTCTCTCTATAGTAATACCTAAGCTGGTAGTAAGCTGTATGTCTTTTCGCGGGTCTATAGCGCTCGCAAAGTTATACTATGCCGCATTTACGGCATACCGCTATTGTATATCGCGTCCCATTATAAAAGACAGTCTAGTATCCTAAGTAGGGAATAGTAGTATTTAGAATCCTATGCTTAGTATAGCAGAGAGGCGGCGCGATATTGGCAATAAGTAGAGCCCCTTAACCCAACATAACGCGATCTGGCGCAAATTAGCGTAAAATACATTAGGTTGCGCTATCTAGCGTATTAGTGTCTATGGACATTGCCATGCTCTCACTTATAACGTAGCACGAGCCACAAACACTACTTTAAACATACAATTTTACATAGATATTATATTCGGCCCCCTTCTAACTAAACTATAGCAAGTCGTAGCTTAATACGGTAATTTACAAATAAGCTCTATCTAACGGCAATATAGAAAGTACGGGACTAAAGTAAAAAGCATAGGCGGTCTAACCCGTTATAAACGATATTATCTAAGAAAACAGAAACGGAAGAAGGATAGACACAAGGCCGTTAATATTAAAGAGATAAATAGTAATGCACCCTTACGCTATTAAAGCTTAGAGGAGTATTAGACAGCCCATTATAGGGCTAAGCTAGAGTAAAATAATAAGTAGTCACTTATATAATATATAGATAACAATGCACCATGCTATTAAACCTCGGAAGGGCATTAAACAACCAATTATAAGGCCAAATTAGAGTAAGATAATAAGTGGCTACCCGCACAAGCTCTAGGCGATAATATTATTAATAAGCCGAACAATAGGGCTACGGATATACACTATAACAATAATTCCGCAATATTTAATAGGGTGTACAACCTGGTAATAGTTGAGACCAATTAACAAACTTTAACTAGAATATCTACGGACGTCTTTTAGACTAAAACATTTAAAGAGGCCACTGGCCGCGCTGCGGGAAAGCCTCTGGAACGGAACTAAGGAAATCCACAAACTACAGACAATACTACGGTAGTATGCGACATTATGCCGCGTATTAAATATACTAGTAGTGCACTAGATAAGACACCTCCCCCATTTTATCTATTTAGTAGTGAGGTAGAATACGCATAGGTCTTATAGTAGGTAAGCTACAGGACTTCTAACCACGCTATTAATAAGTAGTTCAACGATATTAGGCTTTAGGGAATATTTACTAACTATTTTTCTTACTAGAGTACTAAAGATGTTAAAGTAAAACTACTTTTAAAACGGATGCAATCCAAAAGCAAGCAACTGCAGTGGATTAAAATAATTGTAACTATAGGGGACCAGCAACTGCTAGTATATTACCGAAATGCTCTAGAGATTATATCCCTTCTTATTAGTTACAGCCCTTTTTAAAGAGACATGACTTTCTCGCCAGTGAGGCAGTACTTGTCAGCAGGAACAAGAATATATAATAAGCTTAACACGGCAGACTAGTGGTAGAAGACGTAAGAGCAGCTACTGCTTGGCGCAACCATAGTACTACATCGGCAAAATATGGTACCCTTTCAATGGCCTCAATGGTTGGTGGTTGACGCAATTGGCGCACAGTTGAGGTTATTTGGCAACTTAACCGACTAGCCTATATCGTGTTTTTTTAATACGCAGCCTACGCGTAACCTACGCGCAACCTGCCAGTAATCTGCGCATTTGGCAACTATAATTATATTTACCTCTTTTATACTAATAACATATTTTAAATAAATAAAAGCTACTTTAAAGCTATTTATAAGGCTAGCAAAATAAATAATATTATTTTAGATAATTTAATATAATATAGTAATGGTTCTCTTCTACCTATCTACCTATTAACTTACCTACCTGCCTACATTGCCTACCTGTTTATATTGCCTACCTATTTATATCTGCCTACCTATCTATATCTATCTATCTATTAGCATCTGCCTACCTATCTATATCTACTTGCCTATTTATATCTGCTTACCTATCTATATTACCTACCTGTTTGCATTGCCTACCTATCTACATTACCTACCTGTCTGCATTGCCTACCTGTTTATATCTGCCTACCTA
>Ga0307507_10010440_pt1 | contig 12006 bp, 19 predicted proteins | sample 7_EM_MG_FD_207223 | JGI IMG/M metagenome (GOLD analysis project Ga0307507, IMG submission 207223) | Populus trichocarpa ectomycorrhiza microbial communities from riparian zone in the Pacific Northwest, United States - 7_EM | ecosystem: Host-associated > Plants > Roots > Unclassified | place...
AATTGTTGGACTCCTATTGGATTTTGTCATTCCCACTGGACTCCTCACAAATCCAATAGGACTCCAGTAGGAATCCTGGAATCCAGTAGGACTCCAGTAGGATTCCTACTGGATTCCTACTGGAGTCGTATGGATTCCTACTGGAGTCCTACTGGAGTCCTGGAGTCCAGTAGGAATAGGTGGAGGAGTGAAAAGTACTGGCAGTGGCTGGCTGTAATTTGAAGGGGGCATCGATGGTGGTGGGGTCTGATGGTAGTTTGATGGGGGTGCAGATGGTGGAGGGGCTTGATAGTGGTTTGACGGAGGCGCAGACACTGGCACACTGTGATTGTAGTGTGAGTGTGGAACAGACGCAAGCGGCGCCTGATTGTAATTGGATGGGTGCGTAAATGCTACTGGACCCTGGTTATAATTTGGAGGTGGTGGTGCGTGGTTGTAATTTGCTGGGGGTGCGGATGGGGGTGGAGCATGGTTGTAATTAATGGGGGGTTCAGACGTGGGTGGTGCTTGACTGTAAGTTGATGCAGGAGCGGATGGGGGTGGTGCCTGGTTGTAATTGGAGGGTGGTGCTGATTGTAATTGCACGGTGCAGACGTGGGCGGTGGCTGTTTGTAACTGGCGGGTGGTGCGGACGCTGGTGGTGCCTGATTGTAATTGGATGGTGCAGACGTGGGCGGTGGCTGGTTGTAGCTGGAGGGTGGTGCAGACGCAGGTGGTGCTTGGTTGTAATTGGACGGGAACGACACTGCTTGTGGCTGATTGTAATTGCATGGTGGCGCAGATGCTGCTGGTGTCTGGTTGTAATTGGAAAGGGGCACAGATGCTGCTGGTGGCTGGTTGTAGTTGGATGGGGGCGCCGCTGGTGGCTGGTTGTAGTTGGGTGGGGGCGCAGATGCTGCTGGCAGGTGGTTATAGCTTGGTGGGTGGGCAGATGGTGGTTGCTGGGATGGGAGCGCAGATGCTGCCTGATCATAGTTTGACGGGGGCACAGACACTGGTGGCTGGTTGTAGTTTGGTGGAGCTTGACTGACGGAGTGAGTGCGCTCAGGTTCCACAATGTTTGTTGAGCTCGTCTTTGCCTTCTTGGAAGGGCTTTCCTCTGCACCTGCAATATCAGACTGCCGTTTCACAATGGGAGGATGAGGGCCAAAGGCGGATGGTCCAACGGGTAGTGCCTCCTCACTCCATTCCCAACTTGGGTCGTTAAGAGGTGGGAGATGCTCAGCTGGTGGTGACATTCTTGCCCTGGTTGCGTGATAAGCAGGTTTGTTGATGGGGTGACGTTCACCACCAGGACCTGAGAGAAACTCCCTTGGAACAGAGGCCACTGACCGCCCGCTTGCTGCAGGAGTTGGAGCTGTGGTTGGATCACGTCTGTTGGGTGCAGAAGTCACATGGTCCTCGCATGTTTTAAGGGCTGTGGGAGCACATGGCATTTGCAGTTCGTTGGTTGTGGGTGGAGGGAACTGAACATTGGGTGCCAGAGAGAGGTGAGTAGAAGTGTTGTGTGCTGGGGTGGAAGCCAAGATAGTAGTAGCAGGAACAAGGGTAGTAGCTGAGGACGATGAGGAGAGTGAGGAGAGCGCCGATGACTCTGAAGTTGAGGCACCTTTTGACCTTTTGATAGGGCGAGGCTGGGGCTTGCTTTTGGAGGGACCGGGGGCATTGACAACAAGCGTAGGCATGGCGATCTCCCTCACTGCTTCCAAGGGAGTCCGATCCCTTTTCCGTTGTTTGCCGGCAACCTTCTTGGACACGATTGGTGCATTATCACTGTCAAGATCTTTTTCATCTTTTTCAGATGTCTTGCACATATGGCGAGCAACAACTGGGGCAGGTGGAGAGTTTTCAACTTTGATTGGGGCTTTCAAGTGGGCAGGCCCATTTCGATCGATGTTGCCAGAGAAAAATAAATGCCGACCACGAGGAGCAGCAGAATTGTGTGGTGGCGGGCCCTCAGTGATGACAGGAGCATTACCACTCTTCATTGCTGATTAATGGATATCAGCAAAAATCAAAACTTAAGAGTGATTTATTCCATACCGGTCTTGTCAGTAACGACCAACTTGATATTCTCTGCTTGAAAGGCATGAAGGAGAATCTGGGCATTGACAGTGCCAATGTCTTTGATGCCTTGTTTGGTAGCATCACCTTGCTTCGCAGTGTCTTGTCTCTTCCACTTGCCTTTTGTCAAAACATCGTCGATTACTTCGCCAGGGAAAGGCACCTGGGGATATCCGGTCATGGAGAGGCCAGCATTACAAAGTGTGCTGACGAGGGTAGTCCATGGCATGGATGCTCACTTTTTAACGCCAAAGGGCTCTAAAATAATGAGGTAGTCAGCACTAGATTTAAATCAATTAATCTAAAAGATACGCACGCAACAATGCCCAAAACGCCACCATGATGGCTTCCCTGACCTGCGTAAAAGTGCGGAATCCAATGTCTTTGTGGAATCCAATGTCCTCAACCGAATCGTCATTGCTCTCTGCGACATAGTCTCCATCAGTTGCATCATTGATGCAAGGAGGAGCGATGTCCAACCCGTTGTCATTGTCATTGTCATCATTGTCGTCCACCTTAGACTTCGACTTCGACTTCTTGTTGTGCTTCTGATTGGCAGTCGACTTTCCCTTGACCTGAGCAATCTCTTCTTGAAGGTGGGCAGCGACGTGGGTTTCGAAATCCATTGAGATCAAATTGCTGGAGATGACCCATTAACTTTTGAATATGAGTTGTTGCGAGGCAACTTACCAGACATGATTCTTCAAGATACCAGTGATATCTTGATCATTGACCTTCAATCTACTTTTGAAAAACTAAGTATAGCTGAAGCAGTTAGACAATAAAAAAGGAGTGAAGTTGATAAAAAAACATACACCTTTGGCACCGGCAGATGTAATGACATTGCAAAGGCTTGCATCAGAATGAATGGCGTTGCTGACAGCGACAACGATCATCTTGAAACCATTCCTTTGATTGTTTTCCACGAGGGACTCGAGCTGGGTAGTGTATTGCTTAAATTTACAAGTGCGCTCTTGGAGCGTGCTTTTGGTGTCCGCAAGATTCTTTGCTTCATCAAATGCCAAAAGAAACTCTTGATGTTGGGGATTGGTCTTGAAAGAAGTCCAGCAAGTCTTGCCTAGTGGTCGTAAGCATCGAGAGGTACATGGTAAGTAGAAACTAGATTGACGTACAGTCTGCACCAGGGATCCCAGCCTGCTGTTGCTCTCTTGCTGGATCTTCATAGAAATAGCTCTCGTAAATGTTCCAGATGGTTCAACCAGCACACTTAACTGTCTGAGTGTTTGCAAAAAGGGAGAAGACCTGTGCTCTTGAGCGATTGGTATGCTGAGCAGCCTGATCAAGAAGAGATTGGATCTGTGAAAAACACACTTCCATCATCGCCTTCCTGTCCTTTGGAATGCGCCCAACACTAAGCAGAGGGCTGAGAGACATGTGAACCTCAGTTGGAGAGCGATAATTGGCTGGACCAGCAACTGCTGGTGAAAAAGAAGACGTGGGATGGTCTGGCATCTGGAGGCTAGTGGAGCGGAGAGAAGCAGGGAGGGGAAGACCTGGAGGGTGGGGGGGAGCAGGGCTCAGAGGGTGGAGGGAGGGAGAGCCAGACTGGGAATCCAGGGACAAAGCAACAGGCATGCACATTGACTCAAGCTTGTCTTCATTGAATGGACCAAGATATGGAATGATGGTCTCCCCACCAGCAAGGTAGGAGTCATTGGTGGATGGTGGGTCATCAAATAGACCTATTGAGGTGTCAGCTGTGAACGGATCAATGTTGAAATTACTGTCGCTGGGCTGGAGCGTAACCACTCCAAAGTCAGGCTGAGATATACTGACTGGCAGGTTTATTGGATTGTTTTTGCGGTGAGACGCAGAACGATGAATGGATCCTGGGGCATGGGACGTGGTTAAGATGTTCTGCCTCAGAGCGTAGCCACCGCCAATGTGGTTGGTTTCCATTTCTGCTGCAAGACATGAGGGCTGTTCACGACCGCTGTTAATTTACTCACCAATTGTATTGAAAAGTTGGTTTTTTGCAAAGGCGTAAAGCGAGATGATAATTTTGGATAGGTTGGGAGGAATCTTGGTGGGTGAGAGGATGGTTAAAAAGAAGTGTTGTCGACAGAAACAGCATGCACATGAGAACTTCATTGTTGGATCAGATGTGACTGATATTGCTAAATGGAAAGTGTCAAAAAGGATACTGTTCAAGAACCTTGTAGATTCTTGTCAGTAGTGGTAGGAAAGAACCATTGGAAAGACTATTATACTCCTGCATGCATTCACAACCACGCGCTATGGTTTGGAAAAGACATAATCTTGCTGGCAAGCTGGTGGTCTAGACTGTCAGCCTGATAGCTGTTAAGTGCAGCTTGAGAATGGAGAGGTGCGAGGGGTGACTGGAGGTTCAAGGAGGCGAGCAGGGAAGTGGAGAAGCAGTGGGAGACCAGAAAGCGGGAAAGCAGAAACTAGGAGCATTCCCACCGGTGCGGAAGTTGTAAGACGGCAGCACAACAGAGCCTAAATCATCTGCCATGGTTTCCACCAACTGTATTCTGCATTAGCTCGAGAACACAGACAATCACCAGCGACGTACCAATACCGAGGTTCTGAGCAAAGTATTTTGTTACCGCTCAAGTACAGAGAGCCGCAGTTCATTGCTGGCAGTCGCTTGAGATGAAGTGTGATGTCCTGGTTGTGACATTTCTGATAATGTTACAATAACACAACAATATATAGGCTGTAATATGACAAGCGGAATAGGACTACAAATGTACATACAAGACAAATTATAAAGTAACGTAGATGGACAAGAATCGAGTCTCGATGATCAAGAAAGTAAAACTAATTTATAGCAACATCTGAACCTTTCCCACACTCAGGGCATCTCGAAACGCTGCCTTGGCCTCATCGAAACTTGGATAGACCGCTTTGAGAGAACCCTGAATACCAATGAGAACTTTGATTAATTCCTACAAATCGACCTCATCAGCAATGTCAGGATTCTCAGTGGAAATGGCATACTGGGTTTTGGAACAAGCCAATGCCGAGTCCACGAAAGATACACATAACTGAGTCCTTTGCAAAGGGTACATAAAGTCGTGCCTGACAGCATGAACACTGAACATGAAGAAGGAGTTCATCAGAGCCAGTTCCGCCACTGATATGCAGACCATGGAACGGTGGCCACAAAGTGTCATCCCCCTCATGAGAAACAGGGGTACTGGTCGGAGCTGAAGGATAGTGTCAGCCAGAATGATTCCCAGGGATCAGCAACGAATGCTCACCGACAACAATAGAAGAGGGACTTGGTGGAGAGTCGCCACAGCTGCTGGAACAGGGGCTCTCAGGTGGTGATGGTGTGTCTGGCACTGTGAAATCCCGTGCTTTAGACTGAAATTGAAAAGAATGAAGTTGCATACCATAAATGACAGGACGACTCAGAGGTGGGGATGGTGAAACTGGCATCAAGCGCTTCAGAGGGGTGGAACAAGAAAGAGAAAAAAGGAAATGTAAATAAAGCACCATCAATGACAGCACAACTCAGAGGTGGAAATGGAGACTCAGCTGCAATGGCAGGAAGCAGCTTAGGAGAGTAGATATCTTGCATGGTGGTTGATTGCAAGAAGTGTGCGGGAAAGGCACACTGACTACATCCTCCATGGCTTTGAACTGTACAGTTATCCTGGGAAATGCCATGAAGATTCTTGACGGTGAGAGTGGTTCACCGCAAGGTGGTTATTACCATCAAGAACCCAGCAAAGGAAGGCGGATGTTGATTAATCACTGGGTTAGCATGCATCAGCTAGAATGAGTTGATGCCATGGCAGATGTCTAAAAAATATCAGAAATGTCAGTGTTGGCCAATCTGAGTCAGTGCAAGTGCATCGATGGTGAGTACTTACTCACTGTTCATTTTGATGTATGTCGGTCATGAGGGTACGAGCAAAAGAAATTCATATTTGTTGCATGATCACAAATGGGCATGTGATCAGCGCCTAGTCGCAACAAAAATATAATGGATCTAGATTCTAGTTCTTATCGACGGTACCTAGTAATGAAAAACACCTCTTATCGCAGACGACAAATCTTCCTCTTCGATGAGATACCTGGAGTGATGATGATTGGATCACCATCAATGTCAAATGGTGGGGGTGTCAAGAAATCAATGCGGCAGGTTTGCCCCTCATTTGGAAAGTTGTTTGAGCTGCGCGATTATTAGCATCAATATCAATTGATTTAAATGTTCTCACCTATCAGCTGGCATTGCAACAGGTTCTGTACTGGACTTGGGGACACTGACAGCAGCAGCGAGGTGCATCTCAAATTCCCAAGAAGGCTCATGATCATAAGTGTTTCAGTCGCTCCATCATTTCCTGGAGGGCCTAGTGGGGGGTGTTCAGCAACGGCAGTCAAGCAGATTGAATCTGTATACCTCCTCTAACTTCAGCCCTGTGTAGGCACAATATCCCAGTTCGTCTTCAACAGTTGAGGGAACTGTGAGGGGACTGTCCCACCATAGAGTGCCCCGAGCGAGTTTGAGAAAGATACTGATTTTTCCGTCTGCCTTCGCCTGCTGGTAATAACAACCAAATGTTTCAAGGGTCACAACATTCAGTGATCGCTTAATCCAATCCAATGGGCTTGGCAGAGGCAATCCACCTGGAGTAAGGATGACTGTGTTGTCAGTTAAGTCAATGCCAAATGGCGGGGGCATCGAGAAATCAATGCTACAGACGCCTTCCCCCCCCCCCTCACTCGTAGGCTCCTTAGGGCTGCGAAATGATTAATCGTGAGTTGAAATGATGGGTATGAATCTCACCTGTCAGCTGGCATTGCGTCAGTTTCTGAATCGGACTCAACGATGTAATAGGCAGTGGAAAGGCGCATCTGAAACTCCCAGCCTGGCTGAGAAATGTAGGTGCTGGCCTCAATAAGCTGCTCCATCTTTTCCTGGATGGCCTAGTGAGAGAAGCTGAGTAGCAGCGGTCAAGTAAATTGAGAAATTTACCTCCTCTAACTTCCACCCTGCATAGGTGTGATATGTTGATTCGTCTTCGACGTTTGATGGGACAACAAGAGGATTGTCATGCCACAGCGCAATGCAAGCAAGTTTGAGAAAGAGAGCAGTTTTCCCGTCAGCCTTCGCCTGTTGGTAATGACCACAAAAGGTTCGAAGGGTAGCAACCTGAACTGATTTCAATGGGCTCGGCAGGGCATTTCTGTGTGATGTCTAAATCAATCGGAGATCTGTGACATTGTTGACAAGAACAAAATAAAAATAGACGGCACCTTTCTACTTTCCATTCCACGAAAGAGCATGAAAGACAGTGGAGACACAAAGGTGTGAAGAGGATGAGGATGTGTGCGGGTGTAGATAGCATAATATAGTAGCTTAATCCACAGAATTGTACAGTACTAAACTCACAGGTAGTTTATTATGTCAGGAAGGCAAGTGTGCAATATCTGGGAACCAGCTCCCGGTGTCCAAAAACAAACAAGTTCCGTAACATGTTCAACTTGCCATATCACCTTTCCCTACCCTCTATGAATCAAAAAACACCGTGAAACCGCAATTTCGATAGCCACGCAAACTATAAGCACATTTAATTAACAAGATTATTGACAGGAAAAAGTTCGAATAAAAATCAGATGGCAGGTGAGTCGTCCTTTGTTTGGGTATTGTATTTCTGCTCCACTTGTCCACTACCATGAAGCGTGGGCATCCCAAATTGCATCATACCCCTGAACAAAGGGCAGAAGCCCACCAGGCAGCTAGTGCGCACTATCATAGACGGTAATGTCTTTAGCTAGGTGATTGGGTCGTGGTCAATGATTGTTTTTTAGACACATGGAAACTGTCAATGAGCGGTGACGAGACAAAAGCTGGTGAGCTCAATCTATGCTACACATCTCCACATGCTTATTCTACTGACTACCTAGACAACCAATCGGTCTTTCCCCCTTCGCAGGCTCACATCCCCGCTGCGTTAAGCAGACAGCAACTACCTCTAGGTAAATAACCTTCTACGGCCACCATCCTCAACTAATTCAAGGCATGCAGGACTCTTATGGAAGCAGATCGCTGGGCTGAGTGCATTGACAGGTATACTGTCAAATAGCATCAGTTATTAGGTGGCTCATCGTCCGTTGACAGGTACACTGTCAAATGGCGACAGTTTCTAGGTGGCCCATCGACCGATTATCTGGAGAGGGCGGCACAAAAATACCTCTGCCAGGTTATTCTGGGTCATAAGGGTGTGAAAGATGAGGCCCTAGGCAAGAATGACATTGAAATTGAGATCGACAAGGCGACCTCCTTCCAGACGTGTTTTTGGCGCTTCGAAGCGGAGATACTCCAGGCAGATGGTGTTGGGCAAAAGCTGATGCAGGCAAATGTGATGTCTTGTGAAGTAGGGGGGGTTATTGAGTGGTTAGAGGATTTATTGTGCCATGCGATGCTTGGTCACATTACATTCCAAGCCAAGTATACATCCCGGCAACTTTTGTATCAAGAGTGAATGTTTGAACATGACAGCGCAATTTGATATGTTACAATTGATAGATGCATTAAAGATGACATGGCATTACTGTGGAAATGACTATGGCTCCTCAATCCCTTCTACCAATTGCTTAATCCTCTGGAAGGTCTCGTCTGTCCAAGACGGTGCTGGCAAAGTAGCTAAAATCGTCTGAATACCAACATTCATCTCCTCTGCCCATACCACTTTGCCTACAGGATCATGCACACAAGAAATGTCTTCCTCCATGCCCATTGGGAAGATGCCAGATGCCCAAGATAGCTTTGCCTGCAAGAACTGGAAATGATCTATCAGTGACAGCAGAGTTAGTGAGTTTGAAGACAAATCTTGTGACGTCTATTCACAATGTATTCGCCATAGCTAGGGTCATCAAGGAACTCGTTCAGAACTTGAATTTCCTCCTCCATTTCAGGGAAAACCAACGACCACAGAGAAAAGGCCCTTTTGTAATACACATTGGTTTTGCGGTCATTGTAGGCAGTGCGGAAGCTGGGAACGAGGGCTTTCAGCATGATGTTCTGTTGTTTTTTGATTCACTGAGAAATCTCGGCACCAGGGTCTGAGACCTGAGGCAAGATCGATCGATCAGCATGTCTAAATGTTGACAGAGGCTGTAAATTTACCGGACTTCCCTTTGGCCGCCTCTTGCTGCTGTGAGCCTTAGGTTGTCGCACTTTGCACTTCATCTGCTTGGGCATGTTGCATGTTGAGGGGTGAAGACAGAGTGACTTGGAAGAAGGTTTGACTGGATATCAACCCACTAAACCTTATCAACTGAACTTTACAGTTGTACTGGCTAGTTCATGTACAAGAAATATATGACATTGGATTGGTTTCTGGAAGACATTAAACATGACGTGTAAGATACAAAATATTCCGAAGTAGCTCTTGGCGAAAGGCCCTCATATCCCCTTCAACTAAGCCAGTCATATGCTTACCATGGAGAGCTGTGGCAATAGCGGCAAGAATCCACAATCCGCAATCGTAGGAATTGGACTGAACTGTGTGGGTTAGCAGAGGACAGGCTTTCCACCCCTCCTCCATGATGATGTGGAGAGGATGTCCTTTGGTATTTGAGCACAACACAAGTGTTCTGATGAAGGTCATTATATCCTGTAATTTATAGTTTGAACCGTTTTGTTCATGAGAAGAGGTAAATATAACTCACTTTGACATCCTTGTCCCAACTAGATCTTGAGGCAAAACTGTTGAACAGAAGGAGTTCATGTGAGTTGACGAGAATGATGCAAAGGACCCAATGCTCAGCAGGGTGCTTCTGATGGATGGGCAGGATCCAGACATCTTTTTTCCAGTATTCGAGATCCCATACGCGATGCCAGGTTTCTGACCAAGACAGGTTATACTGGATCATGTACAGATCAAATGTCGAAAAGATCGCACAATGTGCACTGTTCCCCTCATGGATGCTGGCGGTATTATTCCAGATGTACTGGAGAAGGGCGGCGGTGCTATTGATACAGATGTTGTTCAGTTGAGCAGTTGGCGACTGAAAGCACACAATGTCTTGTGGCTCAAACTGAAATGTAGTCTTTTGCCCCGGTATTGATGGAACCTGCTGGCATCGACCTTCAAAGTGTATAGGACCTAGGGCCTGGAACTGAAGGTCCACAAAAAGTGACTTGGCTTTATCCAGAACGATCGGGTTCTGCAGATGGAAATGAGATATATAGAACTGGCAAAACTTCAGAGACTTACCAGACATTTCCAGATGACTTCGACATCCTTGGTTTGCATTTCGTCATCAGGCTGGTCAGTGGTTGTAGCCCCAAGAGTTTCTTCTTCACTGCCATAGACTGAGCTATCATCATGCTCACCAAAGTTGTCATCAAGGAGATCCTCATCCAGCGAGTCCAAGTTGCCATTGATGGATGACGGCCCATCATCAGAATCTGTTTGTCGAATGATTGTGTCTCCAACAAGTGGTTGCAGCCATGTTATCAGGACCAGAGGTGGGTTGGAACATGTGAGCTGACTTGCCGCTTCAGCCGCTGCCCGAACATGACTATCAAAGCGAAATTCCAACGATAGAGAGTTGGCCCATCTTCCCTTCAAGGAGAGGAGTTCCATCTTACGACTGAGCAGAAATCAATGGATGGTTTGATCTACAGGAAGAGTGAGCTGTCAAAATTGCCATTACAAGTATCAACTTACTGTGTGGTAGCACGATGGCAATCTCTGTGGCTCGAAGTTCATGGCCAAACCAGCGGCAAAGGTTGTCCACCTCTACACTGAGTCTCCACCGTTCCTCAACACAATGATCCAGCTGCGGCATAGCTCGAATCCCTGCTTGAATGTTTGGATTTTCTAACCATGCTGGAATGGTTCCAGGAGAACGACTGATCCAGACATCCTCCATCAGCAAAGACCCACTGCGTAGGGCATCGAGTTTGAGCGGTAAGGGTTCAGGAAGGGGAATGCCCCATTCATCATCATGGAGTTCAGCCAGAAGTTCACAATAACGGTTGAACTTCTTAATGGCCGTCATTAAAGCCGGGGCACGATCAGCAATGGCTTTGCGAGTTTCTTGATGTATCTTTGTCCCTGCATCTCTGAACTGAGCTAAGAAATTGAAGCTGCAAAGAAGGAACTTACCGAGGGGATTGTTGCGCCCAGCTGCCGCCTGATCCAGCTTCTCAAACTCAAAAAAGGTCCCGATGGCGCATTTGCGGATGTTAATTTTGAGATCGCAAGCCATCAGGAGCATCCAAATGAATTCAAAATTGATGCCATCTAGCTCAGGAAAAGCCTTGTGAACATTGAGAGAGGCATACAGGGCTTCAACCTTGTCTTGAATTTCTTCCTGTGAATTCTGAAGGTAGTGTATGCACTCTTGCACTTGTTTTGAGTGGGGCAACTTGCTGAACGTTGCCTTCACAGCAGCAAGGGCATTGTCAACGGCATCTAAGTCACCTTGAAGGGTTAGAACCGCATCAAGCTCCTTCTTGAGTCACACAGGAGCATCTAGCATTGATGTTAGTAACTGTAGTAAGTGGAATGCAGAAGGACGAACCACTAGTAGGTGCCATCTACATCATGTATTCTCGACAGTTGCCGTGGGGCATCTTGATCAGCTACCGTAAATGAAATGAAATAAATTTCATTTCATTCACAGTGAATATCTGGCAGAGTTCTCATACCTGTGGCCCATAGCAGCTGCTATCAAAAATCCATATTTGGAAATTGATAGCAGCTGCTATCAAAAAAATCCGAAAGCGGATTTGATCGATTTGATAGCAGCTGCTATCAAAAAAAATCTGTAAACGGAAATTGACAGCAGCTGCTACCAATTCCGGTAAATAGTTCTCACACTTCTCTGCCTTGTCTCATATTTTGCATTTTCGATGTTTTTGACTTCTTCTCTTGCCACAGCCTCTATGTAGATACATCAGTAGTCTCAAAAAATTTACCAGTTCCTCCT
>Ga0307507_10010441_pt1 | contig 12005 bp, 2 predicted proteins | sample 7_EM_MG_FD_207223 | JGI IMG/M metagenome (GOLD analysis project Ga0307507, IMG submission 207223) | Populus trichocarpa ectomycorrhiza microbial communities from riparian zone in the Pacific Northwest, United States - 7_EM | ecosystem: Host-associated > Plants > Roots > Unclassified | place...
AATTGCATGTTAAGAAATATATAGTTACCTTTTAAAGTTGCTAAGTAGGTTAATTGCGTGTTAAGAAATATATAGTTAGCTTTTAAAGTTGTTAAGTTAGTTAATTATATGTTAAGTTAGTTAAATTATATATTAAGTTGGTTAATTGCATGTTAAGTTAGTTGAATTATATATTAAGTTGGTTAATTATATGTTAAGTTAGTTAAATTGCGTGTTAAGTTAGTTAATTACATATTAAGTTAGTTAAATTGCGTGTTAAGTTAGTTAATTGCGTATTAAGTTAGTTAATTGCATATCAAGTTAGTTAAATTGCATGTTAATTACACGAAACGCGAAAATTAAAGTCTACTTAAATCTTATCCTGCGAATATTTTCCTAATATAGCGTATATAATAGAGGCGGATCTTCTACTTACTCTAGAGTATTTCCCACTTATTTTATTAAAAGCACTCTCTAAGACTGCCCTAATTAAACTCCCTAATTAGGGCCTTATATTAGGCTTTAAATTTAGCCCATACTAAGTAGTATATATAGCATAGGTATTTAAGTAAAAGAGGATAATTAAAGGAGGCGGTATTAATATAGACAAACCTAGCGCGGGTGAGACTATATAAATAATCACTTAATAGCTAATAAACTACTTTTATTATTAGAATGTAATAGATATTTAAGAGGCCTAAGCCACTAGGGATATAACCTGCTACCTATCTAAGATGCATCCACTAGATATAAAATGCCTATAGGTAGCAAAGCAGCCAATTATATACTACTATAAAGATAACTCTAAGAAGCTATACCCTATAGACTTATAATAAGGCTGCTTAGTTATCCTTATACCAACCCTAGGCCTACTAGGATTCCTAAAGGACATAAATGCAATATTATAAGACGGCGTAATTATAAAGCGCCATAACCTGCCCTGGATTGTAATTCTCGCCCCTAGCTATAATAAAGTTAAAATATTTAGTAAACTAAAAAAGGATAAATAGCCACAAATTTATAAGGCTCTTAAGTAGACCAATAAGGAATAATAGAAGAATAGTAATAACATATATTTAGTTAGTAAGACTTTCCTATTACACCTATAGGGTAAAGCCAGGTTTAAAAAAATTATTGCTCTGCCCCTAATATAACGGAACTATTAGCGCTAAAATACTTAACTTAATTCCTTCTAATTACTACGCAAAATTATATTACCATATAACTAATATATAAGTTTATTACTACACAAATTAGTATATAAAAATACTTAAATGGCTAAACCCTTAGATCGCATTAGATATTAAAGAGTATAATATAAATTAGGCGTATCCTTTAGGATAAATATCACCTAGATACAACCGGTAGAGTCTTAATATTGTTTATTTAGGATATAGTTAAGGAGTACCATATTATATATAATCGCAGCCCTACTATATAGGGTTTGTTTAGTACGCCTAATAATAGGAACTAAATATAACTAATATAGTTTATTATAGCAGGATTAAAGAGGCCTAAGTAAAAAGAAGTAGATAAGCTAAAGGGAATAGAGTTTAAAGTATTGCTTAAGTTTAAAAAAAAACATCTAGCTAAAAAAGAAGGAATTTAACCGTCTCTATAAGGATATAAAGACTAACCTAGCTAGAGTAATAGTAGATAAGAAATTTAGCAAACTAGCTATATTTTTCTGTATAGTTATTCTAACGTTTTAAATATATAGAGGGGAGTTAATACGCTAGTTTAACTAGTAAAAGCTTATCCCAAAGAGCAGCTATCTTAAATTAGTTATATTATAGGCTGACCCTAACAATACTAAGGTGGCTATAATTATAGCTATAGAGAACCGAGTAAGGATAAAGCAGAGGCGCTAATATAAGGAACTTCTGGCCATATAGGAGGAAGATAGCAGTAATCTAAATACTAAACCTAAGATACTAAAACTCACCTAAGCTAAGTTATATACTAACGCAAAAATAGTAGTAAGCGTAGCCTAGGTTGTCTAATACTGGGACTAGCAAACCCCTATTATAATTAAGTCCGATAATAAATACCTAAAAACTTAAAGTTGTATACTTAAGGACCTAATTATTGCTAAGTAGACTACTAACCTACTTAGTAAGGAGTTTACCAATATGCTTAACTACTATTTTTAATAGAATATAAAGTTCTTTAAAGCTAAAAAAATCTGTAATTATATTTATATTAAAAAACGGATAGACGGTTTAGCGTATAAGATTATTATTACTACTTACTTACCTCTTATACTAGCTTGTTGGTTTAATAGGCTATATAACGAATATAGTAAAGATAAGGTGCTCTGCTATATAGCCAGTATATCTAATATTAAAAAGGCTAAGGCTAGGCAAACCTTTAATACTAATAACTTTAAGTAAATCCTACTTTGCACCTTTGCATTAATTAGGCTGTCCATTAACCTATAGCGCGTAAATTATACCATTATAGTTAAGCTAAGCCATAAGCTCTCAGAGGTAAAGTAACTATTTACCTAGATTAATAAGGACAGACTAAGCCTGTCTACTATAGTACTATTATAGCTAATTAGAAGTCAAGTATTAAGTAAAGGATATTAAAGTTAACTAAATTTACGTTATTACTATAGAAGTTAGTATATAAAAAGAAGGCCGATTTAAGCTTAAAAGTAGGCTAAGGCAAGAAAGATACCAAAACTATATAATGCTAGTAACGATTATAAGAGTATAATGCAACTATAGATAGTTCTAAATACTATATATAGCTACTATATAGCGAAACCTATTATAATTATATAGTGGCGTATATGCGGGCTAAGGGGTATATCTTCTAGTAACTTATAGGTAGTAGCGTAGCGTATATAGTAAACTTAGTTAACTAAAATGTTTTTAGTATTATTATTTCTAAAAGAGCATTAAGCCGCAGCTTACAGCACTTTTATTATTAAGGTAGCATTTAGCCGCAAATTGCAGTATTATTATTAGCGGTATAGCATATAGCCGTAAAATGTAACTAAATGCGGCTAAATACTAAAATTGCTAGATTAGCATAAACCTAACTTAAAATACTGGTAAATTTTTTTATAATGCCCCCTATGCTTACTAATATTAATAAAATATAGATAAAATATAAAAAAATTTATTTTTATTAGTAATATTAAATTTATAAAAATTATGCTTTTATATATGCTTACTAATATTAATAAAATATATATAAAACATAAAATATATTATTTTTATTAATAATATTAAAATTTTAAAAATTATACTGTTTGTATTAACTTAATAATACAAGTAAGTTGTATCCAGAGGCACGAAATACATATGGTATTGTATGCTCGTTTAGATGGTAACTGTTAATTCTATTAAAATAGACTACGTAGTCTATATACTATCGCGCCCTCCCCCTGATTAGTCAGCACTTTATTAACAAGTGGTTAGTGCACCAAACGCGTAAGTACGCGTTTGGTATACCAGGTGCTATAATTATACACTAGCGGCACCTAAAAATAGACCCACTTGTATATAGCCTCCGTAATTGCTTTAATAGAACCGTAAAACATAAAAGAAATCCATAAGAAATCCCTCCCAAGGTGCCTTCTAGGCTGCCTCCCAAACAACGCTTTAGTCTGGCTGTAAGTCCTACTTATAGTCCATAAAATGAACCGTACGGCCTTCCAATAGGCCGTAAATAAACTGTATGGCCTTCTAACGGACCGTAAATGAACTATAAGTACTCCGTTAGTCTCGTTCCACCCACTCTATAACCTTTAGATTAAGCTTATTTATATTAATTAGGGTTTTAAGAGCTTAACACGGCTTTACCTTAGTTATAGCGTCTACTAGGTTATCTCCGCCGCTAATCCACTTAACCTTTATAATCTTATATTGTTTATAGGCCTGACGTAAGCATATTAGGTTAACCATAAGCCTCTTCTCTTATATTATACCTAATTTAACTAGGCAGTTATAAAGGGACTTTAAATTAGTGCATAGAACCAGGGGTAATTGCTCTAATTATAGAATCTTCTAAATTATTAACTTAATTACGGCTCCTATGTCGAAGCTGTAAGCCAGTACGTATAGTTTAGAAGCTAATATACTGCGGGTTACTTATTTGTATTTAATTAAAGACCAATGCAGTATATTTGCGTCCTAATTATAGTCCATAAGTATAATTACAAAGCCAATTTGTAATAATAGGTCTCTATTATTAGTAAAGAAGGCGTCTATAAATACTAGTACGCTAAGGGAATTTAGGTCTAGTGGTATAAAAGTAAGTCCACTTGTTACATTATCAATTTGCTACTAAATACGCTTATTAAGCTGCTTAATATTTTCCTCTTACAGATCTATTACCTAGGCTATAAAGGATAAATTATAGGCAGATTTAGGTTAACAGACTATGGCAATATAGGCGCCTCTTACACGCTATGCAATGTATTAGTCCTTTATATTTACGGTCTTATATATCTCTCCGCGGGAACTAGTAAGGTCCGTAGGCTTTTCTATAATAAGCTTTAGGTTTTAAGCTTAGTGTTCCTAAGTTAGCTAGATTAAGTTACCCTTTTATATAATTAAACCTCTATTAAATTTAATTAGAGTCTGCTTAGTTAACTGCTCTTATAGCTTTACTAGAAACTTAGCTTCTTACAGTTTAGTCTCTTTAGTATCCACAAAAGTCTAGTCCGCTAAGAAGAGGGTATTATCTATTTAGAGTCCAATAATACTAAGACCGTTTAATGGGGTATATAGGAGGTAGGGGTTATATGTTAACTGCTCCATCTTAAGTTTATAGACGTGATACTAGTAATATATCTTAAACTAATGGTTTCCAGCTTCTAGTACTCTGTAAAGGGGTTTTATAACCCATAAAATTATTCCTAATTCTAAGTTAAGCTTAAAGGGTAGTTATATAAAAATGTCCCTACTTAGGTAGGTGTTGGACTGCACATAGGCTTATGAGATGTCCCATAAGTAGAGGGCTATGGGTTTAGTTTGCTATAGTTTAGACGTAAGTGCAAGTATAATCTGTTAACTGACTTATTAAATTATAGGTAATTACGTAAGGACTAAGTCCTTTCCCTAGTTATTATAAGCTTGTATAATAAGCCTTAATTTCTTAAAGGCTTTATTAGTACTGGGGTGCTTAATCTTATTAATAAAGTGTAAGTTAAATATATAGACGCCTTATGGGATGTCTTTCTCCATTATAACCACAAAGACGCCCTTTTTAAGTAGTCTATTAATCTCTTTACGTTATAAGTTTGTAAAAGGGGTTTCCTATACTAGAACTAATATATCTATAGGTAGGGGTTGTCTTATAGATATGCCTACGGAGGTTAAGTAATTCTTTATTATAGGGTTCTTAGTTATAGGGTGCTTTTAGGGGCGTCCTTAACTATGCTTTATGGTAGGTTTAACAGGTTTCTGGGGGACTTCTAAAGTGGGCAGAGGTACTTCCAGTTTGTCTAGTTTAGTGGGTGCTTTTAGTTTGTCTGGTTTAATAGGTGCTTCCAGTTTATCTGGTTTAACATTATAGGTGTTTTTGGACCGAAAATAGGGTTTTATAGATATGCTTCTAAAGTTAGTCGGTCCGCTAGAAAGTTATATATAGCACGTTTTGTCTTCTACAGCCAGTAAACAATAAGGTCCAGTCTAATTGCCGCTTTTACGCCATATAAGGACTTCAGAATTAAGTGGGAGGTTATAAACTATGGTTGTATCTAGTCCGTTATGGTGGTGCAGAGCGCTATTAACAACTTATTTAGCTCGTAACTTGGCTATTTTGGTCATTTCCTTCTATATTGCAGCTGCTTAATCCATAATAGATAGGGCAAGAGGGTCCAGTTTGCCCATCCTTAGGTAGGCTCTATAAACCAAGAGGGTGGGTACTAGTCCATTAGGACCAGCGGTATTGTTAACGGCTTTTACGGCCATCTGTAAAGCCAGTTCCTTTTAAATGTCCTTACACTTGTCCATAATAATCTAGTAAGCTCTCTATAAAGCTGGGTAGGCTAGCTTAATAAGCCTAATAGACTAGTGCGCTTTAACTAGAATGGCTTTTGTTAAAATAGTTATAGCTATAGTATACTATTGGAATTTCTTACTAATAAAGTTCCTACTAGTGTTGTGGGTAATATACTTAGGGGGTCCAATATATGTGTTAATCTAGCAGGTCTATAAAATATCCCAAGTGTATTTTATAGATATATTTTGCAACTAACGGGCAGCTTAATAGCGGGTTGCCTTATTAATTATGTGTAGTACTAGGCTGCCGTTAATGTACATAATATCTATATATACTGAGTGGTTAAAATTAAGGTCCTTATAAAGGGTAAACTTAAATCAGCCTGGGGAATGTCTGTATTTCTAGCAAAAGGAATAGTATTTGGTTAGGTAGTTAATTGCCTTCTTGTTAACGTTGTTATATCTAGAGCGTTTAAAGACTCTATACAGCTTTTTGGCTAATAGGTAGCCAAAATAGCGGTATAGATGGTGGATTTTAATACTAGTAAGGTAACACGGGTTATAGTTAAAGAATTCCTAAATATAGGTCTATAAAGTCTCTCCCCATATAAAGAACGGGTGTCTAAATTATTGTATAATTAGTAGGGTAATATACTTGCTTCCTAGGGCAGTTATGGGGCCAATTAGGGTGTCTGTAATATTATTATAGTAAACCTGTAACCTATCTATATCCATAAGGCAGAGTAGGAAAGGGGTGTCCGCTTTTACTCTATGGAAGTTAACTAGGCTAATTAGAGTCTTAACTATAACTAATCTAATTAATACGGTTGAGCTAATGCCGAATTAGACGTTTATGGCCCTAGTTTGCATAGTATCAATATTCATATTGTTATTTATGGTGGTCTTATATATAAGGTATTATCTATAACCTGCAGTAGACTTCTTAGAGGCACCTATATTAATTATAATGCCATAGAATTCTTTGGGGGTATAGCGTTTTATAGTAATATATGTAAATGGGTCCTGTTTGCGGTCTATAATGTCTATAATAGGTCCAACAGGTATACTTGCGGGTTAGTTTTTAGATATAATTAAGTGTGTAAAGAAGCGGTTGGCTAATATAGTTGTAATATTAAAGGCTTGGCCGTCTATAAAAGGTCTAAAAGTAGTTAGGAATGTCTTTAAGGTCTTCTGTTCTTAAGTGTCTAAGTTAAAGTTAATTATAAGGGCTTTTATTAACTTATTAAGAGACTTCTCTGCTTCCTCTCCTTTATAGTCTGGGATAAACTAGTTAATCCAGCTGTTAAATCTCTTCTTAGACTTATCACGCTCTTTCTAGGTATGCCTTATAGACTAACATGTAACAGTGCAGTGTGGGGATTGAATGAGCAACTTTATTGTAAATCTATGGAAATTAAGTGAACTAAATACATGAAAGTAGACCCCGAACTCCGAAGTCTATGACCTAATATTTGACCGTATCCGAGACATACGAGGGTAGCGTCGATTATGTCTCGGAGCCTTTCAGGCGACGATCTTGTGTCTCAGCGTAGTGCTGGTGAACTGTTACATAACATCCCTTCTTACCGCATATAAAGCACTTTTAGCTAGTTCGCCTGTGGGGGTATACTTTTATATAGGAGTTGCTACGGTGGTTACAGGTGGGACTTGGTCGGTATGGGTACTACTAGTGGTAGCGGCGGTCCGTAAAGTAGGTATCTAAGTTAGTTTACGGGTTTTATAGGTCTGTAATAAAGGCTTAAGTACTGCCTAGCGGGTTTAAAACTTCGTATATTATAATAGAGAACCGTAAATTATTAATAAGGCCAGTTAAGGTATCTATAGGCTTATAATAGGTATATTTGCAAGGCTCTACTTTCTAGCAAGCCGTAATAAGTTTATTATACAGAAAGTCGTCTATTTAAAGCTTAATATTAAGGCCATGCTATAGGTGCCGAAGGTCTTTAATAAGAATTTGCAGGCACTCTGTGGTCGATTTTTTGGTATTCTTATTAATTACGGTCCGTAGCTTAATCGCATTCTATTAGGTAAGGATATTACGCTTATATTCTGGCCCTTTAAAGTAGTTATATATAGCTTTATATAGCTTATTAAAGGGAACACCAAGGGGGTTACTCTTAAGGTTGGTGTAGTAGTGGTTAAGGGCTAGGCCGCGCAGTATAGTAGAATAGGCTTGGCTAAATTCCTGTTTAGGAATATTAGCCTTCTAACAAAGGTCCGTAAAGATAGTTAGTTTGAAATTAAAGTTGTCGTTTTCACCGCTATACTTGGATTTGTCAGTATAGAGCTTAGCCAGGTTAGCTAGTTCCTTGCCGTAGGTCTTTACTTAGGTGGTTTGTGGATCTATAACTTAAACAACAGAAGTGTTTTGGTCCGTATTTTGGTTTATAGGGGTGTTGTGGTCCATAACTTAAGTATTGGGTATGCTTTGGCCAGTAAAATTAATTCTAAAGCCACTAGGGTCTATAGGACAAATTTAGTTAAATGGGTTAGCTATAAGGCTAGAGATCCTATTAAGTTTAAAGGAAGCAAAGAGTCTATTAGTTTTAATATGGTCTAGGATTTCCTCTTTAGTCTATTCCGTTTGGTCCTCCTTATATATTGTATTGTATAAGGACCGTGCAACAGTGACTTATTTATCCCTTTTAACCTATATACCTTAGTGACCTAAAAGGGCTTATAAGTTATAGATAGCAATAGGGTTGCAAGCCTTAAAAATAGCTTCCGTAAAGTCCGTAAAGTCTTCCTTGTATTGCTCCTATAGGTCGTCATTTATAAGCTTAAAATATCCGTATTTAAGGATTTTGAATTTGATATAGTTGTTGATGTTAGTTACAGACGTAAGGTCAACTCCTTGGCTCCATTTCTCTTGACCTTCGTTAATCTGCTTGCTTGTATCTGCCATACTGTATAGTGTAGTATATCTATATAAGCTGTAACGGGTCAAGAGGAGCTTGTAGCGGGTGGTAGTGGCTTATAGTGGGTGGAGGAGGTCTTATAATGGTCCGTAAAGGCGATTAATAGGTTTGTAATAGTTTGTAGGAGGGCAGGGGGTTCCGTAAAGGTCTGTATTTGTGTCTATAAACTTCTGGTAAACTGTACTAAGACTTGAATAAGTATATAGAGATGGTGATATAGTCTGTAATCCCTAACTTCTAACCTTCTAGCAGGTCGTACTAGGATATAAACGGGTGGTCGCTATCGTGTATCGCTTGGGGAGAGGTGTTAAGTAATTGCTGATCTGTGCGCGCTCACTAATCAGTGTTTGTATTAACTTAATAATATAAGTGAGTCGTATCCAGGGGCACGAAATACATATAGTATTGTATGCTCGTTTAGATGGTGACTGTTGATTCTATTGAAATAGGCTACGTAGTCTATATACTGACGCGCCCTCCCCCTAATTAGTCAGCACTTTATTAACAAGTGGTTAGTGCACCAAACGCGTAAGTACGCGTTTGGTACACCAGGTGCTGTAATCATACATATACTTTTATATATGCTTAGTAATCTTATAGTTGGCACTTAGTAGCTAAATGCTAAGACTTAATTATAAGTGCCGTATTTAGCTGCTAAATGCTAGGAAATGCTAAAAATGCTAGCAAATGCTAAAATAGCAGAAATGTAAAATTAAATACTAGTAAATTTTTTCCTAATATATATAGACTATATAATAAAGTTAAGACGTTATATAAGAAAAGAAGGCAAGAAAATGGGAAAAAAGGGTATATATTATTAATATGGTTGCTTAGTTAATATATATACAAAACAGAATAGGATTTAAATAGTAGTCCTAATAGAACTTAGCAAAATTTAGTAGACTTTAGCAAAATATAGTAGAATACCATAGATTGCTATTAGATTACTATCCCGCGGTTAGTCTCTAATTACTAAGTTAGTAGAAATAGATGGATATATATAAGGTGTTATAGGGGTATTGTAAGGGATATTATTGCGGTCACCTTGGGTTGCCCTTAGGACAACCCCTAGACACCCCTTAGACGTCCGTCAGTTACATACTAGAGGCACGTGCCTGTAGTATATAGTCTCCACGATCCCTAAGGCCTCACCTCCTTAAGGATTCGTCTCTCTTACCAATCTACCCTGTTCCACAATCGTGTCCTTATAGCCCCCTATCTATAAAGTCCCCTTACAGGTATCCCGTAACATTACTATAGTATAGTCCTATATTAAGGCGTTTTAGTTACTAATATAGTTCTATATTAAGGTATCTTATTTACTATCTAAAAAAGAGCCTTTTTCGCCCTAAATATTTTTATAAAGCTAATTTAAAGAACGCTAGCCTTGTAGCTATTTAAGCTAGTTAATAGCCTATCTCTTACCTCTTACTATACTATCTTCTACGCGCTATTTTATATTTTTAATTATTTTATAGCAATAGCTATAGAATATAGCCTTACTATTAACCCGCTAGCGCGCCTCCTAGTAATAATTAAGAGATTTAATTAACGGCTTACCCACTAGCCTTAAAGTCTACTTAGCCTAAAGCTAAAACACTAAATTACCGCCTTAAAGTATCTTATATTTTCTTAGCGGTGCCTTAAAGTTAAAGATAAATAAAAGAGGTTAAGCGTTAGCTTGTAGTAGCTACGGCGGGGATATAGTAAATATTATAGTAGACGGCTAAGTAGGCTCTACTGTAGTAGATAGTTAATTATTTATAGTAAATAGTAATCTCTTTAATAAAGGCTTTAATAGAGGTCCCTTTAGTATTTTTTAGAGCTTAGATATATAGGAGAGAGTTTATCTAAAGATAGAATCTAGCTATTAATATATTTAGGAACAGACCTAAGTGTAGATATAGGTATAGGTATAACGTGCACAATAGGCGAGCTGGCTAGATGGGCGAGCTAGCCACCTTAAAACCCTACTAAAAATAAGAAAAATCGCACCTTAATATCTTAGCAACCACTTAATAATAAATTCTAATAATTTGGATTTAGACTTTTATATACACTCTATAGCTTCTATTAAAGCTATACAGTAAATGGTTTAGTAGTTTTTAAGATATAGTATTTTGGCCTTATTTTGGCCCCCAAAACTTAATATCTTAAAAACTACTAAACTATTTACTATATGGCTTTAATAGAAGCTATAGAGTGTATATAAAAGTCTAAATCCAAATTATTAGAATTTATTATTAAGTGGTTGTTAAGATATTAAGGTGTGATTTTTCTTATTTTTGGTGGGGTTTTGAGGTGGCCAGCTCGCCTATCTAGCCAGCTCGCCTATCGTGCACGTTAGATATAGAATCGTTTAAAGGCGGATATATAGACTCTATAGGCTCTATTTAGATACCTATCTTCTTTTACTAAATTTATATAGATGCGAATAATAATAATAACCTTTTTATCTCGCTAAGGCATTCTAAAATCGTTTATACGCGTAATTAAGCCCCCTTTATTTTTAAGATTGCGGCCTTATAGATAGGCTAGTATTTTCATATTATTAGCTTATTTAGTATAACTATATTAGTTAGCGAGCTTTCTACCTATATAGTAAACCTTTAGTACTCCTTATAGCTAAAGAAGGAGTTATTTTATAAGAGGTAGAGCGGGAACTACTTATATATCGGGAAAATATTCGCAGGATAAGATTTAAGTAGACTTTAATTTTCGCGTTTCGTGTAATTAATATGCAATTTAACTAACTCAATACGCAATTAACTAACTTAATATACAATTAACTAACTTAACACGTAATTTAACTAACTTAACACGCAATTAACTAACTTAACACACAATTTAACTAACTTAACATGCAATTAACTAACTTAATATACAATTTAACTAACTTAATATACAATTAACTAACTTAATACGCAATTTAACTAACTTAATATGCAATTAACTAACTTAACAACTTTAAAAGCTAACTATATATTTCTTAACACGCAATTAACCTACTTAGCAACTTTAAAAGGTAACTATATATTTCTTAACATGCAATTAAGGTAAAGTTATATGCTATATATTTAACTATTATATATTATCTAATATAATCTTATACAATCTTATATAGTTT
>Ga0307507_10010442_pt1 | contig 12005 bp, 4 predicted proteins | sample 7_EM_MG_FD_207223 | JGI IMG/M metagenome (GOLD analysis project Ga0307507, IMG submission 207223) | Populus trichocarpa ectomycorrhiza microbial communities from riparian zone in the Pacific Northwest, United States - 7_EM | ecosystem: Host-associated > Plants > Roots > Unclassified | place...
TTTAACTATAAAACTTTCACTATAAGTATATTATAGAGGAAGACTAAGAAAGAATATATAAAATATAAGAAAATGTATAATATATCTAAGTTATAATATTACTATATCTAAGTTATAATATTACTATTATTATTATTCATTGCTTAACGTCCGATTCGGATCCCTGTTGGGCCCACGCGGACTACTCCTTTATAATATTACTATATCTAAGTTATAATATATTTCCTTAATAATTTAATAGAATTAAATTAAGATAATATTAAATAAAGAGATATAAATATATAAGATATTTATTTATATTATCTATTCTTATTAATATATATATAGGCTTATAATAGTATTTACTATATATTTTAGTACTATTTATAAGCTATATCTTTATATTACAAAGTATATAGTTAGCGTTTAATAGATTATAAATATATTACTACTATAACTAAGCTGTAACTAGTTACTTATAAATAGACCTATAGTGTATATATACTATACTAAGGGAAGTTAAATATAAAACAAAAAAAAATACTACTAAAAGTCTCTTTCTTTAGTTTTAAAATACTTATTAAAATATTTAAGAGATTTACTTAACTAAGGCTATTAGGGCACCCTAGTGTTGGGAATACAGGCAAGTTGCCGTCACGTGTCGCCGCGGCACTAACGTGGCGAGGAGCCTTAAGCTCCTCACCCTTCCTCAAGCAGGAGGGAGATATAGAATAACAATTATTATACTATCTACGAACCGTAGCTACGTGATATTACCTTATAATACCTACACTGATTAGTAGTTAACTTTACTGTTATACTATAGAATAGCTAGGTATTTTACTAAGAAGAGACGAGCTACTATACCAGTGCTATTTATGCTAGAGGAAGCTGTTTTTTAAGGTTAGAACTGGTCCTAAACCTTAAATAGAACTCTTCTACGAATCTAAGGATCTAAAGGCCAGAACTAGTCCTAAGCCTTTTCTAGATTATAGATTCTTGCGTCCATTATATAGAATAACACGCTTTATAAGTCTTCGCGATTTAAGGCTAGAACTAGTCCTAAGCCCTATAATTGCAAATATATATTACGAACGCGTACTAAATAACAAACGTGTACTAAACGACAACCCCTATACTAATAATACTTCCCTCCCTCTAAAAACATGGCTACGCCTACCTTAAACGACTGGGAAGACTCCTTACCACTAGAGGTAGCTTTATACGCAAAACTTATTAATAAAAATTAGGACGAATTTACCTTTAATATAATAACTTATACCACAAAATAAGTTAATAGCTTTCTCCTATACTATATTATATTCTACTAAAGTAGATACTACACTAATCTACAGCTGTGGGAATATTTTAGGGAGGATTTTATAGGATAGACCGCTAATACCTAGGCACTTGGCAATGTTAATATTGTTTGGGATTTTTAAGACTTCCTCTATAAGAATGGGATATATATTGCTAAAAATGGTAACCTAATTACCAGCAATATCTAGGCCGTTATTATTAGTATAGAGAAACTAGTATAGACGAAAGCTAAAATTATACATTAACTACGGAAACCCAGAACTAACCTATATTCTTTAAAAGGTAACTTTAATTTAGAATAAAACCCCCAGAACGCTACTATCCCACCTAGAGGTGCTCTCCTACCTAGAGGTACTCTCCTACCTAGAGGTACTCTTCCTCTACCTCTGCTGCCTCCAGCTCCTCTACCCTAGCCAACCGGTAAGCCTCTACTATAAGAAGTTATAAACCTAATAAAGGTATATTTAGATAAGGAGAAGAAGTTTAGAGGAGAATTGTATAATATGCTTAGAATAAAACTATAGGTCTTTTATAACTGCCGCAGCAAGGTCGGAATCTAATACCACTAGTTTTATTATGCTTTCTCGGTTATATTAAAGGGACGGGTAGTGACATTTTATTACAACCATATTGCGGGTAGAAACTATAGCTTTAATGTAATGCTTTAGCTTACTAGAGCCCACTTTAAAACCGATAAGAATTGCTAGCTTTATATATCCAAATAGCAGGAGACTACGTTCTAAAGAGTTATTGCTTCTAACTTAATAAAGATTTATTTAGAGTGCCTTTAACTACTCTTTAATAAACTCTAGATCCCTAAAGGACTAATAGGCAAAGGAACGAGCCGTAAGGGCAGGGGACAGGCTAGGAGAACGTATTGGCATAAAAGTGCTCCGTGAAGACTACCCAGTCAAAGTCCTAGCGGTTCCCATAAGCCTTAGGGTAGAAAAGGGACGCCAGGCAAACAACATAGCAACTATATAAGAGATAGTAAAACATACGGAACGCTTTATACCGGGACTCGAGATTACCTAAATCCAATGGCTTTAACAGGAAAATGTAATCTAAGCATATAATAAGAACAATAAGAGGATATAAGAATCGCTAGAGACTCGCTAGGGAGACGCCGGTTAAACGCATGGCTCCCTTATCGTTAGCATATATACACTAGGAATGCAAAAACTCCTTATCCAAAAAGGAATAATTATAAATGGCCTTATATACAACACAAGGCTCTATAACCACAAACTACGCCTAGAACGATACTATTGCTGTATATAATAGGGATATACCTAATCCACATACGCAGCACAGGTGTGCTGCGGCTACTATACAGGCCCCCACAATACAAGACACTACTCAAATTAAGACCAAATAAAATGCGCAAACTATCACCAAAGCACACATAAGGCGTGGGAGAGAGTAGACTGTATTAAATATAGGAGACGGAAGGTAAGGGCTTAATAGCTACGGGAATAACTACACGCTAGGTTATATAAATGGAAATAATAGATAATAAGCTAGGGGGACGCAGGTGCCTTCCCAGCGTTCCCTACCTTTAATACTGGGGAGCTAGGCCAGCCATCCCAAGCCTTAACAGGCCAGAAGCAATGCCGCGCGATATTACTAGACCAAACAGGGATATAAGGATTACAGGGGATATAAGGGAGAGAACGCCCTATAGGAAGACCCCTATAGACAGCTACAGTAAGCTTAAGACCAGGATAATTAAGAATTAAACTAAATATGGTAAATCTAATATTTACAGCCAACCTATAAAGGGCATAAAGCCAACCAGTAAGACTAGGGGAAGAACTAGAGACGATAACAGATTTGGATATAGAAGCGCTAGTAGGAACACAAGATATAGAAATAGAAAGCCCTACATAAAATAAGTAGCGACTAGGGTATAGATACAAGAGACAGAAGTTCTGAAAATCCTAGAGAAAGTAGAAATAGAGGAGGTAAAGAACAAAGGAGAGTTAAATAACCCTTACTAGGGGTCCGCCACCTATCCATTATATAGTATAACTGCGGTAATATAAACCACCGCCTTATAAGGCCCCTACTAGATAGTCTAGACCTAAAGAAATATTATATCCTTGCTATATAAGAGCCGCATTATAATACCTATACACGATTAATATACTGTCCCTAAGGATTCCAGCTCCTATACAAACTAAAAGCAGCTATATGTGTGTGCTTTATAATCAGCAAGGCTGTTAGCCTGTCCTTATGGTTATAGCAAGCAGTTAACCTAGATATTATAGTTATAACAATCCAGATATATAGGGGACTGGTATAAATTATTAATGTATATAACCCTAGGGTTAAAGAGGTCCCATAAACAGAGAACATTATATTAGTAATAAGCTTACTGGAAACTAAAGGCATAGAGTCTATCCTATTAGGAGATATAAACCTCTACCACCCGTAATAGGGGGGTATCTATATCGCTGCTAAACAATAGGTAGAGTGCCTACTAAGAGCTATAGATATCTAGGGCCTTAAGCTAGCCACTCCCCCAGAAGTAATTATATGGCAACAAGGCACTGCCAGAAGTACAATTAACCTTATATTTATAGACAATGGCCTATACTAGAGACTTAAAAGGTATATCCCCAAAGAAGAATAGGCACTCACCTTAGACCATATCCCTATTTAGATATAGCTAGATTTGGATATTAAGGCGCAACTAAATAGTAAAAGATATATAATAAGGAAGCTTAAGACAGACAGTTTCCTTAATATAGTTAAACAATAACTTTAAGACCTAGAAGAAATCCATCCAATACTAAATAAGCGAGGCTTATTAGCCACCCCTAAGGAAATTAACCAAAGACTAAAAAAGATCTAGGTAGCAATTAAAAACGGGCTAGAAGAGTATTACCTAGTCTTAAAACCGGGCCCCTATATATAACACGCATAGTCCGTATAATGCGCGGTTCTTATAGCTAGCCAATAACGAGCAAGAAGGAAATATATAAATAGCCATAACCCTAAAGACGAGAGATAATACAAAGACACAAGAAACCAGCTAAAGAATACCCTAAAAAAAGAAGTAAGAAATAACTGGAGACGGTTTATAAACAAACATACTATTAACCTAAGCATCCCCTATAATAAGGGCCTTTAGACCATAGCAAGATAGGTAAAGAAAAAGGCGGGACGCCTAGCAGAAGACCTATACCTACTACCCTTACGAAGAGTAGGCGAACCATAGGCTATAAGCAATAATAATAAGAAGGCAAAGATCCTTATAGAAAGATTTTCTCCCTAACCGGCTCTAGCAGACCTTAGTAATATTACTAGCAAAACACTAGTAACTTACCTAAGGGTTAATAGCGATATAACAACCAAAGAAATGGCTAGAACTATTAGTTGCCTCTTAAACAATATAGTACTAGGACTAGATAGGATCCTAAATAAAGCCTTAAAGACCTATGGTCTACTTATAGCACCTTAGCTTGTAGATATAGCCAGAGCATACTTTATAATAGGCTACTACCCGCAACTTAGAAGATCTATAACAATGGTTATCTTATGAAAAGAAGGTAAAGTAGACTACTTAATCCTAGGAAGCTACTGCCCTATTGCCTTAAAAAACACCCTAAGCAAGATCTTAGGAAAGGTTATAGCGGACCATATAGTAGATATGGTAGAGGAATACGCCCTACTATTATAAAGCTAAATAGGGGTAAGAAAGAATCGCTTAATACTATTAGCACTTACACTACTTGCTGCTACTATTAAAACTGCATGGGCTATGCGCAAGGACTTTATAGTATCAATGCTTAGCCTAGACATTAGTGGCGCCTATAATAATATACCCCATAAGCGCCTCCTATATATCCTTAGGGCAAAGGGCTTCCTAGAATAGATTATATAATTTATTTAAGGGTTTATAGGCCAGAAAGAGATATTACTAGTCTTTAGCGGATACCAAAGCCCCCCTATTACAGTTGCAACAGGTATACCATAAGGATTACCTCTTTCGCCTATACTCTTCCTTTTCTTTATAAGCAACTTAACACCTTTAAGAAAGGGGCGACCTAGGGGATAGGCTTTGTTAATAACACAAACCTAATTATATACGGGCCAACAGCCGCAGAGAACTATAGAATACTAGAGAAAGCCTATAACACCTATATAGAATAGGCAAGATAATATAGAGTCTAATTCTTATCAGAGAAATTCCCGCTAATCTATTTTATAAGAAAACGCAACTAATCTGCAGATCTCTAGTATATAATCCATATTTAAAGCTTTAGGGGTCAACCAGTTTAGGGCCTAAAGGTATTAGGAGTATAGGTAAATAGTAAGCTTTGGTAAAGCGTATATACGGTGCAAGCGGCCCATAAGGGCCAAGTACAGTATATTATATTATCCAAGATCGTTAATTCTATATAAAGTCCATGCTTCTAGAGATCACGCCTACTATATATAGCAGTTGTCCGGCTAACTATAATATATAGATCTAGTGTTTGGGCCATTAGAGAAACCAAGAAGGGCCCCCCTAAATTACTCCTTAAACCACTCTAAAAGGTCTAAATAGCCTGCCTCTAGAGTATAATAGGCGGGTATAAGCGAACGGCTACAGCACTGCTTAAGAAGGAAGCTAATATTCCCCCCCTATAACTATATATTAAAGCCGCTGCAATATAAAGGGCGTAAAGTAAACGCAACTCTAATGTTATAAAGTATATTAAGACACGCCTAAATAAACTATGGAGGGACCCTAGGGCGCCTTATAGGAGAATAAACTAACAACCCTAAAGTAGGGAAGAGATATTGGAGAAATAGGTAAAGAAAGTAGAAGAAGAATAGTACTGCGTTAGGGCCTAGGCCTATATAGAGAAGAAAGGAAGACGTGTAAGAGGCTAGTAAAGATAATAGTAAGAAAGAGAAAGGAGCTAAAGTAGAGTATAAAAGAACGCTAGGAAACCATCTTCCGTAATATAATACTGGTTGGATTAATGCTGGAGAAGTATATAGGAGTTAAAGGTATAGAGGCTAACTTAGGCAAGAGAAACCTAAGCCATGGCATAGTTAACGCTATAGGGGGTAAATACTTAAGAGCTCTAAGAAGGCCTAATAAAGGCAGAAAATATAATAGTAATACTCTTAAGAACAGGGATAATAGGACTAAAAGATTAGCTCTACTAGGTAGGTGTCCTAGTAGGTAGCCTAAGATGTAAATATAGCTAGCTAAGATAGACACTAAAATACGTAATACTGTTATACCCCCTATGCACTAACTAAGAAGCTATGCTCTTAGTAGCTAGCATAGAGAACTATAACATACTACTCTTAATATAAAAAGGTCTTAAGGCGGTTACCCGGTGGCTTATTAGCTAAAATGTACTAGACCAGTTTTAGGTTGCAAAGGAAATAGTAATAGAAGGTAAAGGGGCGAGTAATAGGTGCCCCCTAATAACTCTACAGTAGTAGAGCAAAGTTTGCGATACTAGCGCGTCTGTAGGCTTGTTACGGCAGCAGTGGTTCCTAAGGAGGTTAAAAAGTAAGGTAGTAGAGCACTATAGGTAACTTGTAGGCGCCTTATAGGCGAGTCCTAAAAGGTAGGGAGACGGATTACGGGGTTTTCTTAAAAGAGTTTTCTTCCTATATGTATATAAGGAGTAGTCCGCGTAGGCCTAATAGGGATCCGAATTGGACGTTAAGCAATGAATAATAATAATAAACTCTAGAAAATCTAATGTGGTCTTACTAAAACTTACTAAAATAAGAACAGCCTAAGGGACTAGGTTATTTTAGCATGCCGTAGCGTTCCTAAGTGCAACTTAGCGCTATATAAACCTATGGATACGTTTAAAGAAGTATATGCTAAGCTATGCTCCGCTATAGGTACTGCAATACGAATATAAGAATCTTAATAGTTCTATACTAAAAACCCTACGCAACTAAGTATTCCTAACTAATATAATTATAACTAGACTGACCGTATATATAGTGGCCGTAGTAGGGAATACGGTAAAGGGTATAATTAATGTTAACTATAAGGCAATTATGGAGGTCCTTATAGAGGTTTATTTTAAAGTAATTGCTAGAAGAAGTGCTATGTTTATAAGAAGCTAAATTGCTGGTTAACTAGACACTCCCTTAATAAGCAAAAGGAGGCATATAATAAGTTCTGTTAGAGTGTAAGAAACGTTAGAAATTATAAGGTTACTGCGGCTTACTTCTAAAGCTTCCTGGTTTAATATAAAGGCGTAGAAGACCTTAAGGGTGAGGTTAATAAGACCAAATAGCTCCTTATAGATATGGAAATTAAGGACTACTCTCTTAACCAATACTTTACTAAGTATAGTAAGGTAGATGGTATATAAACCGTTGCTGTTTTTAATAACCAATTTACGCTCCATTTTATTATGAAGTTAGATATCTTTAATAAGCCAAAGGAGAGCTCCGCGTTCTCCTTTAATAATAGATACTCGGCAAATGTCTTCCATGGTATTATGCCAGATACTGGAGCCGCAGGAGTATATATAGTAGGAGAACCTTAAGTTTAAGCCCTTTAACAGCTTAATAGCTCTGTTTAGATTAACTATTTAACGGCAGGCCAACACACGATTCGTTTTAGCAAGGGTACTACGACCTCTCTTGGCATAATTAGGGTCCAAACCCCCTTAGGGTACATTACCTTCTATATTATTCCTACAAACACTCCGTTTCTATTTTGCATTAAAGATATAGATAAATTAGGCGTTAGGCTTAATAACCTTAAAAATATACTTATTTAGGGAGATAATTAGGTGCCTATTATGCGTAAGTGGGGTCACCCCTAGTTACTCCTTTATTAACTAGAAAAGAGTATTACTTAGAGCCACTTAACTAAGTTAGAATTATACCAACTGCACCGTTATTTTGGCTACCTATCCGTTTACTAATTGCTTAAGGTTCTTTAGCAAGCAGGCTATAAAGTTAAGGTTAAGGCAATTAAGCACCTTATAAAGTACTACTATTACTGCTAAATAAACCAGAAGTCCCCTGGCCGATTTAAGTTCACCCTTAAAAATAACTACAACTTTAACTTCTATATTATTGTTGACGTTATATATCTTAGTGGCAAGCCAGTACTCTAAGTTATTAACTTCTTAACCTCTTTCTAAGCCGCACGTTTCTTAAAGGATATGTTAGCTAGGAACGCATAGGATACCCTTTAATTATACTAGATTAATGTCTACCTAAGACCCCCTAATTAAATTGTCTATAATATAGGAAAGAACTTCTTATTTACAGAGTTTTAATAATAGATAAAGGCAATGGTAATTAAGGTTAAGGAAGTCCCTGTTAAGGCATATAATAGTGTTAGAAAAGTAGAGCAATATTATATACTATTACGCCACGTATATAAGATTATCTTTTTAGAACTAAAGGACGCTAGTAAAGAACTTACCTTATAAATAGCTATTAAAGCCATTAACGATTCCGCTGGCCCGGATGGACTCGTACCTATATTACTAGTCTTTGGCGCCTACCCTTAAATAACTAACAATTCTCTACTATCTTCTTCTATTGTGTAATGAGCTGAGGCTATTTACAAGGTAATAAAGAAGGTGCGATGTCTCTACGCTATACACTAGGTCAACGATGTACTAGGAATAAGAAATGGCCTAAATACCTTAACTATACTTAATCTGCTACTCTAGTCTAAGGTACGCGTATGGCGTAAAAAGGGAGGGTGGTTAGGCCTACATTAACTTATTACAATTAATGGTTAAACTTGCACTATTTAGATACCTTACAGACCCACTTAATTCCAATTAACTATTATTAAGCCTTACTATAAAGATAATAGTTTTAAGCCTTTATAGGATGCCCTAGAGGAGAACCATAATTAACGTGCTCTAGGAGGCGACTACAATTCTAATATAATTATAGTAGAGGTTCCGCAACTATAACACAGCAGAGGTCGCCTAAAGGGATTATAAAATCGCCAATATCTTATTAATTTTAAAGAGTAATTTGTTGCTACTATTAAGAATAGAGTTAAGTTATTAATGGCCTTTATAACAGCTAAGGAGAAGGCTGACTTTAAGCTCACAAAACAGCTCTAAAAGGAAGGTTGTATTATAACCCCTAGAGCTTCTTTCCAAGTATCTAATAAGTAGGAGATTAATAGTCTTATTATAAGAGGAGTCTTTAAATTTAAGAAGTATAACCTTACTAAGTTTAATAGAGTTCGCATCTTTAAGTTAAGAATAGTTAATGAGATTAAGGGCAAAGCTACTAACGCCCTATTTAAGAAATTAAGGCTTGTTATCTAAGGTTACAATAATAATAGTAAGGAGGTGATTCTTATATAATCTCCCACGATTTAATAAGCTAGTCAGCAAGTTATTATTGCGCTAGCTCCCTCCTTAATAAAGAATAGAATAGCGGTTTATTTATAAGATATTACTTAGGCCTATACCTAATTAGAGACGCACCTTTAGCGCTTAATATTAGCATACCTTTTGAAGCGAGTTCGTTACTAATATCCCAAAGATATAATTATGGTTGTGCTTAAGCTATTATATGGAATTGCAGAGGTAGGAACCTATTAGTGGGCTACCTATAGCAAGCACTATAAAGAGAAGCTTTTAATAACTACTTCTATATTTAACCCATGCTTCCTAATTACAACTATAGGAACTCTATTTGGAATTGTCGGTATATAAACTAATAATATAATTATCTTAGGAGATAACCAATTCTTAGCTCTTAAAGAAGATAAGTTAGTAAAGGTAAATCTTATAACAAAGCCAAAGGAAAAGCTTAATTTAATAATACTATTACTCTTTAATAGATGCACCCTCTCCCTAAATAAGGATTCTATTGCTTTACGCCAGAAGGGTTAAGGTAAGAAGATTAATATTATTAACGCTAATTCTCTAAAGCAAGGATACATGGAGTAACGCGCTTGTGGAGCCTATATTGCTTTTATTTGTTAACCTAAGGCTTCCTTTAATCTCTTTGTTGCCGCTTAATACTAGGAACCAACTAAAGATAACATTCTTGCCCTAAATAAGCGTCTTTCCTAGCAAATAAACTATTTTAATTGGGGACTACTCTATATGCCTATTAATCATCCTACTGCTAAGCTCTTTATATTTATTAATAGGTTGTTTATAAATAATAAAGATTTTAGCTCCTAGCTAGGATATAAGATTATTATCACAAATAAGTCTACTAGAGAAAATGACTTTATAATTTACGGCAATCTTATCTATTAGAGCTTAACTAAGAGTAAGTATATTACTTAAAGCGTTCTAGCATTAGAGATATATGGAATAGTTAGCGGAGTTAACATAGCAATTATAATTGGAACTACCCTAAAGATAACTATAGATTAACTCGAACTTCCTATTATCCCTATAATCGTGTGTACCAACTTATATTCCCTCTATAAGTGTTTAGTTAAGCTTAGTACCATAAAGGAGAAGCGCCTTATAATTAATATTATAGCACTTTAGCAATCCTACAAACGGTAAGAACTCTTTAAGATTTAATGGATTAATGGTTAAGATAATCTAGTAGATGTAATAACGAAGGTAAACCCAAATAAGGCTCTAAAAACGTTTGTTAACACAAATACTCTACATATATAAGTTAAAGGTTAGGTTAAAAGGGAGTAGGAGTATAATATTCTGTAGACCCTAACTTAAACTAGCTAATTAGGATTTTCTATCCCCAGGATAGAAAATCGCTATTGGCTTACTTACTACTAACGCCTTAGCGGCCCTCCTAATAAAATATCTACCTATAACTCCTAAGTAAGAAAGTACTATATGCTAAGAGGCAAATTTTGGGATAGCGAGACTTATATTATAATAGCAATAGTAAGTAAGGAGGATTGATATTTGTTACGCTAGTCGAGCGGTATATATATATAGATAGCAACTGCAAAAGAAGAGTTGCCAGTGTTAGGAATATAGGTAAGTTGCCGTTACGTGAGGCAAGTTGCCGTCACGTGTCGCCGCGGCACTAGTGTGGCGAGGAGCCTTAAGCTCCTTACTCTTCCTTAAGTAGGAGGGAGATATAGAATAATAATTATTATACTATCTACAAACCGTAGCTACGTAATATTACCTTATGATACCTATACCTAGAAACCTATATAGTAATAGAGTATAAGAAGAAAAGATTAGATAATTATAGTAAGTTATTATAATATATATATAACTATAATATATATAGGCCTAAAGAATAGCTCTTATAGAGAAGTATAAATATAAAACTTTATTATAGATCTAATATAGATATATTACTAATATAATCTACTATAGTTCTATAAGTTTTAAAAGAGCTAGAAAAATTAAGAAAATAGGCTTATATTAGTAAAGGAAAAGCTAATACTATATCTATAAATATTAAAAAGAATAAAAAATTTAATTTTAATAATATTATATTAGATATATTATCTTTAGAACTAGTATATACCTATAGTTATAATTATAAAGTTTATAAAGTATATAATTAAAATCTTACTTATAATCTATTACCTCTATTTACTCTAGTATATTATATTCTAAATTCTACTAAGTTTTATAAAGCTAGTATCTTTTAATTTCCTCTGTTATAATATTAAATAATAGTTAGGTTTTACTATCTCCTAGGCCTACTTTACTATTAGGTAAGATTTTCTAAATATATCCTTAATATATCTAGCTTATAGGCTAACTATATCTAGGATATAAGGGTAG
>Ga0307507_10010443_pt1 | contig 12005 bp, 6 predicted proteins | sample 7_EM_MG_FD_207223 | JGI IMG/M metagenome (GOLD analysis project Ga0307507, IMG submission 207223) | Populus trichocarpa ectomycorrhiza microbial communities from riparian zone in the Pacific Northwest, United States - 7_EM | ecosystem: Host-associated > Plants > Roots > Unclassified | place...
GATACAGACACAGGAAGGGATATCACTGCAGATCTGATAAGATCTGCCCTGATCAACTGGTGCTGACACTTGTTCTCTTGGAGCAGAGTGTCAGTGACCTGATAATACACAATAACACTTGCCTATGGGTTTGAGCTATGATAGAACGCCTGCTGGAAAGCAATAGATGCAGTGGTGGTAAAGATGTAAGAAGGTGAATTGTCACATGACTACTACTGACAAGTATGGAAGGGAGTCATGTGATATAAATGCTAAGTAATGGAAAGTAAATGATATGAAGGAAGCATAGGATCCCATATCCTTGCTACAACAGGGGGTGTTAAACGAGTGCCACCAGGCAAAGGAATCACCTCTGATAAAAATAACACAAGCCCAGCTGAAGCAAGTGATATATGTCTTGAGCAGAGATCACTTACCATTGATAGCTCACCACCACTACTCCCAAACCCATTGCCCATCCAGCTGGGGCTATCTGCAGATGAAGAGAATGGCTCCAAGAGTGATGAAGACTCATATGCCATCTTTGTAGAAGGAGTTTTAGACAATGAAATCCCATTCTATCCACTCACCCCAATGATGTTTGTTGTCCCAGGATGGAATCGCAAGTTGCTGACATGTAACATAAGTCTTTTTATCATCAGCAAGATGAAAACCAACTGTACCTTTAGAAACAATGGTATCATCTCCAAGTAACTGGCATTGGCGACGAACTTGTTGCAGTTTGTATGTGTCCTCAAGCTCAAGTGAAGGTAGATGGTATTGGGAGGCTAGACTGTGTCCATATACATTTTCTTCTTGAGTTCTTGGATGTCATGTTCCTGCCAGGTCAAATTCAAGACTTAATTTGTAAGTATTATGTTGATTGTTTTAAATGAAAATTGACATACATTAACATTCAGACAACAAGGAGGAACTCATTCTTTTCCCCAGGCAGCAAGAATGAGATCCTACCATTTGGACCAACTATTTCAGTGTTCCCTCATCCAATGGAAATCAGACCCACATACGATCCTGTGTGATTGTCCAATATGAGGGAGGGGATGATGGAAATGGAGATTGGTGGTGTAGTTGAGATTCTGGTCAGAGATGTGGACACACCAGCTACCAACTTCTAACTGGCAGCAAGGGCGACAGTCATGGAAAAGTCTGTTGTGATGGTACGTGATGTGACTGGCATGCATATGTAATCAGATGATATAATCTTCCTTCCTCATAGAAAAACAGCCATGATGGAAGTTGCATGGAGAAGGATCTGTGTCCTACCTTCCTATTCCCCCTCCTATCTGGGCCCAAATTTCTACAGATCCTACCTTTCCTTCATCAGACCCTCCACTAGACTTAGGTGGCATCCCTTCACCCATTTCGTTGTCCACTGGTGGATCGTGTTGTTGCACCGATCCATGCCCTAAGTTTGATAAGTCCAGGCCTATCCATGTGGCATCATGCATCATCTACACAACCAACAGAGCCTCAGAGACAAATATTGAGGTTCAACTGTGTACAGCTTGCTCATGAAGGCAGATTGGCCTGGATTGTTGAAATCTTGGTTTGTTCAACTATAACAACCAAGTTCTATTCACGCATGCATTATTAAATGACTACACCAATCACTACACAACCTCTGAGACACCAATTACAGCCTGGATAACCTCCATGCAGTGAAACTACCAAGTCATGGGGTCAGATCTCTCTTTTGTGACAGTGGAGACCTTTTGCTTAGGTTGGTTCACATTCATTAAGCTCCAGCAATTTGAGGTGGATATGCAATGCCCAGTATGTGGACCTACACCAGAAGATACTATCTGGGATGGTGTTACACTAGCTTATGGAGAGAAGTACCTCCTTCCATCGCTACATCCCCCAACAGTCATCTCAGAAAATGTGCCTCAAAAACAGAGTCATCATACCTCTCATCAACAGGCCATTCCACACCAAGAGCTATGTGAGGCCATTCGAAAAAAATTTGCCAGTAGAGTGTGGCTAGCATGCTTCAACCAGTATCAGACATGGAGCAGGATGAGGATGAGGATGAGACAAGCACAGAGGAAAGAACAAGATTGGAAAAGGCAGCAAGGCAGTATAAGCAGGATGAGAAGAAAAGAGAACTGTTTAACAAGTGGTTGGAAGCCACCCCACAGGTTATCAAAGGGCTATCAAACCTGTCTCCCGCCTTGGGCCATGTTTTTAAACAGGAGTTTTGGATTGAAGCTTTGCGCAATGGTGTTGAACCCAAGGCTATGTACCAGAAACTATTTTTAAATGTGAGTACAGTATTCAAATAATTCGAAAATCAGAACTGAGTTTATCTCCTTATTTCCTAGTTCACTGCTGAAGAATCTGTGTTGCAAATGTCGAATAGGTTGGCTTTGCAGGATCTCGCAGTTTTTATCCAGAACCCAACAGCAATGGCAGCATCAGCATTAACAAGAATTCCGGCACTTCACAACACACTTCTCTATGAGTTCACAACATCCATGTGTGTGTCAAATGACCTTTTAGATGTTTGCAACTGGTTGTACAGTCGTGAGAGAGATGTCTTTCTGAGTCTGACATTACACAACACTGAAATGCCGAAGTTATCAGAAATACAATTGGAGGAAGAAAATTGGCAAGAGGTAAGTTGATTTTTATTAAGTTCTGCTTGATTTTTATTGATAAATATCAGACAGGTTGTTACTACAGCATGCCTGCCATTTGCCTTTGTCCTTCATATCCACATTTGACCCATGATCTCCATGGAGATAATGGAAAGTGAGGGCAAAAATGCTCGAAATACTGGTCACTCTATGGAAAGCAGAAGCTTACCGGTGGCCTGATGTGTGTCTGGTGCTCCCATAGCATTTGTTATGGATTCCACTGCATTCCAAATGGGGAAGGTCACAACAACATCTTTTCACTGATTATCACACAGTGGGTAAAGGCACCAAAGAGAATCATCTATGACTTTGCCTGCACACTGGGTTCATATTGTATGACATGCAAGCCTCTTTTTTTTGCAGACACCCTTTTTGCGATTGATGATTTTCACGTGAAGGATCACACAAAGTGTTCATCAGCTGCATTCCTCAGCTCATACGTGAATGCTGATCCACAGTTGAAAAGTATCAATTCTAGCGTAGCAGAGTGTGGGAACAGTGGCATTAAGCGAATCCAGAAGTCAGTGAAATATATGACACAAGATCAAGCAATCCTGTTTACCAAGGTCTTTCTTTCTGTATGGAATAGGTTATGGATACAATCCCTAGAAAAAGGGAGGAAGTAGGACTGTGTGGCATATTTACATCAGTTCAATTGTCATCCTAGTAGTACATACATACTGAATTTCAACACTTATAAGCATGCCACACTGACCCAATAAACACAAGTCACATTGATTTCCATTATGATGGTACATGTTTACCAAATCAACTTATTTTAAAATTCTAGTGTATGTATGTACAATGTCAGTTTGACCTAGTTAAAAATTACTCTGTGGTACATACCATTATCAATAAGTAAATAAATTTTAAACGGTCTGGTACATCTGTACAGAAATATTCAAAATTTTTGATTATGGTATGTCTGTACTCTGAGAATAAAATTTGTGTTCATGGTACATCCTTACCAAAATAATCAAAAGCCTTGATAATTGTATGTCTGTACTAAGGGAACAAAATTTGAAGCTCATGGTATATCCATACCAGAATATTCAAAACTGTCGAAAATGGTACATCTGTACGGGGAAAATAACCCTCGAAGGGCATTGTACACCCACACAAAAATATTCTAAACATCTGAATATGGTATGTCTGTACATCAAAAATAAATTTGAATGGCATGGTACATCTACACTGAAATATTCACAATTTCTAGTCATGGTATATCTGTACTGCAAAAATAAAATTCGAAGTGCATGGTGCATCTGTACCAAAATATCCAAAATATGTGATTACGGTACATCTGGACCAAAATATTTAAAGTTCTTGATTATGGTACATCTGGGCGATACTTGCGAGACATATTCACTGTAGACTTGTACCACTTGTACTTCTGAAATTGAAGTGTTGTTGTCACTGCTGAACCCTAATATCCACCGACGAATAACACTTTCAACATAGAACAGGATATCACTTTTTACCATATTCTACATGCAACCTACCCCCTATTTCTCTTACTCAAACAATTATGGACGGATGGGGCTCGTCGTGAACCTCCCGCTTGCGAAACCTCCGAAGACTGATGCCGGCTGATGGAAGATTGAGCTATGGGCGGTGGCAAAGTGGTACATAATGCTTGGGATCGTCGCCTGTTCTGCAGAACGTAAGGTCGGGCTGAATCCTTGAATTATCTATAGTCACGGAAAACTTGATATGAGCGAAGCTCCAGCATCTAGAATGTGATACGTTGGAGAGAGGACACTCAAGCAGGGGAGGATCGGTAAAGCAGTGTCGGGGGTTGAATGATTGTGAAGTTGTGTCTTCAAGACCTGGGTCGCTTGACGAGCTGATGCGGGTCGTCGATAGTGTCGTTCCTGGGGTACTTCGTTGATGGTGGAAAGAGACAACGAGGAAAACAAACGTTGACCAACATGAATTTGATCAACGTCAACGTCGTCCCCGGCCACTATCACCATCTCGGCCAACTTTGCTAGCCTACCACCTACCGTTCGCCAGCCTCGGATTTACACTCAAATTTCGCTTTACCTTTGCTTTCCGCTCAGGGGAAGTGGAGAGTCAAGCTGTCTAGCTCTCCTGCTCGACACTAGCTCAGGTGAACCGTGAGTGTTCAATCTGTCATTGCTCATTGAGGGTAAAGCTAACAGTGGGAATTGAAAGATCACGCATGACGCACAAGTTTTTAAACAGGTAAAGGCTACTGCAGATATCGGGAACACAGGTCAAAGAGTGGGCAGCGGCAGTACGTACCTATTCCAATTCATTCAACGCCTTCTTCACTCATAACCTTTGTCTCTCTCCGTCAGTGAGGCCATGTCGGTTTCCTCTTGTCCCGCGAACGTTTCACCGCCGTATTCCTCGTCCACGGATGATTTGAAAACCCTGTCGCCGCGTAAACCACCCCGCAAGTGAAATGAGAGATCGACGACAAACGGAGACTATTATGGCTACGTAGCTGAAGTAACAAGTTCACGGTACGTGCCCTCTTCCATCAACTTTCTGAAAAATGTCCATCACGCGTTCAGGACGACGAACGATGGAGCGTAGGTCTTCAAGCTTCACGGCGCAGAGGAGGGGCTAATCGTGCAAGGCGAGCGTGTTGTGCTGTTTAATAGTTGAGCATCCGTAGTTCCTGTGACGCTTCCCTTTTTCAAAGCACTATCACCAGAGGGTGGTTCACTCACCCGCACCAACTCACTTCTGCGGCGATTGGCTGCCCTGTGCTCCGTGACGACGCTGTCCCCCACTTAGATCTCAGCACTCCGCAGCCCACTAACGGCTTGCCCTAGCGACAACAATCCAGCGGTAAATTGTGATGCGATATTCCATATGCTGCCAGGCCCATGTCGAATCTTGGACCGCCAAAAAACATCACAACGACGACGGGGCTGTGCTATTGGGTATGCTCGTCCGTTAGCCACTATCGCAATCAACCAAGTTGACGGCTCCGGAGAGGGAACACAGAGATGATCCGGGGACAAAAGAGGAAAACTATTCACGACAAGGCCACAGTTGATTGTCTTGCGAGCACGGGGAATTTCTGGCGGACGTCACAACGACATCGGACTGTTAAGGCGTGAGGATAGAGACTTACGCATGAGAGACGTGATGACAGGCTGATACTGCTACGGATGGTTGGAAAGGACGTAGATGAACTGGAATGGAACAGCGGTATTGCAACATGTCGTCGTTAAACCTCAGCGCCGTCATTTCGCATTCTGGAATTGTGTTCAGAAACAAGAACGGGAGATGGCGGGGTACTCATGATTTGAAGGGGTTCGATTTTCAACGTGGGATATATCGTATGACCAATTTCAATTATCTAGACAGAGGAAATCAGTTCCGACTCCATTAATAAAATGGGTGTACCAACCAATCGTAAGCTTCCAAGTTGTGAAATCCCCACAAAAAGGGCGCCCATTTGATGTGATAGAGAGGACAGACTGCAAGATCAACAGAGTTATACAGGCGGTCCGAAAGTGGTAATGTCGGGGGTCACTGAGAAGCGTATTTTCAACGTTGACGTGGCGTACTAAGATGTCGCAGAGGGCGTTGGGGTTGATAAGGGGTCTAATCACTCTGATGTCCTGGCTTCACTGCCCCTCGAAAAACGCGTCATCGTCGTGTACCATTCTGGGGAACGTGGGGTCACGTTCATCCCTTGAATAACGGATGAAGCAGGCCTACCCGGAGAAGCATCTGTACGCAAGAAGGATGTGGCAGTTTACGTGAAGTATGAAAGCAGAGAGGGGGGGATTTAGGGGAAGCTCGGTCCTTGGCTGAAACAGGGTGAAGATGCCGAAAGTCGAGAAAGGCATCAAAAACGATATCGACAGCTGTTGTGTCATATGTCCGCCTCCTAGGAATGAGGTCTGGGTTTAGTTCACGTTGTGAGGGACGGGATGGCAATAAACACACCTTGAGAAGGCTGCTGGGTCCATTTCCCTCGATACCCAACATCTTGAACGTATATCCTCTCCAGAGAAAGGTACCACCAATCTTCGAGACTTGGCGCAATCGTTGACTTTGAATGCGGTCATTGTAAGCTCGACATGACTATTGAATATTGAATTGGGATGAGATACTTACTTGGTGACTTTTCTCGCTCGACTACTAGGTGATGCGGCTCGTCGATGGTGTAAGTCCCTTGGAAAGGTGGTGGTGGAAAGAGACAACGATGAAGACAAACGTTGATCAACAATGATTTCATTTAAGTTAACATCAACAGGGCCTCATCGAAGAAAACTCGAGCCGCGTCCGTCTTGTTAGAGGTGGGTGTCTGATCGCAATCATCTTATAAGCCCTTAGGCCTTAGGCCTTAACCACCAACATCATCTTCGCGTCATCTTTTCTAGCTCACCATCTACCGTTTATGCGCCTCGGCTACGGACTCAGTGTTGCTACCCGAGCCAGGAAAATCGCCCTTGTACAATTCCGCTTCCTCATTTGGATCGTGTAACGGTGTGTTTTCATCCCTCTGATTGACGACGGTACTAACGTAGATTCCTATAGACCATGCATATATATGCTTTTGAATTTGAGCCGTTAAGGGTGCAGAAGACTACGTGTCGTCGTGGCTTCACCGCCCCTCAGAGGACGCCAAAATTTGCCATTGTACAGGACTCTGCGGAAAGTGGGGTGAGATTTATTCCTTGAATAATGTGTGAAGCAGGGCGTACCTCAGAGAAGCACCCGTACGCCAGGAAGAACATGGTATGAGTACGAGATAGAGGCCGTGTATGTGAGGCTACTGAGGTATGGAAGGGGAGAGCGGGTAAGCTCCAGCCTTGGAATAAGAACAAGGGTGCAACGCCGCAAAGTGTAGAAAGGCATCAAAAGAATATTGACAGCCATCGTGTCGCATTCGCGCCCCGGGTCTGACTATTCACGTTGTCAAAGATAGGATGGCGAGAAACACACCTTGAAAAGCTCCGCTGGGGCCATTCCTCTCAATGCTCAAGGTATTGAACCTATCACCGGTAGTTCTTCAAAGCAAGACGCCGCCAATCTTCGAGGCCTGATACAGTCGTCGACTCTGAATCCGAGTCTGCGGTGCTAAGTTGATGGTCACCATAAGCTCGGCCTGATCATTGAATTAAAGAAACAAAATACTTGCTTCATAACCTTGCTCGCTTGATGAGCTGATGCGGCTCATCGATAGTGTGGGTTCTTGGGTACTTACTTCGTTGATGTTGGTGGGACCAAAACAAACGTTGATCAACACAAATTTGATCGAGGTCAACGTCGTCCTCGACCACCATCATCATCTCCGCCAACTTTGCTAGCCTATCACCTACCGTTCGCCCGCCTCGGATTTATACTCAAATTTCTTTACATTTGGGATTCAAGCTGTCCAGCTCTCCTGCCCGACGCTCACCAGGGCGAGTGTTCAATCTGTCATTGCTCATTGAATGTCAAGCTAACACGGGAATTGAAAGATCACGCATCACGCACAAGCTTCTAAGCGGTAAAGGTTTTGGAAAGGCTACTGTAGATATCGGGAACACAGGGCAAAGAGTGAGCAGTGGCAGCACGTATTTATTCCGATTCACTCAACAACTTTTCTCTCAAAACCCTTGTCTCTCTCCGTCAGTCAAGCCATGTCGCTTTCCTTGTGTCCCACGAACGCTTCACCGCCGTAATCGTGGTTCGCAGACGATTTAGAAACCCTGTCGCCGCAATGAACCAAACCACAAGTGAAATGAGAGATTGACGACAAACGGAAAGGGAGTTCGGTTGTAATTACTATGGCTACTCATGCGACTGTCTGTCGCTGAAGTTTACGGTACGTGCCCTCTTTCATCGATTTCTGCAAAATGTCCATCACGCGTTCAGGACGACGAAAGATGGGGCGTAGGTCATCATGGCGCAGAGGAGAGGCTGGTCGTGCAACGGTGAATGTGTTGTGCTGTTTAACAGGTGAGCACCCATGGTTCGGGTGACGCTTCCCTTTCCAAAGCGCCATTACCAGAGGGTGGTTCACTCACCCATCCAACTCCCGCGGCGATCGGCTCACCCACGCTTCCTTACGACGCTGTCCTTTGGTCCTCCCCACTTATATCTCAGCACTCCGCAACGGCTTGCCCTAACGACAACAATAGTGGTAATGCGATTCTCCATGTGCTCCCAGGCCCTTGTTGAATCTTGGACCGCCAAAAAACATCACAACTTACGATCGCCGACGGAATGAGTACGATCGGAGATCTCAAGTCCTACCTGAGGAGGTAGAGCCAGAATGATGTCTAGCGAGACAGGGCTCACTAGGCCTTTCTTGGATGATGGTGAAAGAGCCAGGTATGCGTGATCGTCTTTTGGCTTTCAATGTAATTTAACGTTCGTTTTAGGCTTGTGGTGGTATCTCCATAGCGGATCTCCTGCCCTTGTGAATATCTGAAATGAAATAGCATGCCATCTCCTCCCTTGAGTCCGATGAAATGCGTTATTTTGCTTCCCTTTCTCACACTTCTCCGTTGACCGCGGTTTTTTCTGGCGCCTCCTCGCTGACTTGACGCCGAACCACGTCACAGCGCGTTAACCTCTTCGAACGCCGTGCTTCATCAGCGGCTTGAGGACCTTAAATAATCAGGAACGTCAGCTGACTCCGTGAAGCGGTCCGCTACCCATTTTGAAAATTGACGCCGCACAGCATCGACACTGTCTTCTCAACCACGATGTCTGATCTTACTCGCCCCCGCAAAAATCGTTTGAAAGGAAAGTTCCAGGGAATTCCTCATGGTCTCATGGATGCAAATCGCTCACACGATGAACGCCCTGGCGGTTCGAGGTGGAGTTCATGACGACGCTCGCCGATAGCATCCTGACAAGATCTAGGTCGATGATTAAAAGGGCGTCTGAAGTTACGGGAGAGGGGACATCAATGGTGTGTGTTTACAATGCTAAAATAAATTCTTTGGCTTACATCATTTAATTTGGGAACCCCAGCATGTGATGCAGGGAGCTCGCAATGTCGTTATGAGGGATTCCAGACTTTATGTGGCTCAAAATGTGTGTCCTGTGATCACAGCATGGATGGTCTGAGATATGGATCTGATGTTCTTCTCAAGATTGAAGTTCATGAACAGGTACGGTACTCTCGCTACTTCCAGGCGCAAGAGCGGGGCTGATGAACAAGCCCATAGCACCTGAACTCTCGTGAGATAAACTTCTATCCCAACAGAACATAGCTTCGTGGCGCTCACTTACCCACAGGCTCCATCGAAAAACTCAATCATGAAATGACATCGTATAAAACTCGACAGTCGTCTTACGGCGACCCCACCGGCTGCATGGAAGGGACCCGCGTAAAGGTCCTCGAAGAATTGGACACTTGGGCCTCGAACGCCAATAGCAGCAAGGTATACTGGATGGTAGGTATGGCTGGAATCGGAAAATCGACGATCGCGCACACGTTCTGTGAGAATCTCGAGGCGAAAAACATCCTTGGTGGCAGTTTCTTTGCTTCTCGAGCTTCCGAGAAAACTAGGAACGCACGCCTTATTATTCCTGTCATTGCACATGCGCTCGCCAGAGCCTCACCTCCTATCAAAGTTGAAGTTGTCAAGGCCATCGAGGATGACCCTACTCTGGCAGAGCCGACTTATATTAACATAAATGAGCAGTTCAAGCAGCTCGTTTATAATCCTCTTCGAACGACTGCCGGCGTGGGGGATAAGCGATACAAAGTTGTCGTTATTGATGCCGTCGATGAATGTGCCAACCTTGAAGTTGTCGCTGCGTTCATTAAACTCGTTCTTGAATGGGCATCGAAAATTCCGCTCAAGATATTCCTAGCCAGTCGAGATGAATATCGGATTCGCAATGCCTTCGGGTCTACAGATAGCATTCGATTCTATCTCCATGAAATCGAGAAGGACGTGGTCGAGAACGATATCCGTAAATATCTCGAGACATCATTTGCCCGCATCAAGGATGATGACAGCGAGGAATGGCCCTCGTCAAGCGAACTGTCCAGTCTCGTCGCACGTTCCGGCACACTCTTCATTTACGCAGCGACTGCCGTTCGTTATATCACCAACGGTGGCAAAAACTATAAGTCCCGTCTTTCCGCAATGGTGATCTATGGCCAGAAATCGATCAACAAGTTTGAAACTGACATCAATTCTCTCTATGTACATGTCTTGGAAAAGGCCTGTGAAGGCAAGGAGTTGCATGAAGTTGATCATATGAGAGACCTCTTGTCGATCACAGTATTCCTTCGAAATCCGTTGCCGATGGAAGCCATTACATCTCTATCAGATGAAAGCAATGCGCACTCATATTTGTCGCCACTCAGCCCTGTTATTCACATTCCTGATCAACCAGGGGCCGTGGTCGCTCCATTCCATGCCTCATTTCCGGACTTCATAACCAATCCAGACCGGTGTTCTCCCAAGCATTGCCCCTTATTCCCTTCGCTGGTTGCTTCCGAGGGTCATGAGCTCATAGCTCTCAAATGTTTGAAGCTGATGAACCAGTCACTGAAGCACAACATATGCGAAATCCCCAAAGAATTAACATTGTCACGGAGAGACAGGGCCAACTCTCCAGAAAATGTTGGCAAAATCTCTGAAGTGCTCAAATACTCATGCATTCATTGGGCTGCTCATTTAGCAGAGGTCAAGGAATTTCGCCCCATACTTGTCAAGGCTCTCCATGTTTTTTTGTGCAAGCATCTTTTGCACTGGATAGAGTGTCTCAGCATACTGAGTGAGCTACAAACTGGAGTGAAATCCCTGGGTAGCATAGTCACTGTTTTATCAGTAAGTTATTCACCAAAATGAAGGAGAAAACATTGTGAGTCTGATAATTTTCTGATTCAGGTCTTCAAATTCCATGACCTTCAGTTACTTGTTCACGACGCCTGCCGGTGTTTACAAATGAACTTTGAAGCTGTCCAGAAACATTGCATGGAGATCTATGAATCTGCACTTGTTTGGATTCCAAAGAATTCATTGATATGCAAGACCTACAGTGCAGATGTCTGCAGAGTTCCAAAAGTGATTCTTGGATTATCTGACCTGTGGGGCCCTGCAGAGCTGATTATACAAAATGGGTCTGTGGTGGAATCTGTTGCATTCTCGCAGGACGGCAGCCGAGCCATCTCTGGATCATCTGACAAAACGGTCCGAATTTGGAATGTGACAACGGGCGAGGTAGAGGCTGAGCTGAAGGGCCATACAAAGGGGGTGATGTCTGTTGCATTCTCACAGGATGGCAGCCGAGTTGTCTCTGGATCGTCGGATGAAACAGTTCGAATTTGGAATGTGACGACGGGCGAGGTGGAGGCTGAGCTGAAGGGCCACACAGCTTGGGTGAACTCTGTCGCATTCTCGCAGGATGGCAGCCGAGTCG
>Ga0307507_10010444_pt1 | contig 12005 bp, 11 predicted proteins | sample 7_EM_MG_FD_207223 | JGI IMG/M metagenome (GOLD analysis project Ga0307507, IMG submission 207223) | Populus trichocarpa ectomycorrhiza microbial communities from riparian zone in the Pacific Northwest, United States - 7_EM | ecosystem: Host-associated > Plants > Roots > Unclassified | place...
CATGCAAACTTCCTCCCGGCCCGGGCGTGTTCGTTATTTTCGAGATTTTACGGTACTCCACTGCGCACATTTTGAGAAACATTAGCTCTGAAGATTGAATCGTCTCTTCATCTAGTTTCTTTGTAAGCCTTCACCTTAATACAATACTACTTGGGCAAAAGCCGGTCCATGTGGGAGGCTGGATACCGTTTTTCTGGTCCAGAGGTAAATTAGTATTATTATATGTCATTATTCTAGCTGAGCCAATGGCTGTGAGGCGGCAAATACTTGTATTGCTAGAACATACCAATTGGTTAATAACTTCACCTCTCATGCTCTACAAGCCTCTGAACAAATACCAGTACCCGAGTTTAGAGACTTGAGGGGTGTTGTGTTATTATGACCACTCTACAAAGTTTCACTTTACCTCCTTGCAAGAAGCTTTCTTCATTTTTCGAATCCTCTATTGTACTAGCACAATCTACACATATGTTTTTCTTATCACTTCTTTGAATATTAGGATTTCTACTTCCCTCGGATCTTTTCACAACTATTCCACACCTATCCTCACCACTGTCTAATCTGTTCTTCCTTGTTTCCTTCACTAGTATTCTGTCCTTCCTCGTTCCCTATCCCCCCTACGCATTTACCTTATCTCAGCATCTTGCTTTGCGTTTTTGGCTTATTGACCAAGTGGAGAAATAGTTAGCCAAATTCCCATTTATTCAATTAACACCTGACTTTGCTAACCTCTACATTAGGTTTCCTCCAAACAATACCTATACCAATTATCTTATTTTATAAACAATGGATCCTATACCATCAGTTTCAAGACGGAGCACACGGACTGAGTTGGAGTCTGACAATCCAAAAAAAGTACCCGATGACCTATATGCCAACAGCGATGAGGACAGTAGTGATTCCGATTCTGGAGATGAGAAAGGTTCTGCAGGGTGTCCTATAAGTACCGAACACACGAAAATAATTAATTTTATCAAGAAAAATAAAGAACAGGGCAATTTACAACAAGCTATTGAACAGCGGAAAACGGCAGAATGGACAAAAGTCGATGCGATGGGTCAAAGTTTGCTGGACAAGTTACTTGCTAATGACTGTAAATTTGGCAAGGAAACTCGGAAGGTGGTAGCCAAGCTGTGTGAGTCATTGGCAGAGCAACAGCCCCAGTTGTTGACTGTTGTGAGAAGACCAAAGGGGTCACCATATCAGACAACAGCTTTCTACTTAGGATTTAATCCAAATAATGGCAGACCTATGGACAAATTACTCAAGAAATTTCTTAGTAATGGCAACAGATTCATCAATACCTATGACATTTTGGCAACAAAATGCAGTACCGAGGAGGATACTTGTTTGCATGTGGCTGTTATGAATAAGAAGTCACTAGTAGACCTCTTACTCTCAGATTCCTCCGCGCTCTCACCTGCAGAAAAGCGACATTTAGTTATTCAGCAAGACAAAAATGGTCTAACCCCTCTTCATATTGCTGTTTCCCTCAATATTGGACCTGAAAGGAGAGACCATATCCGGAAAATGGTGGGCTTCTGCAAACCTGAGGATCTCCTAATCCAAGACAATGAGGGCCGAACACCACTGCACTTAGCTGTCGCATGTGCAGATAAGAATCTGAAGGCAAGAATAATTAGTAAAGATATCCGTGATCAAGATAATCCGAAACTTGCAGACTCTCACTTGGATGCACTAAAGATTCTGGTTAAGAAGCAGCCTGAAGCATTGAAGGTCACAACCAATTTGGAGCAAAGGTCTCCATACCAATACCGGTTGAGCATGAACAACTCGAAATCCATTGAGCCAATATCAAACCCAAGCTCTTCCTTAGGAGGTCCTGTGGACCCCATATCCTTTTATTTGATTGATGAATATATGCACCTCGAATCCTACGATGACACAATCAAATACTTGTATGGAGCTTGTACTAGTAAGTTGAATGGAAAAACTGATATTTATAAAAGTAGTTCTATTTGTACTAATATCTCATTTCAGAAGACATAGTCTTCGATATTTGTGAAGAAAACCCTCGATACATCCAGGGAATCCTTACACCACGGGGGTTGGGGAAAATGAACTACTGGAATTTTGAACAAATCCTACGATATGTAGCTATTCCCGAATATACACGACCTACCAGTGCATCAACACTTTCGGAGGCGGACCAAAAAGAAAAAGGTAATGGTCGGGTAGAGCTAGTTGACGTTTTTGGATGGTTAAAGAAGCGTGGAGTTCGGAAAATTATTCAAGTCATCGTCCATGATTCTGCAGACCCTCCTCACGGAGATGAAAGTATTGAGAAGGCACTTGGTCAGTTTGAAGTTGAGAAGTTGGATTGGAAAAAGGATGACATAGATATGGATACGATTAAGAAAGCTGTACCGAAAGCCAAAGAATTGCGTTTGTATTGTAGCGGAAGCAAGTCTGTTTTGCGGTCATGGTCTAGTGAAAATGGGTTAGCGAAAATGGGTTCCGTAAGTAAATCAGTTATTCCTACTTGATGCTTACTAACATTATTTGAAAAACATTATAGCTAGAGAATCTCCACATTGAAATTCGTCAGGTATGTAATACAAGTATGAATTTTCATTTATTCCCTAGCTAACTGTCATACCCTCGATGGCTTAATACTAGTGCTATGATTCATATAGCCGAATAGGAGAGCACAAGAAGTTTTTCGAAAAAGAGTTTGAGAGCTCCCTGAAAAAAAATTCAAGGAATGGGAATGGCCGTATAAAATACAGGGTCGAAATACTTCCTGTGATCGCAGGTAGAAACCATAGCCGATTACAGATAAAGGGTACAGGAGCCCCTGTCGGCAAAGGAATGTAAGTGCAGATTTAACTAATTTTAGTTGTTTTTCACAATAGTATAATAACTCTTTACAGACATGACTGGTTTGTGGGGATGGAAAGATTTACTAGCTGGCTGGGCAACTACATCTATCCTGATGACCAAACCGAAATTTCAGACACTGGGATTACACCAATAAAGATAGCACTCATCGATGATGGGGTTGACGGAACTATTGACCTTATTTCTGAGAAATTGAAGACCGGCATCTCATTCCACAAAATTCTTGATGATCTTAAACGCTCCCGGGTCCTCTCTTACTGCTCTGCAGGCGGTAGTCATGGAACAACATTAGCAACCTTGATCTGTCAGGTGTGTCCAGAGGTCAATTTATATGTTGCCCGCCTCCAATGCGACCACGGACGTCGGATAATGATAGATTCTGCAATCAGGGTATTTTCACTCGCATTCTTTCTCTATTATAACTAATTGTTTCTCTAAACAGGCAATTAAGTGGGCTGTTGAGCAGGATGTCGATATAATATCCATGAGCTGGACTTTTAAGAGGACCAAATCAAACGAGACTGCCATAAGTGAACTTGAGGCAGTAATAGATGAAGCAAATGGAAAGAGCATCCTTATGTTCAATTCTGTGCCTGATTCAGGTCTGATCGGCCCCGGTGTAGGGGATATATACCCTACCTGTCTTAGAGACTCTGGCGTTATACGAATTGGAGCTGCAACTAGGAGTGGAAATCCTTCAGCCTGGAGTGGAGCTGATTGTGACTACGTTCTCCCTGGAGAGAATATCGTCATTGATCCCACTAACACACCCTGCTGGCCGACTGAGGACAATGCAATAGACTACGCATCTCATCTTAAGGGGGGATCCTTTACAGGCAGCTCTTATGCAACTGCTCTGGCAGCAGGAGTTGCAGCAGGAGTTGCAGCACTCGTTCTTCTATGCCAAGACCCAAATATGATAGACACAGAGAATATCAACAAAGGGACATACCGGAATTACCGACGCATTAAGAGAGCATTCGATAGTATGGGCACACAGGAGAAGGCCGGCGGACCCCAATTTATCAACCCGTGGGAAAAGGTATTTACAGATAAGCTGGGAGATATTAACGCTTGTGATAAAGAATCTAGAAAAAAGCTAGCAGGCGTAATGAAACAACTTCTGTGAAAAGTATACTCCTCTGAGAACGGCCCACCTATACTAAACGTTGTTTGTTCTGTGCTAACATGATTTGATAGCAAAGTCGATTGTGAAAAGGTAACTCTTTTATCGTAACCAATTTTACTACTCTCCAAGACTTTCAACTGACGAAGAGATAGTCTTGTGGTTGCATTTCTTACAAAGCTTTTTATGACTGTTTTGTTTGTTTTTTTCTTGCATTTTTTAATTCATATCTCCTACAGTAATCAGTTTCAGAAGCAGTGGAATAACCATAGGATGTTGAGCTTGACTCCAGAGGCTGCAAGAGCCTGCTGCATGATTTGGGAGTGTCGTGGATTGTTTTGGAGATTTAGTGATTTACGGAGAAGGTTCTCCAGAAATGTCTTTTCATCATTACTACGGAAGTGTCCGGAGGAACGGGGACATGCACAAAGGAATGGAGATGGGTTCGGTGACTCATGGAAGGATCAGGATACTTTTATTATGTTTTTATTGTTGGAAGGATGTGGTTGACTTTAGAATATGCGGGAGAGTTTGAAAGATGGAGGTGCATTCTTTCACAGTTTATGCAGGAGATTTGACCGACATGTCTTTCCTTTGTTATCACGGGAGTGTACGGAGGAACAAGGGCATGGAGGGAAAAGAGAGATAGGTGTGGTGATCCATGGAAGGATCAAGACGGGCTACTTATGTTTTACTTGTACACCTGTCTCTACCGTTGAGTTTTGTTTGAGTTTAGTTGAGCGAGAGAGCGAGCAGAAGGCGAATTTCAGAGCGTGAGCGAAGTGTCTAAGTCCCGTGTGAATTCTCTTTCTATCGTCTACCACTATGCCATTCATAACCTGCCAACGTTGGGATTTATATACTCCTGTCTTTATTGTTAGTTTACTTCCGGTCATAAGAGGAAGAATGAAGTCTATGACCATACTTATTCCTACCCTTTCTATCATACATAACACCAAAGTCTAAAGCCAATTTGCTCACTCTACCGCTACGCCGCTTATTAGTTACCCCAAAGACCCCTAAGAATTGGAAGAGGCAATTCTTTGAGCTGTTCTGAATCAGGCCATGCAAGGCTAAGACCTGGTTGAATATTTATCCGAAACATGAAAGTATGCAGTACTCCTTAAATGTTAATACAAACTATTCTAAATTATACTACGAATGAGGATGTTCTGGGGGATTTGGCTTCGCAGTGTTAGGGTTTGTATGTTTTTCTACGTGCGAGAGAACTCTCCTGCTGACCCTTCTTCAATAATTAGTTGACCAGTTCTTCCTTCTGTTGTCCTTTCTGACTAAGAGAAATGGCAAGGTTAGCTGAACTCCTCTAGCAATTTTCACCCTTTTGATAACGCAATCCCAATAAACTTTCATCGCACTGCATTTACATATAGCCACAACTCTCTCGCTCTCTCCCTCTCTCGTTCAACTTGGCGGTTGGGGGGAATAGACTAGCTGAGGTCTTTTTGTATAATTTCTTGTGCAAGGAAATTTCTTCAAGTTCTTGACAGGTTCCTCAAAGATCACAAAAACCAAAACTTAACCTGTGACTTGTGATATCCCTTAATATGTGTGCAGGTTTTGCCACTTTTTAGCCCGGCTAGTGGCCTTAAGTTGGCCCCAGAACAGTACCTAGGGTAACGCAGCCGGGGAGCTCCTGTCACGTAACTAGTTGGAAATATCTACACGATTGCCATACTTAAACTATTCCTAATCTTGGAGCATTCTAGGTAACTAAAAAGCAATAAAATATAAGTAGTCTACTCGAGTACAAGTGCCCTTCAGAGAGTATCTAAACATTAAGTCTAAATTTAGTGTGAGCGCTTAGATATGCATATACAATCTACCATACAAATCTCGATCTCTGTGTTTAGGTACCTATCCAGGGGCACTTGCACAGATGAAGGGATACTCTTTCCTCCCCACAAACGCCAGTCTGCCATCCTTCTTTGGTAATAGTTTGGTACTGAAAAGCTGTGAAATTCGGGACCAAATAAAGGGATAGTGCTAGAAGTGATAAGGGGGGGGAAGTGTCGAACCTCCTTGTAACAGAGTGGCTTGTGTGCAAATATTGAGCCTAAGCACAGTACAATAGCCAGGTTGGCTGATTATGCCAACCAAAAAAAACTGGGGGGTTACGTACTTCCCCCTTCACCCCCCTCCTAGCACCATACCAGAACCCAAAAAACAAAGCGACTGGCTGTTGCAGAGCACCCTCTCTCCCTCAAATTAATCGAGCATGATTCTGCCATACACAAGGCGGCAATGAGCTACTACTACTTCTAAGTTAGTTTCGTACTAAAGACAGCAACTCTAGCACCCTTCAGGGCTCGCAGATAGCGGCAGAAGTTCTTTTAAGGGCAGATCTCCCCCTCTTTCGCATCCCCTAGTGAAATCCGAAATCAATCCTTATAACATCTTAATTACTTTCGTCAATCATAACAACCACAGTCAATATATATAAGCTTCCTAGTCCAGCGCAGCCCCCAGAATTCCAATATTCCAACATTCCATACTCGCCCTCATACCAGCCCGCATTCCAGATATTCGTGCCATTCCTCCATTCCCGTGCCAATGAGCATTCCCAGTACACTGCCCATACTAATACCGATATCAAAAACAGCCGCTCCAATAACTTGAATGTGTTCCAGACAACACCTAGTATCGCCGAAGCTCCGAGAGATGTGCCATGCATGATTCATAATGAACCATAACGTTCTATGTATCGATGGTGAGCTAGCCTCCCAGCTTGCAATATGACCCACCGGTGATGGTATGATAATCCCGGTAGTGGAGCGTTGCAGTGTTAGAAGCGTTGAGGGAGCGCGAATATCGGGAAGTGCGCATATGGAAGAGCACAGAAGTACGGACGCGTGTGGGCCCCCTAGGGCACAAACGGATGTATAGGGTTATACATGTGGAGGCGAGCAGCCCCATGATTAGAGGGGGGGGGTGGCAGACATTGTATGATTGATATGAGATGGTAGTGTAGGTAGGGTTGACAGGCAAGGAAAGAAAACTTCTTTTCAGTTTATGAAGGTGTGGGTCACGCTTCTGCTGAACCCAGCCCCATAGCTTGTTGAAAATTGAGACAATGATCGACAATGATCGGGATGAAAGTTTGACAGAGTGAAGTGATGCTGACCCAAGAGAGAGAGTAGAGGAATTATGTGTAAATATTACGATGGTATTCTAACAGAGTTACAAAGAGCTAAAAATGAGATCAGGAGGGTTTAAGGTTAACCTTAGTCCTCCTCAAAGCACTCCCATGCCAGCCCTCATATCTAGGAAGCTCACTATCACCCCTGGTCCAACCACACAATCCACAATACCAACCACCATTCCTAAAACACCAATCATTCCGAGGCCAATACCAGTACAACATATCCAAGTGTGGATATATCCAGCAAACAGCGAGTGTACCCTATCGAGTGATGCCCAGTGATCTCAAGCCCCAACACAGACCACACAACCCGATATCCAATCTGAACGAAAGCGATGATACTACCTTTACAATCCAGAATACCAGAATAATATTATAGCTCTCATTCTCTCCCACTCCTATTCCCACCCGAGACGGTACACCTCCTACACCAAATTCCTCACTAACTTATGGCTACCGTGAGAGCAGGGGTGGTTGGGGATTTCGCCAGGGGGCTGGAGTTGCCATGATAAGAGAATCTTTTCGCTGTGTTTTCTCCCCTTAGTCCAAAGGGGGGAATTCTGGACGCCCTAAGGTTATTCTCAGTTATCCTCGTTCTTACTGCAGTGCGGGAGCGCGGGAGCTCATTCAGGCTATCACTCATTAGCATACGAACCCCGCCCCTAGGTAAGCGAGTAAAGCTATAATTGAGTAAGCAGAGCTTATGATACTATACTCGGGTACACGATTTTAAGAAGGCGATCTGATAACGCAATCAGACCCCGGGGTGGTGGGTTGGTACAGTATCGCGAGGATCTTATTTCAACATCATGTATCCATCCTGCCTTTACCTGCCCAGCGTCTGCCAATCCCCTCTCACTAGACACTATCTATGCCTCGCTTCGCTAGAAAGAAAAAGGTTGCGGGGCGATAAATAGGGGGGGTGTGGCTTGCGTAAGTGAAAATGACCAAAACTTCTATAGCCCCCCCACAGCTACATTTCTAAAACAAAGGAATCAAAAGATTTTTTTTTCATTATTTCCTGCTACCCCGCCGATCGCCAACTTTAAGGTCTAAGTTAGAGTCGTAACAGGATTGATAAACCCTACAACCCTATTGATGAAAGCAGTGTTCTCCAATCTCGGGCAGGATTTTAAATTGTCCTATCATACCCAACATGATGGATCGTTCAAGAATAACTCATTATAAACTTGAATTGAACTCCTAGGGTCCTGCTAATTACGGCAAGGGTTAATTTGTTCCTGAAAATTTAATGTTAACTACTGCGGGGAACAAATACTTATTCCACTGAAACCCCGGTCGCGGGGTTTTAATGAGAAGGGTGCTGTACATCTTCCCAAGTTGTTAGTGGGTTTTTTCAATGGAGATCTTTTTCGCTCCCTGGGTGTTTTTAGTGAGAGAGGTTCTCTACAATCTCAAATAGAGTGGTGTTTCGGGCACTCATTACTGTCATACAGTGAAATGTGATATTATGAAGCAACACAGCCCGAGTGATACTAGTGCATAAGTACACTATCCATCACCGATGCCTTCCTCCCAATGAACGCACCGGCAAACCAGCCACCTAACCACACCGCGAATAATTCCAACCAACATGAGAAACCTGGTGGGAGTAGCGGAATAAGCTAACCCACCTTCAACCCCGCCGGCACTAGAAGATACCTGAAGGTAGAATAGGCACGAATGCTAGAAGCTCTAATGGGCTACGTGGAGGAAATGATGGTAGATTGGTTAAGTTTTTGTTTTTTTGCTTCCCTCTTTTCTGGATATGTTCCTATTATCAGCGGACGAAGCTACAAACAACCACAATTGCTATTATTCTCCATGCAAATCATCTTATTTAGTTCCTTTGTCCGCTGTGTACACCTCCGAACATTAATAAACCCACACTAGCGTCTACTCTCGTGTCATGTATGGAGGGCCACACTATCACAAAACACCGTATTAGACCGCTCGCCTCCTTACTTTCGGTTATCTACCCGATAGGCACTCGCTGCTCCCTTAATACCTACTGTCAGGGTCGAGAAGGATACAATATAGTATACGCCCTTGCGGTCCTTTTCACGGCTAGTATGGTTCGTGGGGGTTCCTTTGTTATAGTCGGAGTGAAAGCACACAACAATGCGCGGAAGACCTCAGCATGCTATTCATTGTAGTGTGCATTTATGTTAGCTGATAGGTTTCGAGGAAAAGCACAAAGTGGCGCGCTTGCCTCACAGCTAAGATCCCTAGTATTTGGCGTTTGGGGCCGTGCATTACATCGACGTAAACCTGTACCTAGATTTGTCAGAAGGGTCAAAAACACCAGAGGCATTTTTGTAGATATAGTGCTCTAAACATATATCACATCTGCTCCTCGCCAGCACTTATTTCCTACCGTTAAATCCCAGTACAGTAAAAACCCGAAGATAAACCCATCATAGAGCGTCTTACTTGCCTCTCCTCGTAAGACTGTGTATCCCTTTCCCCCGCCCCAAGCGAGAACTGAGTTTGCAGTGCTTCCTTCTTAGGCACCCAGTAAACGGCATTCCAACGTCCTAGCACAGTTACCTTTTATTCGAGTAATTGCCATGCAGGATCACTTGCAGGCGTATGGATCATAGCCGATCACTCGTCTATCAAATTCAATGTTTGTTGGAAATCGCAGGTTTATGGCCGCACTTGATGCGGGATCTGCCACTGCGGGATGTTCCTGCACTGGAAGGCCGCACTGCTATACGTACGCACTAGTGACTGGACGCGCAGGCTAAGAAAACGCTGTCACACCCCTGTCTGTTTCCCTTTGTTTCCTCACTGTTCTCTTTCTCTCTCTTGCTCTCGCTTGTCTTCTTCTTCTCTCACTTCACTTCTTCCTCAAGTCTTTCCTTCATTCATTTTCAACACTATCAATTATGATTTCTCTCTCCGCATAATATAAACATTGTGTCTCCACTTCCGCCATTCCACTCCGCTACGTAAAACCCTAATCGTAAGGCTTTTACGCAGTGGAGTGGAATGGCCTAAGTGGAGATACAAAGTTTGTATTGTGCGCAGACGAAGATCATAATTGTTGTGTTGAGTTGAAGGAAGGAAACGCTTGAGGAAGAAGAAGTGAAATGATGAGAGAAAGAAGACGAGAGAGAAAGAACAGGAAGGAAACAAAAAGAAACGGACAGGGGTGTGAAAACTTTCACAGCTTGCGCGTCATTGACTAGTGCGTACGCGTGCCAGTGCGGCCTTGTAGTGCGGGCACATCCTGCATCAAGTGCGGCCATAACACTGCGATTTCCAACAATGTTCATACATGAACACTTGGTTGGCACTAGCCTTGCATAATACAATGGGAACATTGCGGATAAATTTTAGAAGGTAGACATCTCCAAAAGCCGGAAACGCCATATCTCACAAAGGGTATGAATATATTACACCAAAGCCCCAGTGCATTATGCAAACCATACTTACTCTCTCAACCCCGATTGATCCCCATATCTATCTGTACCATCAATACCGTTCTCCTGAAGGAGAATGAAGACGCACAATGGGGGCTACCGCAATCACTAGAATCAGCAACTTCTAACAAATTAGGAAAAGAGAGGATGCCGATGATCCTCTTAACCACCACCACAGGCAATGCCGTCCAGATTCCCCCGGGCATGGGTACAGGGAAACTCGAACAGAAAAAAATGCGCTAGGACGTCGCAGTTGCCTCTCCTTGTGAAACGCTGTGCGTATTCCCCTCGCTTTATCTAAACTAGGCTAAGTTTGCAGTGTTTTCCCCCTCGCGTAGCTATAAAGAGAAATTCTAACGTCCTAGCACATTTTCCTCCTATGGGAGCTCTTACGGTATGAGTACGCTCGCATGCTTTAAATATTCACCACACCTTTCCCAACTATTTCCACTCGTATATCTTTAATTAGCAGAGCTCTTCTAACCCCACTGTAGTCCTAATATGAACAATTTTAGGACCATTAAGACTATCGGCCTCACAAGAGCTGCTTATTGTGCTGCCACCGGCCCGCCCCTAACACCTCCAAGGATAGAAGGAGAAATGTCAATCAACCAGGCTCTAAAGTGTAAAATAATTTCTCTAGAATATTTGGATGGCGGGGGTACTTCTAGCATCTAGTGCACCTAAATAAGGGTTTGTCCAGTTCCCCAGGGCGAGGGAAGAAGCGATATTTCCGGGTATCGGCGATATACTCAATAAGGGGGACAGTTGTGAATAGGATCGTACTAACAGTATCCATTGCACCACTGAACAAGGGTTGGCAGAAAGAAGGGATGGGGGGGAAGTAGCGTTTGCCACGAGCTGAGAGGCTCGAGGGCTCGAGCCAGACTCAGGCCAAGCTCAATCTTTTTCCGATATTTTTTTTCCTCAACCTTTCATCTCAAATCTGGCAAGGGTAAGACGGGAGGAGAGGGGAGGAGACGGGACGAGATGGGAAAAGACTAGAGAAGGCGGGGGGACGGGTACCACAATAAGAAAAATCGCAGTAGATACTCGAAAACGGGGAAAGGCAACTTTAATATCGGAAAAAGTTTTCCTGCAGCCGGTCCTGCTTTATTAGTTCTGAAAGGCTGGCTGGGTTTACGAGAAGTTAAGGATTGGGAAATTAAGTTAGATGCAGAGGAATCACAAGTTAAGGAGGTAGATAGACCCTTCCGTGATCATGCAACACATATTTGATTTTGTTTTTTTCTATGTTTAATAATATTATTTAAACATTATAATATTATTCTCCGCTCTGGTCTACCATGCCACTCTTCCTGTTGAAATATGCTTCTGGCGCTACCGTAGTATCACTCGCACTATTGATATTCTCCTTGCATTAGTCTTGATCGCCATCCCAAAAACCCCCTTACAACATTGGTACCAT
>Ga0307507_10010446_pt1 | contig 12002 bp, 6 predicted proteins | sample 7_EM_MG_FD_207223 | JGI IMG/M metagenome (GOLD analysis project Ga0307507, IMG submission 207223) | Populus trichocarpa ectomycorrhiza microbial communities from riparian zone in the Pacific Northwest, United States - 7_EM | ecosystem: Host-associated > Plants > Roots > Unclassified | place...
CAATGACAAACATACACTTAAAAAGAGAGAAAGAGAAGCCTTTTTTTTTCTCAAGCTGAATCTCCTATTTTAAAAAATAAAGAAAAAAGAAGAATAAAATAAAAAAGTAAATAAATGCCGTCCCAACCTGATGCCATTAATGGCGCCGTGAGGTTGAGATAAGCTTAAAATATTAAATAAAGCTGTTAAATATTTAAATATATCACCATAAGTTTAGAATTGGGTTTGTAGAACGAACATACACAAATGTCACAAAACATAGTCAATAAAAGTGTGTGTTTAGGAAAAGAAATAGCTGGAAAGGGGCCACACGAGAGGGGAAAAAAGGCTTTCCCTACAAGTCTACAACCTAATCTTCCGCACGTGTGAGTGCTAGGGACCACACGAGAAGGTCGCTGTTATTCTAATAATTATTGAAAAGGTTAATTAATACTCCCATGGATGCACATGTGGCCCACGTCAGCAAAGCAAGAGCATTGCATGCGTTCCCGCTTGATACTTTTTTCCGCTGGGTTTAAATTATTTTTCGATCAGCCATATTTAATTGTTCATGCATTTTATTAAATATGATATATATTATTTTTTAAAATATTTTTTATTTAAAAATATATTAAAAAAATTATTTTTAATATCAAAACGTTTTAAAAATACCAAAAACAATTCTATAATTTAAAGCTAAGAAAAATCTTAAAAAAATTTAAATGCAAGGTTATACCACGATACCAAATAAAGTTTTAATATTGTTGTGTTTTTTATATTTTAGTCATTTTAGTTACTTTTAATTTAAAAAAAATTCTTTTAATTAGTACTTATTTTATTTATTTTGTTTCAAAAATAAAATTGATGTTAATGTTTTGATAAAAAACTGTTTTGCTTTTGAAATAAACTAAAGTATCTTTAACTAAAAACACATTTACTTATTGTGAGATCAATATTTTTTAATTAAATTAAAAAAATTATTTATTTTTTAAAATTAGATATATCAAAGATATATACTAGTGTTTTACTTAACTTTATTTTAACATGTTTTTATTAATTTTATTTAAATGATGTGTTTATATATATATATATACTGTAACTAAACACTTTTCTTTTTTACTATTACGGTGCACAATTCAAATTTCATTTCATTATTCTGTAAATTTTCTACTCAGACACAATATTAAATAGTATTTCTGTTACTTACTCTCTCTTTTTTTCTTTTTCTTTTTTGTCTCCTGCTGATGCGCTCGTGTCAAATACAATTTCGTGGGAGTAGGTAACAAGCCATGAATATTGTCATGGCAGCACTCGTGCAGTATTCCACAGCCTAAAAGTCAAAAAAACGATCCATAATTTAACTTAGCTTGAATAATGGTGGTACGTAGGTAAGCATGGTGCATTATAATAATTAATTTAAATAAGGAGGTGAAAACCCTAGCAAGAATTCACTAATTGTCACCGACAAACAACAAAATCGGGAACACAAGCCACTCCTGGTGACGCGATTCTTAGTTGGGATCATCGTGTGAATTTTCGATTCCGTCTCATCAACGTTTCTCTTTTGTTTCTTTCGTTGTACGTATTTTTCTTTATTTTATTTTATTTTATTTTTTCTAGGTGTTTGTTTGCACCAACATCATTTTTTTTATTTTATTTTATTACTATCAGCCTAGCTCGTGTCTGCTTTCGTGAGTTAGCTTGGATGATATCTCATTATTCTCTCAGGCAATATTTTTCTGCCTTTCTCTAATTCTTCCTTGTAGGAAGTGATATTTGAGAGTAAGCTATAAAGACCGAAACGTAAATCTTGTAGACGAAGGTAAGAATTATAGCTCAGCCTTCACTTTTGCACGAGAACTTGCTCTGGTTTTCTATAATTTTAGAAGGTGTTGCTGATTTTGGTCGTATTTTCTCCTACATTATTATTCTTCTTCACAAGTTGGCGGGTACCATGTATTACCGGCCCCTGGTTTAGTCAAGCAAGATAAATGGTCAAAGCACGAAGGAAACAAAACCTTTCCCAAAGCGTTGTTTCATCAAAGCTTTAATTTCCATTGTTATCAGCACCCACTTTCCACCACATATCATGGCATGGTTTCTACCAAGAAGATGACCGAACCCCGAAGGTGTTCAAAAAGGCGTGGGGGCAGCAGCGCGCAGTATTTCTCCGAAAGCCCTACTTGGCTTTAGAACTACGTCAACAAACTGTTAGCTGTACGAAACATACAAAAATAGTTTAGGAGGTAGGTTTTGAAGGATCCAAGTCAAGGCAAATACCATTAACATTGAATGAATGTTGTGAGAGTTTCCGCACCATTTTTTCTGTTTATTTACTCTTTTTCTTCTTCAACATCACTATCATCACTCTCTCAATCTTGTGATTCCTCCACTCCTGATCGAGCACACTGTTTTGTGACAGTTTTCCTAGTTTGGTTGTGGCCTCGAAGAGAAACCACATGGTTTGATTAAAACGCATTAATCGCCCAACACAAGCAGATGTGTAGATCAATTGCATTGGTCGCTTGTATCCTCTCTTTTTCCGCCTAACAAGATTTCGCACGCTGTTTTGTGACAGTCCATCCAGACCTGAATTGATGGATTCACAGGAAAATATTCCTGTCATCTTATTTAATATGTTTTGGATGATAGCGTAGGTACCATCCAAAGCATGTTCACTTATCATCTCAGACTAAATCTCCGTAGGATTTCACTATTAATTACCCCATGAACCACGATATTACGTGTAAATTGCAAGTGTGTGTGTGTATATATAAAGTATAAAAAAATAACTTGTGGAGTTTGTGGCTCATAGATAGATGCTAGAGCGGAGCGCACTAATTGAAACAGAGCGGAACGATGATGTTTACCTTTTTGCGATTTATTTCATGTTTTATTGTGAGGGATCGATGATTAATTAGAGACAGGCCATTTCCCTATAAACTAAAAGATAAATAAATATATATTTAACCATTAAATATTTATTATTTAGATTCTTTATTCTTCTAAATGTTAATCTATGGTTGGTGTTGATACTTTCTAATTAAAAAAAAAAATATTGCTATATCAAATTATGATTCTGTTTCAATGTAATTATCACTAAGATTTTAAAAACTATGCTTCTTAGATTGATTACCAAACTATTGTTATTATGAAAAAAAACTTTTATATAATCATTATTTTTTACATATTGATTATTTTTATACTGTTTTTCAAAAACAATTAAAATTATGGAAATATTTTTTTTGATGGTATATGAAACTTAAAAAATAATTAATTATTGAAAAAAATTGTCAGAGAGAAAACAATAAAATTGAAAAAAATAACTAGATAAAAAAAAAAAAGAAGAAGGAAAGAAAGCTGGGCCTGTAGGCAACCAGGCCTGGGCGCCTGGGCGGACACGAGGAGGTCATGAAAGAGGAAAAAAATGCCGCGAGGATTGATGGGAGAAAAGAAGAAGGGACTTCAGATTGTTATAAGATCATTTGTCGTTAAAAAAGGTCCCCTCCAAAAAAACAACAGAGATTCTGGTTGACGTGGCAAGCTGCCATGCAACGTGTGGGTGGTTGCCATAACCCATACTTGAAAGCAGCCATGCTTGGATGACGTCACTCTTGCTTTTTATATAATTATTAAGTCTTCTGAACCTGATGCCATAACCCATACTTGAAAGTGTCAGATGGGCCTCTTAAGTCATCACAGGCCTTTTAGCGGCCATAACTTTTAAAGTGTCCATTCTGCCCTGCAATTAAAATTTAATCCAAATCCAATCCAATCTAAATCGATGTTATATATATATATATATATATATATATATAATTTTATATTGAATAATAAATAATAATTAGATAATGAGTATTTATAATGATACTTGGAAATAAATATTTAATATTTATATTCATTGTTATTCTTAATCCATTCTCCTCTTGTATAAATATTTTTTTTATAAATATTTAATCTAAAAAATATTTTCCTCTTGTATAAATAATAAAAATAATGGTGTTTGTCTATTAATTTAATTTCTTATTAGATCACGTAATTATGCCATGGGTAAGTGTTTTTTTTTTCCCTAAATGTAACAGAAAATGTCATCCCTCTCCCTTCAAGCACTTGACTTACCTCGATAATTGACCCTCAAAACCAGTCCAAGTAATCTTATGACCCTCATAATCAATGGACCATATGCAACCTTGAACCTCAAAACCATTGCTGGACATTGTTAGTATGTTTGATATTGTGGTTGTGATTTGAGAAAAATAATTTCTAAAAAATCATTTTTTTTGGATGGTTGCTTTATCTAAATTATATGTTTAGTTCAAATTGTGGTTTAAATTGATTCTTCATCAACAACATGTCATTAGTATTTGATTAAAATTGTGGTTAAACATGAAATGACCAAAATAGAACATTAAGTTTTTCAATACATGACATTGAATAATTAATACATATTTATGATTAAATACTTGTAAAATTAAAAATCATACAGTTCTCCCATCAACTTTTGAAGCAATTCCATCTCAAACACAATCCATATGCAAAGTCATATGTAAAGTCCTGTTGCCTCCATATATTTGTGATCGTGAAACAACATCATGTAAAAAATCCTGAGGTATGAAATCAGGATGACGTTCAAACTCATTAAAAGCAACATCATGTACGGACTTCCTTCTTATTTAGTTATGAAGAGCCATTGATGCAACAACAATCTGCACCTGTGTCTTATACACAAACATTGGTATGTTCTGCAAAATTCTCTATTTTGTTTTCCACACCCCAAAAGTTTGCTCAATTACATACCGAACTAAGGAATGAACTCGATAGAATAACTCCTCCCGACATCTTTGCTGGCCTCGATGATGAAATTCTGGAAGATGATATCTTTCACCTTTATATGGACCTAGAAATCCATATTCACTTGGATAATCAAAGTCAACAACGTAATACTTTCTTGCATTCACCCAAGACATTTAACACAAAAAAAAATATTTTGTACCACGCGACCAAAAATTAAATAAATGAAATTTTTTTTAGAAGTCTTATTGTTCAAATCCAAAATACCTTATGGTGGCTTTGGAAATTTGATATTTGGATTATAGATGGCCTCATGAAAAATTCTTGTGTCATGTGCGCTATCTTTCCATCCAGCCCAAACAAAAAAAAATTGCATGTCAAAACTATATGCTGTCATAATATTCTGTGTTGATACTCCTTTCCATCTAATAAATGGTATTTGATTTTCCTGAGACACACATATGTTCCATCGATTGCTCTTATACCATTCTAAAAACAAAATATAAAAAACATTAGTTGTAAATGAATTATCAAATGGATTATATTATCAAACTGGAAAGAAAATTATATTCAATCACTAATAATCTTATATGTTACCTTAAAATGTAGTATATATCTCGAGTTCATAGTGATTTCTCATGTTGTTAAAAATTCTGGATTAACTGGTTTTATTATTTCAACTGATAGCAAATTCACAGCCTTTAGAACCTTGTTAAAATACTTACTCGCTATTTCACCAGAATATTGAAATCTTTCATGAGCCTCTCTATTAAAAGTACCAAACACTAAAGTATAAAAAAACATGTCAACTTTCTATATAACACTGATTCTCTTTAATGATTTTGATCCATATTGTATTTTTAAATCAAAACAAAGACTCTGAAACGTTATTGTATCTATTATAAATATATTTACATAATGTATTTAATATTCATTTAAAATTTTATTCAATCATTGTATTCTTGTGTTATACAAAATCATATAAGGTTGCTTATAAATATAATTATTATAATACTAATTTACAAATATCAAATTCTCTATGCTAAAATGAATCGCCCACGTCATGGTCAATGAGACTACAGAAGTAAGCACTGAAATAACAGAGGTATGCCAGGAAAGTGGTGATCGGACAATTCAACAGGGGTTCCGAGCAGAGGTTACTGAGCAGTATGGTGACTGGATGGTTGCGAGGAGGACGAGTCATAAGTTTGGTAAGAGAGGGGATTCCAAGGAGGTGAATCAGGCGCAAAATCAGAAGCTGACATCACGAAATAATGGTAACATGACAAATACTCAGGAGAAGACCAAGGGAGACAGTCTGGGAATGGGATCTCGTTCAACGTCTCACAGGATTCAAGAATCTTGGAACCATGACTGACATGAGGATGGAAAGCTGAAACAAAGGAAAGGACATTGAAGTTGGAGACATGACAACTAAACAAGGAAGTTATAAAAAGGGTTAGGGTGTCGAACCAAAGGATACTGGGATTGGACCGAAGGCCCAAAGGAATAGGCAGGAGGGTCTAAAGGCAAAATTGTGGGCCGAGCTCGAGAGGAACTGTTAGCTTCAGTAAAAAAACAAAGGTGCAAGCTCACATTAGGGGTTATCTAGCAGGCCCAAGCACTTCTTCAGAGTGTGAGGTTATACCAGATTTAAATGGTGAGGCAATTACAAGTCACAGTGAGGAACTAGGGAACGAGCGAGTTGGGTTATTCAGTAACAAAAAAATTCCCAAGAGATGCCGAGACCACCAGAGTCTACGGGAGGGGAGGGGGAGGATTTCACAATGAACGAGTTGGACTTGGACAAGAGGTTAAGTGTCCAAGATTGTGAAGATACAATAATCGACAGAGAAAGGGGAAGGCACAAATGATGCGATGGCGTCAGATTGAGTTTGGGTTCTAATCCTTTATATCTTAATTATGATGGAGATGAATGCTTGCTTTTGGAATTGTAGAGGTGCAGGAAGCAACCAGTTTTGCTCTATTTTAGAGATAACCGAAGAGGACCGAATATATCGCATCATCTTTTTTTTGCAGACGGCATGCTTCTCTTTGCAGAAGCTACAATGGAACAGATGGATACAATTTTGGAGTGTCTAAATTATTTTTGTGCCATATTAGGTCAGAAAGTTAGTGCAGCTAAAACGAAGTTGTATTTCTCTGAAGGTGTTTCTCCCACGTTAGCGAAGTCTATTAGTCACCACAGTGGTTTCTCTATCACAACAGATTTTGGGAAGTATCTAGGAGTTCCGGTAATTCATCAGCGGATAACAAAATAGTCTTATATTTATATTATTGAGAACATGCGCCGAGAATTGGCTAACTAGAAAGCCAAAAAACCTGTTACTTGCAGGTAGAATCACGGTATGAAAGTCCGTACTTACTATTATACCTTTGTATCCCATGCAATCCACCTCACTCCCCAAATCTGTTTGCTGTGAAATAGAAAAAATTTGTAGGGGTTTTATATGGACAGATTGTGAGGGGAGTCAACGACGACTTCACCTTGTCAAATGGAAAAGGCTTTATCAGACGAAATGTGAGGGTCGTCTACGATTGTGGAGTACGCAAAGCATGAACAAGGTGTTTTTAATGAAGTTAGGGTGGGGTATTTTGAACGATAAGTGTAGCTCAAGGGAATGGCTTCTGACAGGTAGAAGATCAGCAGCTGCATTCTAGGAACACGTACGGATTCCTCGGTTTGGAAGGAAATTTGCAAAGTGTGGCCTCAAGTCATTGCAGGTACGTACGTACAGGCTGGTCCATATACAGGGAATGGAAAGAAAATCATGTTTTGGAAAGATGTTTGGCTTGAAGGTTTCGGTCAATTGTTACAGCATGTGGCACATGAATCTTCTGTGAAGGAAAGCAATGTGTTAATGGAGGATATGGTCACGGTTGATAATCAATGGAGACAGGAGGAACTTGCTCACCTATTAATGGCAATTGCGAGCCATCATGCCCTTGTAAAGAAATGGAGGATGATACTTTTTCTGGAGCAATTCGGTAAGTGGAGAATTCATAATCAAGTCTGCTCACAGAGCTCAAGAACACCAGTCTTTAATTAAAGATTTCGAGAATTCACAATCAAGAACAACATGGATACATGGATAAAGATAAAGGGGTTATTATACTTTTATAAGAACTTTTATAAATAAGTTATAAATAAGTTATAGCAGAGCAATGAATTATTATACTTTTATAAGAACTTAGAATATTTCATCTTATTATAAATTCAGACTCTTCTGATAATAATAAATACGAGATTTTATAAATAAGCTAAAGTAGAGCTATAGGCTATTATCACTGGTCTTGAACTTACATGAGAGTTTAAAATACACCATTTTATTATGGATTTAGACTCTTCTGGTAATAATAAATATGAGATTTTGTAAATAAGTTACAACAGAGTTATATGCTATTATCATCGGTTTTGAACTTACATGAAAGCTTAGAATATATCTTTTTATTATGGATTTAGACTCTTCTGATAATAAATTTTCTTACAAAACATGCTGAGAAAATATATAATAACTATACTTTAATTGTTAGAACATATATAATTTTTACTAAAAATTTGGAGATTAAAGTTTAACATACTTTTTGAATGACCAACCTTAATTACAATAAATTAATTGACAAACTTTGATTTATCTCACAACCCACTTGATAAGAAAGATTGGATTGTTAATGTTTTTATGTGAATTTATATATTATTTTGTATTATGATCTAATTAGATCTGTTCTATCTATTTAATTTAGTTTTATTTATGGATTATTATCACCGATCTTAAACTTGTATGAGAATTTAAAATATATCATTTTATTATAAATTTAGACTCTTCTAATAATAAATTTTCTCATAAAACATGCTGAGAAAATATATAGTAACTATACTTTAACTATTAGAACATGTATATTTTTTACTAAAATTTTGATGATCAAAGGTTTAACATATTTTTTGAGAGACCAACTTTACAGCAGATTTGCCGAGAAACTTTGATTTATCTTACAATCCACTTGATAAAAAAAGATTAGATTGTTAGTGTTTTCTTGTGGATTTATATACTATTTTGCTCATTTAATTTAATTTTAACCGGGTATTTAATATTTGAAGAAAAAAAAAACTCTCACTCTCTTTTACTTATCAATAAAATTCTCTCTGTTTTTTTTCCCTCCACAAACCCAAGAAGTCAAAATCTTCTTTCGTCAAACAATCGAATCTTTTTTTTGGTTTTGAAGTTATGGTCTAGATAAAGAAATGATCGACTAATTAATTAGTAGTAGTAAATTAATACGAGTAGTGTGAGTAGGCCAACAGTACTGCACCAAGTGGAGGCCCCAACGTGACAGATGGCCCACAAAATGAAGGACGTTCAAGGGATGCCTGGAATCTGTGGCAGCTTGACTAGAGTGTTTGACAGTGTGATAGCAGTTATTTTTTAAATAATTTTTTATATTGAAATACATGTTAATGATTTTTTTTTATTTTTTTAAAATTATTTTTAACATCAGCACATCAAAACAATCCAAAACATACAAATCATATTAAATTTTAATAAAAAAAAATTGAATTTTTTTAAGGGTCTTGTTTCTGGCTATGTCATGGCCACCAACTCTGACTTTCGCTATGTCACTGCCAAGGGCAGATGGCTCAGGCTGGTTACAGCCACGTCAAAATTTTATTAATATTTTTTATATTAAAAATTTATTTGTTTAGTAAAAAATAAATTTTAAAAAAAATATTTTATTAGAAAAATTGATTAATAAAAAATATTTTTTAATTAAAGGAAATTTTGACTTGATTTTTATAAAAGTGTTTTCCTTTCATTTTAGGCCCTGTTTATTTATTGGAAAGTAGTTTTCTTTTGGAAAGTGAATTCCGGGAAAGTGAATTATTTTTCAATGTTTGGTAATGTGATGGAAAATAAGTTGGAAAACATTTTCCAGTGTTTGGTTATGTCATGGAAAATAAGCTGAAAAAAAACTTATTAATGTTTTATTTTCTCAAGTTTATTAAAATAATAAGAAACAAATCTTACAAATTAAAAAGTTGAATGAGGATGGAATTGAAAAAAAATATAATTTCATAAATTATCTCAAATAAAATAAATAATAATCAAAATAATAGAAATAAAATCTAAAAATAAAAATGAAAGATGAAGAAATTAAAATAATAATAATTAACATTTCATAAATTATTTCAAATAAAATAAGTAACAATCAAAAAAACGAGGACCAAATTTGATAGATAAAAAATTTCAATAAGAAAATGATAAAGGAAAAGCAAATAACAATTATAAAAATGAGAATCAAAATTAATATAAAAATATATATAGCAATCAAAAGTTTGAGGATCAAATTTGATATAATCAGCAAATAATATGACATTTCTAAATTTTTCACAACTTCCGGAAAGTGTTTTCCGCCCAAATGTTTCAGGAAAACACTTTCCTGGAAACCAAACCAAATTTTCCTTTGACTGGAAAGTGTTTTCCGTTGACCAACTTTTCTAATGGCAAACAAACACAGGAAAGTTTGGAAAGTGGTTTTCCGGAAACCACTTTCCGGGAAACAAACATAGCCTTAGAGGGAAAACACTTTCCAAAAGTGAAAAATTTAAAAATATCATATTATTTGCTGATTATAACAAATTTGGTCCTCAAACTTTTGATTGCTATATATTTTGTTTTCAATCTTTTTTTTCAATTTCACTCCTTAGAATTTGATTTAATTTGATTTTTATATTAACTTTGATCCTCATTTTTATTATTGATATTTGCTTTTCTCTTATTATTTTTTTAATTGAAATTTTTTATCTATCAAATTTGGTCCTCATTCTTTTGATTGTTATTTATTTTATTTAAAATAATTTATGAAATTGTAATTATTATTATTTTAATTTCATCATCTTTCAATTTTTTTATATGTTAGATGTGATCTTCATTATTTTGATTGTTATTTATTTTATTTGAGATAATTTATGAAATTAGATTTTTTTCAATTTTATTCTCATTCAACTTTTTAATTTGTAAGATTTGTTCCTCACTATTTTAATAAACTTAAAAACAAAATATTAATAAGTTATTTTCCAATTCATTTTCCACTGGAAAAGTGTTTTTCAACTTATTTCTATGGCACTACCAAACATCGAAAAACAATTCATTTTTCAGGAATTCACTTTTCAAAAAAAAACTACTTTCTAAAAGAAAACTATTTTCCAGTGAACAAATGGGACTTAATATTAAATCAGTCAAAGTTATATTTAACTAAATTAGCTATATATATATATATATATATTATCCATCAAATCACCCATCGTTTTCTAATTAAAATATATATTTTTTTTAGTCAAGAGAGTCAAAGTTAAAAATCATATCCCCCCTCGTGCTAAATTAATTCTTGTTTCCCTATATATTCAACTCATAAAATTTAACAAAAGCAACACACCTTTTCTTCTTTCATTTATTGTATGGCACTATCCATCACATAAATTCAAATTAATTTTATCGCAACTACTAAAACATTGCTTTAAATTTTAAAAGATGTTGAATTTGATTTTCTCCTTGCACATATACAATTTACTTTCACACAATATGAGATTAACATACCACATATAAATGTTTTATATGAAATTAGCATTTCACATAATGTATTTAAATTAAGACTTTATTGTTAACTTCATAAATTCAGAGTTAATAATTAATTTTTTAAAAAAAAAATCTATATATTTGCCTAATAGCCTAGGATAAAAAAAAATTCTGGCTCTGCTCCCTTGATCACTGCCTTTTGGTTATCTTTTTTGTCCCCGTAAAAATACCCTTTTATGCTTTCTTCAGTTTGTATAGAATCATGGGCAGAATTGGATTTCCATGTGTTAAAGTTTTCAGCTTTTGTGTGAAATTACTTGAAATAAGTGAAATGTGGAGTTAATTTGACATGAATCTTTGCTGCATCAGTTACCTTGTTTTTTTTTTTTGGTAGAAAAAAAATTGGGGTTAAATTGTTTCCACATTTCCGGGCCGGGTCGCGCAAGGAGAAGCCCTCCCCAAGGTGGTGGCTCCAGTAGAACTAGAACGCTGGTTTGCCTCTCTGGGGGACACAAGCCGCTTACCACTTGGCACAACCCTTAATGCTGTCAGTGTTCAAATCTTATGGAGTCTTTCCGTGGCTGTTGTTGATATTTATACCCTTTTGGTGAGACGGAGCTTGCGAAAACTGATCATTTT
>Ga0307507_10010447_pt1 | contig 12000 bp, 12 predicted proteins | sample 7_EM_MG_FD_207223 | JGI IMG/M metagenome (GOLD analysis project Ga0307507, IMG submission 207223) | Populus trichocarpa ectomycorrhiza microbial communities from riparian zone in the Pacific Northwest, United States - 7_EM | ecosystem: Host-associated > Plants > Roots > Unclassified | place...
TCTTACATTCTACATTATTTACACTTCTTCATAGTCAATCATTCACAGTCTTGGCAATAATATTGCACAGCCACTGTTGCATTTCACTGTGCCACATGGTTGACGCTCTTCCATTCTTGAACCCATAGCATCCAAATTTCCACAGCAACATGTAACACTTCTTTATAGCCTTGCTAAGAGAGATAGCTCCTAGGCTCTAGCAAGATTCTAAATTATTCCAGCTTTTACGATCCCCCTGAGGTTGATTATAGCACGTGGTGAGCCACTGAGATGACAATACCCAACTTCCCCCAAGTTTCTGAGGATGGCGGTGAAAGCCTGGCGTGCTTCATATAATGATAGGTCTTATTGACTGTAGAGATCATAATATAGTACTTGGTTGTCCCCACAGGCTATGATATATAGCGCTATAGCATCATTTCTGCTTATTATTATTCGCTCTTTCTCCCTTTTATCCTGAGGATGCTCGGAGTTGGCTTCTTATGGGTTTCTAGAATTGAACGTCATGAACCAGACAATTTGTGATAGTTGTTTATGGACAGTAACTCAGGCAGCAACCATAGTAGAGAGACGCAATCATACTACTGGTATCGCATTTTAAGGGTTACACTCCCGTTCGCGAAATTTATGTAATACGATGAGTTAGCCTCTGATGTAAAACAATACCAGCCTCACCCCAAAGAATTTGCACGTTCCCAGTTCCTCATTGTGCTCATCTACAAGGTCCGGTAGGGAGCTATGGGGCAATTATTTCAGGTTAGCCGGCCAACTATATTCCCATTTATTTCAGTCAATAGGTTCTTACTCTTGTATCATGAAGGCTCTCATAACAGGACGTATCTATCGTTAGCACGCTATGAAATAGCTAAGGGAATAATTTCCGACCACTTTTTGACTTGGGCTCTCTTTCATCCAGGGCAAAGTAAGTCAGTGGATGAGTTTTACTCAAGCGTCTTTGCCAAAATACCTCCGTGAGCCGAATATTTGACAAGAACTCCAGCAAAGTATCGGCTGGCGGAGGTATTCTTGACAAAGACGAGTACTGGAGTATGATATCGGTGTTATTCTCTCTAGAATGTGATTGGTACGGATGGCTCTATCTGATGGTTTACCCCTGTTATATGCCAAGTAAGATTGCATCATAATTCATGAGGGCAATGTGTTACCATCGTTTATGGTAACCCGTTCTCCCTTTACCACGTTGCACTGCTGCTGCTCGGAGTGCAGTTTTTACTGCGCTGAAGCTCTTGCATCTGGGTCCTTTACCGAGTGGTGGAAGTAGGAGGGATAGTGATGGCACTCGAGTACAGTACCGTACCGTACAGGAAACTATTAACAGGAATATAGGGTACGGTGTATTTGGCTGGTTAGCCTCAAATAACGGCTCCATAACTTACCGAGCCTTTGTAACTTGGCAACTAAAAAACTTACCGTGCGAATATAAAGGAGCCACCCTGCAGATCCATTGTCCCTCCCCCGCCTTTTTACCCTGTGTTTTCTCTCATTTACGGCCATAATTATATCTCCCATTCTTTCATCCTCTCCCAGCCCTCAAAAGAATTAGACGGTTGCTCCGTTCTCGGCGCATCTCCTCATTGCACTCATCATGAGCGGGACTAAGCCGTCCAACACCCCTCTCACCGCGCCCAGGCAGGGCCTGACAAGAGCCGCAAGTTATAATGCTGGTCTCCACATCAGAGACCTCCACGGAGCGCCCCCTACTCCAAACGAAGACTATACAACACCTGTTGAAATAGTTACGCCCGAGGGCAAACGCGTTTTGATTAAAAACACTGGTATTGTGCATACTATTTCGCACAAGAATTGTGTCCCTACCGAGTCCGCGCTGCGACTGGTCGCAACCCTCTTCTACAATCCCAGTCAATCCCTAATCACAGCCGACGGAGAAGAGATAAGTGTTGAGAAACATGATGTCAATTTCGGCCCCTACGTTTCAGACATGGCTATGTTCGAGTTCACCCAGACAGTTGATGAGTTGCTTGTGCCATGGAAGAAGTGGGGGACCAACCATCGTTGCCTCGACTCTGCTGAACGACCAAAAGTTATGGAGATTTCTTTGTCCATGCCAGAGATGCTGCAGCTCAACGAGTTGAGAAGACACACTAGTTTATGGCACTTCGAGAGGAAATGGAATGTCGAACTTGTTTTACAGGAGAATAATATATTCAGACGGTACAAGCGTCTTGCTGTGTTCGACATGGACTCGACTTTAATCGAGCAGGAAGTTATTGACGAGATCGCAAAGTTCCTGGGGGTAGAGGACCAGGTTTCGGTATTATTTACCCCCTTGAGATTTATTCCCCCGCGGGTTTCTAACCTATTGCAGTCCATCACCGCCCGTGCAATGAATGGGGAAATAGACTTCACAGAATCTCTTCGACAGCGAGTTACACTGCTCAAAGGAGTCCCCTCAACGGTATTTCAGGAACTTAAATCTGTCATCACTTTCGCCCCCGGTGTTCGAGAGCTATGCCGCGTGCTTAAGACCCTTGGATACAAACTAGCTGTTCTCAGTGGCGGGTTCGTTCCATTGGCCGAGTATGTTAAAGAGCAGCTTGGTTTCGATTATGCTCACGCAAATAATGTATGAATAGTATCCAGAGAAAATATCTGGTAATCCGCTAACCAAGAATTCGATAGCTCGTCGTTTCGGAAGACGGTAAATTTCTTACTGGGGAGCTTTGTGGGCCTATCGTGCATGCAGAGCGTAAGGCGCTTTTACTCGAAGAGATCGCCAAAGAGAATAGGATCGCTCTTGAACAAACCATGGCAATTGGAGACGGTGCGAATGATCTACTAATGATGAAGAAAGCCGGTATCGGCATTGCCTTTAACGCAAAGCCTTCTGTCCAAGTTGCGGCACCTACAAGACTCAATTCGGAAACCATGCTGGATGTCTTGTACATCCTTGGGTTTACTAAGGAGGAGATCCAGGCATTACTTGCAGTTTCAAACTAGGTAGGGGTTACCTCATTTTTCTTCATTTTTTTTAAATTTTTTTTTTAATATTTCCTAGCCGGGTGTTTCGGAGGTTTCTTGGTGCTTATCTTCGCTTCTTTTTTGTTCACACATGTAAGAGAAGTAATATAACTTCGGGGCCCAAATCCCCGGCCTTTGGGAATTCTATTCAATTAAGTCTCTGGTATGTGGGGGTAATTGATCGACCTTCTTACTTGCCGAATCGCGAAGTCGTCCACCCTAAACCTCGTTAACCTTGTAACAACCAACTCGTTTCCGCGACTAAATTCTGGCTAGTATTTAGATTTCACTTTCTCCATTAGACTTGCGGCTCATATTTTTCGAAAATCTCAGCACGGTGGTGGTTGAGGTTGAGGTATCATAGTATTAATGCTTTACAAGTATATATCAAAGTAATCTAAGGGTGGATGATAGTTGTCATGGAGGTTAAGGAGGTTTAGGGTGAACGAGGACTTCGCGATTCGGTAAGAACAAAAGCAATTCTGAAACTTGTTGGAGCGTCCTTCTATATCTGGTATGGTTGACTGCAGGGTGGTACCTCTTCGGGGATATGGCGGTGATGCGGCGGCGAGTGAGGCCGTGTGAACCGGAGAAATTGTGGCTGCGTCTTTCCTGTGTAAATAGTCGGGTTCACCACCCACCTCTCTGTCTCAATCAACCATCAGTCGTTTCAACAAAACTCTTAGCAAGATTTGCGAGTGATTTTCGGTGACCGTTCCCATGATCGTCGCATTAAGGAATATTTGGAAGATCCTACTCGAGGATTTTGGGGATATCGTAAAAACTGGAATAATTGGATCTCATGCTAAGACGTCTAGGATTCCCTCCTTTGGATTAGGGGGAAAAAACACAGCGAAAAAACTGTCTTTCAGCCTTCCACTGAGACAAACAAAAAGAAAATACGACGAACCTTACTAGGAGAGGCAACTCCAACGTCCTAGCGTGAGGTCCAATTATTCCAGTTTTTACGGTACTCGGAACGTGAGTTGACTAGATATGAGAGTGGGATACAGCTGTTTCTACGAACTTGGGGGCTGTTTGGCGTGACATGTGTGGACTTTCAAACCATGGTTTGGATACTTATGTAATCAATTTAGACCAATCAAAGCCCTCAGATGGATTACCTAAATGTTCCAAACCATGGCTTGAAAGTCCATGCATCTCCTGCCAAACAGCCCCTCAGTTACGATACCATGGTCGGATATTTGTTTTCCCCCCGAAATGCTTCAAACAATCCGCTAGCACCGTACCGGGAAATTGAACCTAAATCTCGACCGGTCTCCGTAGGTGTAGCAACCTATACCGGTAGTGCAGCCGGAAATTTCACGACGTTAGTCTGTAGGACATTATCCTCGGATTCCCGCTGGCCTGGGAGCGTGCTCTCACTATGTGAGGATGGCTCCATTGAGTTCATGATGTCAGTGTGTATTCGCAGCGCTGAGTGCTAATTTGAGGTGTAAACTCCATCTCCACCGAACTCATCTCTTCTGCACCCCAGCTTCATCCGGGCTATACTTTCCTATTATCCACCTACCCTAATTTTACAATCAGAAAGTACATCCTCTTCTCCCTCCTTAGTTTTTTCCTTGGCTAACTCTAAGTTTACGGTAACAAAAAGCAGCAAATTACGTTTCTGGGGGGTTTTTTTTTTCAAAAAAAAAAATGCAACAAAATGACAAATTTGATAACAAAAATCAGCTTTTTCAGCTCCGAGCACCTGGGCTAAAGACCTACTAAGCGTAGGCACTATGTGCGCGCGCGTGGGGGGGTTAGAAGCAGGAGAGCGTCTTCACTTTTCGTTCACAATATTTGCGAATTTTTTACTAGCCCCCGGTCAGCAGTACGGAGGCACAAGCCCCACACGACATCTGATTGCTGATATCTCAGACACTAAGTTGGAAGCACAATTGACATCACTTTACCTTAGATATCCTTCGCTAAAGTGTATGAGTAACACCCAAGCCCCCTTAGGCGGATGATTCAGTCCTGCCATGGTCATGAGCCCACAACTCACTGAGCCACTGAGGATGTGCAAGGCTCTCGTTCATTATCCTCCATTACACACTGCACGCTCCTAGCTGCTCAAGGGCTAAAAAAAAAAATACCGGCTATTGGCTTTTAAAATCCTATAATAATATATTGTCCTCTGTATATCAGAACTGCACCCCCATGCATATGGATACAATCCCTGGCGCATGAACGCACAGCAACACGGCCTCATAGGCCATTGTGTCGGGCCACCATAAAATTTAGGATAGAGACCCGGGTCTGCCCTGTCAACTTGATCTCTCTCTTCATCCCTGTTTTCTCGTTGTGGCATCTGATGACAGGCAACGTTTTTGAGATGACGACTTTAGTGCAAGGAAAAGGAGTAAATAGGATGGGCCCCGCACCAACCAAAAATTTCCCTTGCACTAGTACGTCTAATTAAGAAACAAGGCTTGTTGCTTAACCGGGTACTCGGGTTGCCCAAAGCATTGACATGTCCCAAAAGAGAACCTAACTTAAAGCCGATTGGCCGCCTTGCCCCTTGCGTTATAGTTTTGGGACTCATGGATCTCTCTTTGAGCTAAAGACTTGGTAATTGTCCCCCGAATACCTTTCTATTGGTTTTCGAGTTATCCAGCCTTGTGCCAGGGGGGGCAAGTGCACCATGTCATCATAATTGATCACTCGCCGACTCTTTTGCCTTTCCCGACGAAATTAATTATTAAGCACTAAAGGACAAAGACTTCTAGTTAAGGGCTGAGACAACAGCGGTGAGCATTGAGTATTTAATGCTATCTGATGTCGCTACATTTCGCACTCTAGCATCCAGTGGAGAAGCATTGCCGGTGCTAACCTCTCCAGGTCCTTTTTCCCTTCTTTTCTTTTTGCACAACGGCACAACTGTTCTCCATGCTTACCTCACGCTAAATATCAATTCAATCTGACAGAAATTCCTCAAGAAATCTGGATCATTATCGTTACTAGCCTCAAATTTGCGACACTTACGCTCTGCTCCGACGGAGCTCTATCACGCCTACAAGCAGAATCCTCTACTGAATTAGTTAGGCTAACAGCACTATTCTCTGCCATAATTCTGGCAGGGCATGAAATATGTTACGTCTTTTTGAGAATTTGCAACATCACGAGGACCAGCGTCTTGCGGAGTCTGCTCACCGCCTCGTCGTTGTAGGGCTATCTAAGCTAGATGTTGAGGATCTGTGCATCTATCTTGCTCAAACTCTTGAGCAATATTGGGGCGTGTGGTTTTTAAGTGAATAGTGCGCGATCACGATGGCAGGTAGGCTTAGTTGACCGAGCACGTCTTTGAGCTATAAAGGCTGAAGCCCCCAACCTTCAGACAGACAGACAGACAGACAGACAGACAGACAGACAGACAGACAGACAGACAGACAGACAGACAAACAGACAAACAGACAAACAGTTCAACATCTTGTCAACATTCAATTACCACTACCCAAACTCTCCAACCATCTCTTTGACGAAGCCCTCCTGAACAGAGGTCTCGCAGTCTTAAACGCGAACAACATAGTAAGCCCCTAGCACACGCTCCTTTGATTAAGCTCCATGAGGAATCAGAGTTTATCGCCATTGTTCATACTAATGCTAAAACGACTAACAGATTTAAACCCTTGAACCCTCCCCAGATTAATCTTCACTATGTCGAACGGAATCACAATTATACCAGAACCCGGACTCCCTAACCCTATCCGAACCTCTCTTAGGAACCTTTTTAGAGAGGGGGCATTAGCCGAAGGCATAGTCGGTAGGTCACCATATAAGCCCTTTCTAGTTCCACCCAACCATCTCCTATTCGCCCCCTCACCTACTAACCGCGTCTCCCCCTTGTCGAACAGAGCCCTTCAATGACCAGCAAAAAGAGGCCTGGCTCAGATTTATTGTGCCCAAGATCGAGGAGGCCTATGGTGCGCAAGTGTACACACACGCGCTGGAGAGGCTCCAGGGAGCCCACACTAGGATAGCAGAACTGGAGGGTGCGCTCGTTGAAGCCAACCATAACATAGATGTCCTGCAGGGTCAGCTCGATAGAGCCATCAGCAAAATAACACAGTGCTTCAGGACCTTTCACGCAGACGAGGACGCAGGCGAAATTATCGGGGAGGTTCTTGGAGTTTAAAATCCTGGAGAGGAGGGTCAACAATGTCTCTGATGGTGTAAGGGGATTCTGCAAGAGTTTGAGTATCAGTGTGGAGGGTATTATTGATACTGTCCTCGAGTATTTTTTGCTCAGCCTATCGTTCTATTGTCAAGAGGAAGAGGAGGAGGAGGAGTTTTCTAATTTGCCTCTTTCGATGTTTCCCTTTTTGTGGTGTCTTTCACTTTTACTTGCCCCAATGGTTCAACACCCCAGACAGTTTTGTTTTGTTTCTATTCGCTCGCTGTCTGCTAGTTTGTTCATTTCCGGTTTTTCTACTCTGCTTGTTTTTTTGCCAGTTCGTCAGTTAGTCAACTAGTTGTCCCAATTAAGCAAGATTCGCGCTCTTCAAGAAAGAATCCACCAAGGCACCGTCCGTTATTGCTGGAACATTGGTCATTGGCTTACTTACTTATTTTGTTTTACTTCGCCTAGCTACCTGTGCTACTTCTAGAATCTGCACTTCTCTCCCACCGGCAACAAATAATACACTACCTTCTTGTACTCATACGTCTTTGCCAAGAACGCCTCTGCCAGTCGATATTTTACTGGAGCCCTAACCAAAGATTCGGCTCACGAAGGCATTCTTGATAAAGACGCCTAAGTATTGTACCCATACTACTATGCACCACAAATGCTGCCCTGTTCCCGAAAAGATGTGATCTGACATAGCCACAGCGAAACAAGATCCACCACCAAGCACCCCTATACTAACCTAACTTATTATTTACACCAGCCGCGAAGGCCCGTTCAACCGGAGAACGAGGTAGACAAAAAACCACGATATCAATCATTGATAGGCTCATCTATAACAAAGTGTATTATTATATCACAACAAAAGTACATGATACTACGCCGCCCGACTACAGGACCTTTCTGCACACCACCCCAGTCACCGGAGGATTTCTTCATTGGCGGTGTCAAATGCCAAGTAACTAAAGGCACAATTCTGAATCTCTCACAAAGGTCGGTGAAGGGACGGAAGGACGGAAGGAAGGAAGGGAGGGAGGGGACCGGCCCGCCGGTTACTGTGCCACTTGATAGTTGTGGTACTAGTTTGTGCGCACCATAGTAAGGTGCAGGCGTTTGTGCTACTTGTGCGATGTTCTATCGTTGATACACAGAGTACTAGCACAGGAAGTGTCGGCGGAGAGGTGGTGTACACTGTAGTCGCAGTAATTGGTGCTCTCTGTTCTATGGTGTCACGTCGCACGTCCGGAGGTTACTGCCACACCGCCGGCTGACAAACCCAATTACCATCCAGCCAAGATAACAACCGACAAGAGTGGGAACCTACCTGTAAGTTTTATCTCATTTTATGCTCCCATCAATCACAGTAGTTGATTGGTCAATTTATAGATCCTTTGCAGCATAATGCCCCCCAGAGATTATTTTGTGCCACTCGGATGGGGCCGAACTGTCGTTACCTGGTCTTCTCCTTCCTAAACGGTTCGTACATAACCCGGTCAGCATCCCCGGATTTTAGGAACATGATGCTATGCTAGTGGACTAAGGCCACCGTAGGGCTCGTGAGAGGCTCGGGGAAACTATCACTTCTATTATAAAGTCTTCCTTATCGCATATATCAACAACCACTATGACACACCTCGTCGTCATTTGTGCATTTTTACACTAAGGGTTCTATCGGTGTTTCCCGTTACTTTAGAAATGGAACTTACACTTAATATTAAGAACAGTCATTCACTGCGAGAAATGCATTTGAATCTTGGATGATTTCATGCTGCTGGAATATTAGGTACTCTACCTTTTGTCTATGAGTGCTTATACTTGGCTTTGGTGCTTATGCTGCCGGTGAAGTTTAGAGCCCTCACCGCACAGAACTCCGTATATTGGTGCGGTTTTGCTATGACGGTCATAACTTGAACTGGGAGGGATAGATTTCCTTAATCAACCCCTGTACATAATCCACATTCAGTATTGGAATTTATTGTTATACAGTCGCACCTCGCTATCTCGGAGCGCGCTGGACCGGGAACAGGTAAGTTTCGGATTCGTGCGATATCTAGGAGCATACACCCCCTGGTCCTTATAGAAAGTTGATCTGCTGAGCCGGATCCTTTCTAAACTACCAGATAAACTAAACCTAAAAAGGAAAGAAGGTGGGCTAGAATAGGGAGGGGTATGGGGGGGAACTTGATGGAAGGCGAGGAAGGCAGATTTGGAGAGGCAGCAGCTGGAGGATTCTGATGTATACTATATCTATAAGCACGACCAGTAGAGAATCTGGTTTCTGAGTAGGAAGTTATCATATGTTGTGTTCATTCAATTGCCATAATGCCGGCAACAAAGTTGATAAGGGGAGCCAAATTGACAGCTTTGCAAAGGTACGAACAGGGCTATCAAATTCTGCCTATGAATATTTATTGAGATAAACCTTAAGAGAATGGGGAAAGCTCTTTCTTTTTCTCTTTGAATAATACCCTCTGAATCTCGTGCTGTTATTCCTGATACCCCGCTGTTCCGGATACCCCGTTGTCCCGGATGAAATCCGCGAAAAATGGCCATCCGGGATAGCGAGATGCGACTGTACATATGAAGTACGGTAAGAACTCGAATAAACGATCCTTATGCTAGGAAGTTGGAGTTGCTCTCTTAGTAAGGCCTAGTGTTTTTTTTATCTTTTTTTTGTCTCGGGGGGCAGATTTTTGGTGTGCCCCCCCCCCCGGAGGAGGAAATTTCGGACTACCTAGCACAAGGATCGTTTATTTGAGTTACGGTATCAAAGTCTGATTCACCGACCAAGACTTCAGGTACTGCTGCTACCTCCACCACCTTCCGGGAAAGCGTACCCCCTTCTGCCCGTTCAATACGTACTCCACCTTATCGTTATCACCGAGTAGATATTGGGATTCATCATATTAGCATTGCTCCTAGGGCAGTATCCGACATATATTGAGTTCGCAATAGGTCTAATAGAAGTAGAAGAGACTCGAGATCTATAGTAGGATCTGTTTTATATAATTCGAATAAACCCTCCTTGGGTTTCCACATCTTTGACCATTTTCTTCTTCTACTTCTCACCGTCACAAGTGAGGAATATTGGGCCCAGTTGTCCAGCTAATTTTCACCTGCTCTCAGTCGCACCTACTTTTGGCCCCTCTTCCTTCCACCGACTGCGAGAGAACCGGAAGAGGAGGAGGCCCCTTGACGTTTCTGAGTCTCATAGCACAGCGTCGGTATCTCGGGATATTGTTTATTGCGGGCCCTCGCTACCGGAAGGGTTTGAGTTCAAGGAGGTCATCTCGTCTAAGCGTAGGTCACGCTAGCTATTATATCATAAAGCAAGAATCCTTTCCAACACCCAAGAAGCACGGGGAGGGCCCTAATCGATTCAATATATGAGCGGATCCGGCGTTGTGTAAGTCAAACGAAGAGGAAAGGAAGTTGGTCAGGAAGTTTTCTCCTTTCATGACGAGATATATGATAAATTTCCCGGTGAGGTTGGGAGTTTTTCCTTTTACCATACCCGAGGATCTGATTTGATGTCTTTAGTGTTATATTTGTTGCTTTTGAAGAACCGGCGAGGGACGAGATGATAATGTTTTTATTGCTTATTTGTTGTGTGTACCGGTAGGGTGCTGAGCTTTCTTCTGTTATGATATTAGCTTTTCTGGGCCATACCTTTGAGTGTTTGTCGGGATTTTCCTCTACTGTACATACATACTTACTGCGAATAAATCTACGGACTTAAAAAAATAAATAAAAAATAAAAAAAGACAAACCTTTGCCAACACTCATAAATATACATCCAAATTTTTACAAAAATTACTCGAGGAAAGGGGCAAATACAGTACGCTAAGTCAAACTACGAAAACTTCAGGCACAAAGAAAGTTTATTAAACTCTGAAAATATCGAAAACACAATGTATGATTACCACCACCAGCACCGGAGAAGGAAAAAGTATGATAAAAAGTGAAAAAAGCATCCCCCAGCATTTAAGCCAACCTAATCTAGTCTAGCCCATTTATGGTATCAAAGAACAAAGGAAATAAAAGAATGTGCCGTAGAATTAGGGGAAGGAAAATAGGAAAGAGAAGTCGGAACGAACAACGCCGGAATACCAATTCGCCAACAAACCAGCCAACCAAGGACGCAAGGAACCGATCCGCCATAATAAAAAGCAGTAGTAAAAAGCGATAATGTGCAAGAGAAGAGAAGAATATAGGAGAAGGGAAGAGGTCCTTCCATCATCATCATCATCACGATCATCGCCGCAATCATTAGACAAGCTATGCCAAATCACCTCCGACACCAATCAACCCCCCTATCCGTCCATAGCGTCTTCCCCCTTTACAAGATGTCCACGTCGACGGGCAGGTTATCGGTTTTCAGCTCCCTCCCTTTCTTGCTGGTAGCGGCAGGGGCCCTTCCGTTCTCCTGAACATAAAACTCCCTAAGTTTAACCACTGCACTGGACGAATAAATCCCGCCGACGACCTCGTATCCCCCTCCTCTGCCATTCACCTCATTCCCTTCATGAACCTTCAAGACCCCACCGCACCCGCCAAACCTGTCGTTCGAGCAGCCGAAGTAGACCTTCCTGATGCCGAGCTGTCGGAGTGCGCTAGCACACATAATGCATGGCTCGACAGTAACGTACAGGTCGGTCTCTTTGAATATGGACGGCGGATGGGTAGCCAAGATCTTGTCAATCGCGACGAGTTCCGCGTGGCGGGTCCCGCACAGAGAACGGTTTGTGTCATTGCGGCCACTGGCGATTATGCGTGAGTTGTGAACAAAGACGCAGCCGACGGGAACCTCATTGCTCCGAAGGGCGATGGTGGCACTGTGTAGAGCGGATTGCATGTATGCATGG
>Ga0307507_10010448_pt1 | contig 11999 bp, 21 predicted proteins | sample 7_EM_MG_FD_207223 | JGI IMG/M metagenome (GOLD analysis project Ga0307507, IMG submission 207223) | Populus trichocarpa ectomycorrhiza microbial communities from riparian zone in the Pacific Northwest, United States - 7_EM | ecosystem: Host-associated > Plants > Roots > Unclassified | place...
GCAATTAGTACCACCTGCGAGTCCACTCCATGCTCTGCTTGGGAAAGTAAATCGGCCGCGACGAAAGCTGGATTAGCGGTGTGATCTGCAATGACCTATAGACTTCTATGAGATTCAATTTCGAACGCCAAGTGATGGAATCCCTCACCAGCACCTCGGAAGGCCCGGCTGGCATGTCGATTGACACCAAAGCATCGGTATCATTCTGAACCAACATCTTGGCGGCTGTGACCCACTGATTACCAGGACCGAAGATCTTGTCCACCTTGGGTACAGTCTTGGTTCCATAGGCCATCGCGGCGACAGCTTGAGCGCCACCTGCCTTCAAAATTGCTGACGCCCCAACAAGATGTGCAACGTACATGACCTCAGGAGAAATACTGCCATCCGGCCGTGGAGGTGTCGCAAGAATAATCTCTTTGCATCCAGCCACCTGAGCAGGGATACCGAGCATAAGTGCAGTTGAAGGTAGAATTGCTGTACCTCCGGGTACGTACAGTCCAACTCGGGCTATTGGGCGAGCAAAGCGAGAGCAGACGACACCAGGCATCGTTTCCACTTTGAGAGGTACATCGCTCTTTTGTGCTTCGTGGAATTTCCGAATATTAGCGTATGCAACATCGATGGCCTTGCGTACGTCTTCATGGATCTTCATGGATTCTTCAGAAAATGGTGGAAAGACTACCGTTGAGGAGAGATGTGCTTTGTCGAACTTGGCGGTGAGTTCTAGAAGGGCTTCATCTCCTCGTTGTCGTACTGCTTCGACTATTGGCTTGACCTTATTTAACATTTCTTCAGACTTGAGAACAGGTCGACGAAGTAAAAATGCGCGTTGCTCGGCAGAAGTTTCGGATAAATCTGCAGTACGCATGGAGATGGGACCTTCCGCCGCTTTCTCGCTCGGAGGTGAAGGACCGACGTTGTCTGGAGCTTTTGTTGCCCACTGTGTCTTGGCGTTCCCTGGTCGCCGTGTAATTTTCTTCGCCTTCGCGTCAAGTGAGTGCTCGATGTCGATGATGCCGACCCCATTTTGGATACATTTTGTCAAAACAAAATAGAAAATATCTGCTGCCTCGAAAGCGATATGTTCTGGTGTTGTTGCCCGACACAATTCATCCGCCTCTTCCATGATTTTTGAACGCAAAAGATCTGGATCATCGAAGAGGCGTTTTGTGTATGACCCTGCCGGCGCTGATTTGAGTCGCGCTTGAAGGATGCTTTCCAAGGAGGGAAAACCACTTGCTTCACCGAAGCAAGACTGCCGGTTAAGATGACAAAATCCATTACCATGTTGGATTACGCGGTATTCGAGGCTGTCGGAATCACAGTCGAGTCGAATGCGTAGAATATCTTGTGTTGCACCAGAAGTCTCGCCTTTGCGCCATAGTCCATGTTTTCGTGACTGATAAACTCCCTTTCCAGTGGTGATACTCTCCTTCACTGATGCATCGGAGGAATAAACGAGACCTAGCGTATGCCCTGATTGCGAAGAGACGACGGTCGGGAATAGACCATCTGGTCTGTCAGATGTTATCGGAGCGAGGAAAGCGTCCGCTACATTCAGCTGGGTGGCGGATGTATGATCGAGAGTGAGGTGTGCATCCGGAATAACGAAGGTGGCCCCGATCCTCTTGAATTCCCGAATGTTGGATCGAGAGGGAAAATGCCCTGGATCAGAGGAGAGAATATATATTTCCGAATCCTTGAAGAAATTGGAAATCGAGGAAATGAGATCAAAGTCCACTGTAGGGGTTTTGAGCAGAACGCCCGAAACTCCGTTCCGGATTTTATCGGACACAGCATGGGCACTGGCAACATCGAGAAAGATGAGGATGCGTTCGCGTGGAATTTCACCAATAAGTTCTTTTGCACAAGAAATCGGGACGATCACTTTTTCTATGCCTCCATCTAGGCAAGATGCAACTGCTTGGACATCGAGACTGGTGCTTGCATCTTCGAAGAGCAGATATGAGAGGTGCGCAGGCTGTGGCAGAGACACAGGGTGATCTGCGTGAACAATGACTGGGCCAATGCGATTTAAGGCCTCAAAAAGCGTCGGATTCTCATGTGTGATGAGGGGAAGGAAGACGGCCATGGTAAATGACAGGCTTAGACTGGCCGCATCTATGATTAGATTGTGTATTGGTATCGATATCATTGCAGCGATTACGATATACACCGCGGCGCCATAGTGTAGCGGTTATCACACGGGATTCTGACCTAAGAATATTCCCGTAACCCCGGTTCGATTCCGGGTGGAGCCTAGCTTTTTCTTTCGCGAAGGAGAAACATGACGTCACAACATGCCTTTCTATCTTCCCAACATCCTCCTTGCAATTCCACGCAACCCAGTCACAGCAGTTGGTTTACCACTCGCTCTGGGTTGTCTGAGCGGTTTGCCAGCCTCTAAGGTCGAAAATAGCAACTGGTACTTTGTGGGTCCCATGAATCTAATCGCGTTGCTCCTTCTTAATCATCCGTTTAGGGATTAAGAGCGCCTCCTGGAAGGCCTTCTCGTGATGTATTCCCCTTCGTTTGGACAGGCTTGTTCATATGCATGGGCTATGCTTCTCATGTCGCCGTTAAAGCATTGGACACAACGAATAACATAGCAAATCGGTTTGTTTTATTGCCAACTCCGAGTTGTTCATCTGAAGTAGTGCCGATCGCAGAGATGCTATACACAGGGCGCTTGGTATGTATTATGGCCAGCTAGTCCTTGACTGTCTCTGGAGTCCTATCTTTTTTGGAACCCATTCAGTAAGTAATCAATTGAAATATCTTTATGGGCGAGTGTCCTAACTATGTATTAGCCCGGTTATGCCCTCGTCGATGGTGCTATCCTGACAGCTACAACTTGCTACATGACAGTGAGTCATATATATAATAGCCGTTATTCACTCAATGTCGTGTAATCTCAGAAATTACTTGACCGTCCGACCAATGGGAAAACGACCTATTTTCTCTTCCCATATTGCGCCTGGCTGCTGTATGCTACATACCTCAATGCAGGTGTCTGGTGGTTAAATCGCGAGGATGATGGGAAATGAGGATAATTGATAGAACGGTTGAAAGTTGTATCTGTAACAATGCGATGTGATTTTAGCAAAAACTTTGTATCTAGCTTGAAATCAAGTAAATGAACTCCTGATGAAATGGGCACATAGTGTTACGTCTTTCCGGGTGCAGGTCATACCATACGGCTACAACGAGGTTTACATGGAAATGGCTTGGGAAATTGCGTGGATAACTTGAATATAGTCAAAACAATGCAGCAGAATGAAACGAAAGCAGAAATCGATAGAAAATAAGGCAGTGAATATTGCCGTACGCAAAAGATCAAAAGTAAAGCATTGTCGTAGTTCACTGTAGATACATTATTTATTAGCCGGCTGGATAAGGGATATTATCTCAAAGTTGATCATACCGAGAAGTACATCAGAATTTTTTGTGCTGAATGGAGAGGCTTGAATCCCCTCTGGAACTTGTCCAGGGAATCAGCAGCCTTCACAGGGTCGTGTATTGATGACTCTTCTGCCATGTCCCACTGCTCAGTTGGGTCGAAGTGATTCTTGGCTCTTGAACAAACGATATCGGCGTCTGTTATTTCATCGACAATCAGTGGTCACAAGGGATGTTTTGGCGGGCCTTACAATAAACAGGAGCCGGAATAGAGACGGAGCGCGTAGATCGAGCATATACGTGGCACAGGGCGAATGAAAGGGATTGCAAAGCATCAGCCCTGCAAGAACGAAGTCAAGATCACGACTGGCAATCGCGTCCTATCAACACTCACGAAAAGCCGTTCTCCTATGAATTACCAAATTATCAATGAAGGTTCTGAAGAGTGTGAAGTTAAGATCACCTACATCGTAAAGAACCTAGTCATGCGTATCTTTAAGCCCACAAACAAAGAGCGGGGAGAGTTCAAGACTTACAGAATAATGCGCTGGCCGACTTGTGCCTAGAAGTCCTCCATGGCTTTGGAGATAGAAGTCGAACTCAGTCGGATGGGCGATTTCACGATCTATGACTGTTCCAGCAGGGCAATTTCCACTCCTATCGCCATCACGTTCATGTAACGGGAAAAATCGAACGTGATGTCGTTTTCCAACGACAATGATCGTGATCTTTGGATCTATTCTAAGGTCGGCACAAGCCTCTGCAAAAGTGTGTTCAGTACCTCAACTTTACGTGCAGAAAGCCAATGTGTACTTTTCAGTAACGGGAGCTCTGCGAAGCGTGTCAACAAGACACAAGATGTAGCTATAAAGTTTGCATACCTTGGTCAAGCACTTGCTTGAACTGTCCCTCGGACACACCGTCTAGATAATGGAAACCACATTAGTAGATGACGTTGACAAAAGAACGTGCTAACCTCGGTAGAAGATAATGCGTTTCGGGGCTGCCGACGGACCGGTCTTCTTTTCAACGGCTGCACGATAACGCATGTAGAGTGTTAGAATTGACTGTGTATATGATGAGACACTGTACAATGGACAAGGGGAAAAATTATCTGCCTTGCTCATCTCATCAAGATCTGCAATCATTTCTTGCCGGGATGTTTGGACACGCGAGTCTATAACCAATTTAGAGGACTTGATAGACTTGAAATACTCATGCGAACCTGCGACATATTTTGCGGTATCTGAATCAACATTGCCGACAAGGGAGGTGAAGGACGGTCTGCCTTCCGAACCGGGGGAAGGATGGATGACATCAGCACCTATAAAGAATTGACGTTAAATCCATCGCCTGGTAAGGTATACTCACCCATGACTACAGTAGGCATGTTGGGGTCAGTAAGTGGAGTAACCGAGGTAGGATCTGGGACAGTGTTGATTCCACCAAGCTTGACATTCAACCTAAGATAATTAAGCTCTTTGAACACGCTTGGACGAGATCAAACCGACTTGAGACTGATATTTGCAAAATATTGGGGCTTTGCTCGAGAACATTTAATTGACTTCATGCACTGTGTGGGGATACCCATCTGTTTTCATGTAAGCAAGAAAGAAACACACTTCGGCAAGCCTACTGACTTCAATGTCTCCAAAGCTAGCAAATAAATGAGTGCTGTGCTACAATCAGTGGAAAGCCACATACTGTTTGACCTCTGTGTATATTTCGTTGCCACTTTCGGGAAGTATGACGACAAAGAGGTTTGGAGGTCCACCGAGTTTTTTAATGCACTCCATACCAACGTTCTTGAGCAAATCACGAATTTTTCCCTGACCGCTAGAGTATCGGATGAGCTCGGTGGGATCAATAGACATACCTAAGACACGTCATTAATCAAGAAAAGGATGGGATTCAATGTCTGCTTACCAACATCCTTGCAACTGTTGATTAAGCCTCTCATACACTCTTGCGCTGCTGGAGGGGGGAACCTCTGCTGGGTTTCGAAAATTACCATGACCCAGCGACGTATAGGTTCACCGGTGCGATAGAAACGTTTATCAATCCTAAAAAGCACCATAAGTGTTCTCCGTTTTTTTTAAAAAAAAGGTGACATAGTACGAACATGTTCCAGGCACCATTGCTGGGGACCTGTGTTTGAAATTAGGTGCAATCGGATATGAATAAAACCAAAACCTGCGATGGTGAGTTGCTTGCTTCCTTGTCCATACCGCAGAGTTGGAGGTTTGAGAACCCTCGCCTGCACTTTCAGCGGTCCAGCAGTGTTGACATCCATACCGAATTGCCTGACATATTCAGATTGACCATATGCAAGAACCTGAAGGAATGTATAAGTCGTGGCCGATGCGGAGATGGATGACACTTACGCTCAGACCATTCTTAATGCTTTGCAACCGATCCCCAGGTTTCTTCGTGGCAAATTCGAGGACATCTTTGGTCTTCTCAGGTGGAACCAGCTTGCGCATGATTTGTCCAGATGGAATAATACACACTTCCACTGGGATTTTTGCACCAGTTGCGACCTTAGGAATAGGTAAAAGGCAAGTCGAGTCAAGATTTGTACACTCACCTCAACGCAGAAGAGGTCAGGGAACTGGAGCGGGCGATTGGAAGTTCTCTGGAAATGTTGGGCAACTGTGGATTTTCCACCCTCACGCAGGGTAAACTCTTCGTTTCTAGCAGAACCTCGAGTCAATCGCTTGATGACACGAGCAGGAGGCTCCCTTCCAGTATCTCCAGGAGTCCTTGTAATGACTCGGGCACCGGAAATGAATTTGTTCAGCTTGAGGAAATCGCGGTCGGAAATATTTGCGAGAGCAGAAGGGTTACTTTTGCGGAGAAAATCCAGGCAGATATCGATGAGACGTCCAGATTTGTACATAGTAGCCGTCGAAATATCAATGTTTATGAGCATCTGACCAATCCCAGGACGAACGGACTGAAAGTAACCTCGCCAAAGTTCGATCCCGTTTCCGATGTCCTTTGTTTCTTTGTCGGTAAAGAACGATCTGACATTAAAGGGGTATGCCATGGTCGGTTCCATACGGATTACGACATTGAGGGCCTATCAGGACGCAGACGGTTCAGAGCAACTCGCAGGAAAGGAAGGGACCTACAGTAATGGCAGTGATGACTGAATTATCGTGGGACTGTTCGCCTTGGATGAAACGCTTCAAGACCCTAGGAAATGTGTTACAGGCAAGAAATCGGAAACATGTAAACGACCCACTCGGGATTAATCTCGGCAACCTTGTTTAGCTTAACCTTGTAGACCTTTTGTGGACGACTGACAGTCGGTTCTGACAGACTGACCTCGAACTATTGATACCTCAGTCACATTATCGAAACGAATCGAGGGTGTGCCTACCTCTTGTTGCTTCGTGTCTCCGAAAGGCAGTTCTCGAGCAGCGAACATGTTCTTTCTTCCATCATAGACAGCTCTTGGAGTAAATATGGTTGGGGCCACTTGGGTCTGTAGCACCCTGATAATGTCCATATTCAGCCTGGCAGGCAACTTCTCAGAGGGTGAAATAACTATGACACGATCAGGTCCCCATGTTCTGAGGCTTTAGGTGACATACGAACCAACTACGGGGAAATATCAAATACCATAATAAAATGCAGAGAAGCGAGATTATTTACCATCATAATGATGAATAACACTCTCCGGAATTGTGGTTTTGAACGAATTTACGTAGACTGCAAGATCGCGTCCCAAAGTACCAAAATTTGGACGCTTCACCCCAACAGTGGCGACATGGGTACCAATGTTGGGCAAATTTGTAGAGCCTCCACGGCCACGCGACGAGCCACCACGGGAAGAAGCACCGCGAGGAGGCATGGGGAGAGGATGGGGAGAGGGTTTGCTTCCGATGTAGATAACAAGATTCAGGGTCGGACTCCAAAACTGGGTATGGGTCCATTCACGTGACATATACTTCCTTCAGGAATCAGATTTATTGAAGACTACTACATACTATGTTCAGTTCTCGCAGTGGACAATAAGGGCGGAACCCCGGACATTGAAGGAATTAAAAGGTCTATCCAGGAAGTTTTCTGGGATTGGCATTGCATGGGCATGGCCCCATCCGTTCAGCACGGAGTCTTCCCCGCAGTGTTGCAGGGTTCCCCTGCTTTGGCATCCTCGTGTTGATGTTAAGAAACGCCCAGCTCTCTGGAACAGAGTTCGCTTCTTGCCTGGGACCCCCACCTTTGAAAGGCCGTCATGACGTCGAATGCTCTGGTAGCACGAAGCATGAGCTATCGCAAACCCGTCCCCGACTATGTGCCCTCTCCGTCTCCGTCTCCCACCATCCCCGCAAAGGCCTTGGAGCTCGAGGATGCCGATGGATTCCAATTGGACGTTCCTCCTGTGTGTCGAGCTTGCTCTTGACTAATTTTAATTTTAATTTGTGATGTAGCTTCCTGAAAACTGGCGAGAAATTATTTCTACCAAAATACAGGAGGGTAATTCCTCCAAAGTCAGTGTTCACACTTTCCAAAAAGCCCTGACATCTTCGGAATCCGTTCCTTCAAAGGTTTGTCGCATGACTTGCACTTCAGAGTGACCTGACGTTTGCAGAAGCCTCTCTATTATCCGCCGTTTGATGAAAAAGACCAAAACCCGGTTCCTCTTCCACCAGCTGCCTTGAGATCAAGTCATCGAAAGCATTCATCGCGTGGCTTACCGACAGTCAGTGCTCTACGAATATACTACTTCTCTTCTCTTACCTCTTTCCATTCTAGCACTATCGTTCTCCTACACCCCCATTACCATCTTCACGGATGTCACCTGAGAGTCGGCCTGGTGCCGAATATACTGCGGTGCCAATTTACAGTATACCATCTCCTGGCTTTGAAATCGTGCAGTTACCAGCAGAAGCACGGTCTTTGAGGCACAGTTGCTCGTTTCAGACTGACCTAACGGTAGTGTCGCACGGTACTGGGCGTATCTCAACGCCTTGGTCACGCAGCTTCAGAACGCTGGCGTATGGGGAACCTTCGAACCGTTCAACTCATCCAAAGAAGGAGGTCGGTGACATTTCGGAAATCATCAGCGCACGGAATGATTCCGATACCTCTCTCCTCTGCTGCGGGTTTCTCAATAATTTGAGAGTCTTCTGCTGGTGGAAGTAATTTACCCAGGGCGTAGATCGCTTGCATTGTCTAAGTATTTATCATTGTTACCAGAGGTAATAGTAAACTCAATACATGTGTAGCGAATAAGCTTTAGGTAGTTCCATGATACTTCCATCCATAGAATTTTACTTTGATTTTTTAATCAAGACATTTCTCCGAGTCCCAAATGGGGATCGACACCACACAGAGAACGTGGTTGATGAAGATTACTTCACATCATGAACGTTCAAGGCTCCAGTGCTCCAGTTGCACCGGACAGTGCCCAACTCTGAAAGGAGCCCCCAAAAGTAACGCTTTCTTCAGGAAGGTGATACCCTCATCGATATTCAACCTCCAATGGTCAGGTCAAAGGACGAGGACCCAAACATTGGAAATACCAGATCCAATGACAAGGAAAACATCACAGTTCCTGCTGACCGTTCTCTTTCACCTGCAGATTCACCCGCTTCAGTACAACCACGAACACTAGCCGACTTCCGGGGGAAAGAAGGGCGGGCGAACCGGAAGCGTAGATTGCAGGAAATATGGAAATCACTTCCTGATGTATTGCACGAACCACACAATAGGTCACAGGGGCATGTGGATCCAGGCCAGCTAACGCAAGAGAAGGCGGAGAGGCTGCAGAAAATGTATGACCGTGAATTGCTCAATCTTTGTTCGACACGCCCATCCGCTGGTCAAGTGCCACACATTGGTTGGAAAAAGTTTAAAGAATTCGCAGAGAAAAAGGAAGTTGGTAAATCTCTTTTTTTGGTCATTTCAACCTTTTATTGACCAGGTCGATGGTTAATAGAACTTTGGCATATCTTCCATGACGAGCTAGACTTGGATAACAATGGCCACCTCGATCATCATGAACTTCATTCTGCGTTGCGGAAAGCAGGTGCGTGCAATGTTCGCATGTTCATATGCCCCCCTGAATGAGTTGTCGCGGTATAGGGATTGCTGCATCCCCCGAAATTGTATCCGACTTCATCCTTTCTCTATCCTCCTTGCCACATTCACAACAAATCAACTTTGCCGACTTTCGTGATTTCTTCATCCTCCTTCCCCGCAAAGCCTCTACGACAGAGATTTACCAATATTATGAAGTAAGGCGGTATATGGGCGATGATGGACGGGGACCAGCACGAGTAAACATGGAAGGTCTGTGGCACTAGCTCTTTCTAAATTTCCTATGGACTAATGGAAGAACCTGCAGGCAACGTCAGCCTCAGTGCAGAGGACAAACCCCCAGAACCTGCGTCATATAAAGTGATTCCTTCCAAGCAGGCAAACGGACAGGTGTTGGACTTGGAGCCCGATGAAGACCACGAGTATGAAGAAACCGAACATCATCATCATTTTTTGGAAGGACATACTGCACTCAAATTCCTATTCGCAGGTGGAGTTGCAGGAACAGGTATACCAATCGTATAACCCTTGACAGTCATTAACGTGCTACAGTATCTCGGACGTGTACAGCACCCTTCGACAGGCTTAAAGTGTTTCTTATCACCCGTCCACCAGAATTTATTACTCCGACGTTAGTCAGTGGTCAAACCAAAGCAAGTGGCCTCAGGGTCATGGTCCACGCCGTATCCCGTCTCTACGCAGAAGGCGGGATCCTCGGCTTCTGGGTCGGGAATGGTCTGTCTGTTGCCAAAATCTTTCCGGAATCGGCGATCAAATTTTTCACATACGAATCTACTGTCAGTTCCATATGTTTTTCTTTTCCGATCGCTGTTCGTTAATTTTTTGTGGTAGAAACGGACATTTGCGAAATATGTGGATAGGGTAGAGGATCCCCGAGATATTAGCGGTGTTAGTCGATTTATATCTGGTGGAGTTGGTGGAATAACTAGTCAACTTAGTAAACCAATCCATGCACCATGACCGCTAGTTAATGCTAACTTTCACATTTTTCAGGTATATATCCCGTAGAAACATTGAAGGTAGACAACTCCCCATCTACTTTACCAGGTACTCATGGCCTTTTGACCAGACTCAAATGATGAGCAGTACAGGCGAGCAAAAGCATACGTTACCAGTTGCAGCCCGTCATTTATGGAAACTCGGAGGCCTTCGTGCATATTATCGAGGTCTTGCGGTTGGTGGTAACCATTAATGACTCAACATTTACTCACAACTGCTTTCCCCCTCACGGTTTGACTGAAATAGATTGGGCTTGTTGGTGTATTTCCGTACGTTCATTTCTCAAAACGTCATTATTCACGTCTGACCGGGGCTTAGATACTCGGCGATCGACATGAGCACTTTTGAAGCCCTCAAGCTTGCTTACCAACGGTCCACCGGGGCTCCAGAGCCTGGAGTATTAGCCTTACTCGCATTTGGTAGCATCTCAGGCAGCGTCGGCGCAACATCCGTATACCCTCTTAATTTGGTCCGCACCCGGCTGCAAGCATCAGGGTCCCCAGGCCACCCCCAAATCTATACAGGCGTTTGGGATGTGGTGAACAGGACTTGGGAACGAGAAGGGATTAAAGGGTTTTATAGAGGCTTGCTGCCCACGTTAGGAAAAGTTAGTGGTATAATTCACAAAGGATAGGTTTGTGTTTTGATGTAACGTCTTCTTAGGTTGTTCCATCCGTTTCAATTTCATATGTCGTCTACGAACATACCAAACGATGGTACATTCAAAATTGCCTTCGTTTGTTTGTTGACTAACCATTTTTTTTAGGCTTGCTATATAATTTTTTAAAAAGTTTTTTGATACTTGCACTCTTGATTTATTTACATAGATCACCTCCTAATAGTGACTTAGAACACTTTTTTTCATAAACCATGTTCAAATTGTTTTATTTATCCTGCTTCAAAATACATTGATATAGGAGACCGCGTCGTTAAATTGTAGCAACTGCTTCCCAGAATTGAATACTGGCAAAAGGGGAATATGCAATTAAGAAGGCCCAGGGGCATCATGAGCCTTGCTGAGAAAGTAAAGATAAAGTGCAATGCGAGAAAGGAAATCGATCGAATGAAGCAATAAAGGGGGTTAGTCGTCTGCACTATCATGGTAGTCGGGTTAGACAATCCATATGTCGTCGGATTCTAATCATCAAAAGTCGTTGTGGAGCGTAGGCCCCCTGCACAAGAGATATAAAACCCAGTCTTTTCGTCGTCATGATGTAGCTTCAAGCCATCGTTTTTCGTCGACGAGAGCTTCGAGCCCTGTTGGCTTCTCCCTTCCTCCAAATATAGGAGGCCGCTGTGGGAAAGAAATCTTAGATTTCCATTCCCTAACCCACATCCACCTCGTCTCCTGATTATCTGTAGGAGCCGGTGACATTGAAATGATGTTTTGGAGTTTAGATCGGCCGAGAATCGGTGCCAATGATATCGCGGTCAATAACACAAGCTTAAACAAAATTTCCGGAGTCGTGATAAGTGACTGCACACTCTGTGGAGTCGGGGTTGGTGAAGATGCCACCGTTTGCAGG
>Ga0307507_10010449_pt1 | contig 11999 bp, 7 predicted proteins | sample 7_EM_MG_FD_207223 | JGI IMG/M metagenome (GOLD analysis project Ga0307507, IMG submission 207223) | Populus trichocarpa ectomycorrhiza microbial communities from riparian zone in the Pacific Northwest, United States - 7_EM | ecosystem: Host-associated > Plants > Roots > Unclassified | place...
TCGCACCGGTGCGAGATTGCTTACTAAGTTAATTTGAGCATGAAACATGTTTCACTGGGGACGGCGGGGGACGGTGGGGCCCGACGTCCTCCACTCAGAATTGTCGGGCATTTTGGCTGGCGGACGGGACGGGACGGCCAAAAGTCGTCCGTCCTCGTCCCACCTCAAGACGGACGGACTGGCCCGTTGGGAACACTGAGTACATCTTCGGACCCTCCAAGAAGCCTCTCTTGGTCTTCAGTGCTTAGTTTTCCTCCCTTAAAATTTTATTAGTGGTCTATCAACATCACCCCCTGCAGTGTTAACAGTGCTGAATTTTCTTATGTCTTGCTAAAATTTAAACTGGCAAACTAGCTTCGTACTCTTCTAGAAATTTCAATCGAGTGATATCCAAAGCATTTCAGGTCAAGTAAACAGTATGATGGAGACGTTTTTCCATTAATAGGAGCATTAAACCTAATGTAGGAGTGACGATCCCGGTAGCAGCGATATAATGCACCTGCCGATATTTACTAACCAATATCCGGAGTCATGTGATATCATTACACCTTTATGAGGCTGAATCTGCCAATCAAATAAATACCCTAATTTAACCAGTGTCTCTTTAGCACGCAGTAGGGGGGTTCGGCACTATCAACACTATTGGGGATACCTTGTTAATAAGATACTTCCCCACTCCAGTGGTCCGAGTGTCTTGCATTTTCATACTGTCGGTGAAATCTTTGAACTATTATACCCAAATTCGGTTGTGAGGATTGTGATATGAGCACTGAGTGTGGCTGCGGAAACTCGGTGGCGTCCTCAGAGAGATCTTGAGTGTGTCGTGTTGGTCCTGAGATAGCTTGTTACTAACTTATCCACCAACGGGACTACCACGCTATCAGGCGTTGAGAACTAATACTCCGGATATAAGCTGAGGGCTCGATTATCAAAGAACAGGGACGAGTGTTTCGAGAAATCCCATCTGATGAAACGTAGGCAGCTCTCTTTCACCCCGGATCATCCCTGGTATCCTGAAATCTCACCCCTCAGGCTGGTCCCCACTGGGGGCGTAATGTCCCTAATTGAATACATGACGGTATAGACCATCTAGCGTCGGTCTAGGTGTGAAGTTCTCCCTCCGTGGTTTCTGGTTGCCCGGAGAGACTGATCCTGGCAGGTCGAACTCCTCAACGAGTGACAGCTCATGAATCCACGGGTGGGCTCTTCTATTGAATGAGACCAAACCAATATAGCTAGTAAGGGAAAAAGCCATTGGCAACCTAGAAGGCAAGGAGGGATGTTTGCTTGCGTGGATTACTTTCGCGGGAGAGAGAGGGCGCTTCAATTGATTTTGAGATCTTTTTCATGAGGTTCGGAAAGGCATTTGGAATCGATGTCGATATTCCTAAGGCTTGTCTACTAATTTGCTGTATGGTGAAGTATTATAGCTCCCGTGCATGGGGCGACCCCTTGCGACAGCCATCCCTCCTACTTGGTTCATCGGGTGATAGATATGTTGGAAATGCTGCCCGGCATGCTAGGGTCTCTTTTGTTTTCATGAAAGCACGGAGTTTAAGAAAGATGTTCCATTGATGGACGGATAGGAGCATGAATAGTCAAAGGAAAGCATGGAGGCTACGGAAATGAAGGTAGAAAAATAGTTGGATGTTAGGATCAAAGGCCGGAGGAAAGAGGAAGCTTTTGTGATGCATTTCTGTTGTTCAGGGATAACACGGAATGTTTCTTTCTTTGTTTCTATGTGGGATTGACAAAGTGACGGGAAGACAGGTGTAGAAGGAATGGTGATCGTTGGAAGGTTGAGGATAGTGTTTTGTTTTTCATACTGTATATACTCCTATCATTACCGTCAGTTAAGCAAGCATGTATGTGGAATAGACCTAAGTTGCTCGCTATCGTTATCCTCTCTCCCTCTCTTGCCCTTTCGGTGCCGTATTTTCTCTTATTTTAATTAAGATACTGAAGTAATGCGCAGGTTTGGCTGCTGTTCGCTCTGGTTGTGATGTTTCCGGAGATTTAGTGATGTTCGGTGGTCTTTACTACCTTTCCCTGACCATGGCCGTGTACCGGCTACTCTTCAGCATTAATCAAGTGACTTTGCTATAATTTCTCCCATCTCATTGCCTCACAAGAGGTTAATCCATTGAAATTCGGGGGAAAGGCCATTGGGATAAGTTAGGTAGATACCTACGAGACCGGGATTAGCAGGAGCCCAGGAGTTCAATTCACGCTCGCAATTAGTTATTATTGAACGATCCGTCATGTAAGGCAAGAGAATTAAAAAATCCTGTCCTATGAAGACTAGGAGATTGGAGAACCTAGCCTTTATCAATAGGGCTGTGGGTTTTACCAATCCTGCTACGAGGTGGTAGAATCCGGCTCTAGGCCTTACAGTTGGCGACCGGCGGGGTATTATAGCGGAAAAGAATGACAAAAATCTTTTACTCCTTTTGTCTTGGAAAGCGACTATGGATTCTGAAAGTTATGGACGTTTCGGCCATTTTCACTCCAGCAAACTGTCTTCCTTGTTTCCTGCCTCGTAGACGTATTTCTTTTCCAGAAAACAATCCCGCAAATACGTGCTCTCAAATCCTGTCCGAATCCCCTAACTGGATGTTGTAGGAACCTTTCGGTTATATAGGAACTGGTATATGCCACGGTGAGGCCTTATATTATACAGTGAATCCTGGTAAATGTGGGTAAAACAGCTGGATCAATTAATTCCCTAGTTTTCCGGTAAATGTCAGCAGTCAGCTATCCTAAACACTACTGAAGTTTCTGTTTAAGTGGCGATTAGTTCTACCTACCCCATGCGATAGAAACCGCGGACAAGAGCGAGCTCCAGGAAAAATCGGTTGGCAGCGTAGCTGACTGCTGAGGAATACAGCAATCCTGTCGGAAAGTATTCCACCAAAATTTCTCCTGGTGCCGAGTGACATAGCTAACCACTGATGAAACTACTGCAACGCTAGGTCTCCGCGATCGGCACTTTGTGCACCTAATCCGGTAGAAAGGATATTACGGCCATGGCGTGTACTAGGTGCCGCTCTCAGACAGGTAGTTGGCTGACCAGAAATTATTCGGGATTCTCCTGATGTCAGGCTCTTCCTATCTGGGAGGCCTGACCAGTACCAGCTTGGGAATACCTCCGTAATTTGGACGATTTATCTCTCAATTCGACTAGAGACACTACCGGGGAATATCTGACGGTGAAGCTGGGCGGAACACTGGCGTCTAGGACTAGCTCAATAATCGTCCTGGAGACGAGATAGTGGGTATATTCTAGATAAAATATTAGAGACGGGGTAAAAGGATCAAACCAACACTCTAGATTTAAGTACTCGAGTACTCGCGCAGTCGGGTTGAGGTTGTACGCTGTGGGAATCTTAGACCTATGAGCCAACTACTACACTGCGGGGGTGTTAAGTAAATCACGTGATCTTCTATTCAGGTTTGCCAACGCTTTTCCTGGGTGATTTTGCGTTTCTTTTCTCTCTCTTTGGCTCAGGAGGACCAGGAGATAGGAGGAGGAGGGTCAAGACTTTCCTTTGAAAATTCTACTCGCTTCCGTCGTCTAGTAGTAATTCGGAATCGAAGATCACGTGATTTACTTAGCACTCGCCCGCATGAGTAGATCGGGAATCCTGTTACCCGATTGGCTAACTGATTAATTTCTGTTTCTGATGTCCGACTTAAACTGGGCCCCGCGAGTACTCGCCGATTGATGCTGCCCAGCGTCTTACTCGTTTCTTAATATCGAGACTATTCTAGAGGAAGCGATGATCGCCTGAGAAGGAAAGGGCCTAACGACGTGGCGAAGGGCTAGGGTGCTAGCGGCGCACACACTGCGAGACTCGAAAGAACGAAGGCCTACTGGAGTAGAAGGGGACTAAGTCGTCCTATGCGGATATCCCATTTTGAGAGGCCATTATTGCCGAACAAGCTATGCAGCGCTTTGGGGGCAGAAATTGGGACCACAGATCCGGACGTCGACAATGCCTCTTCCATACGAACATTACTACTCGAGTAGGTTGCTCTCCTAGATCGGCCGTAGTTGATTCGTCCTTATCGGCGGTCCGTCCCGCGCGTTTCCCTCTCCGAGAACATCTCCACACAAACTCCACACCCCCAGAATACGCATTCGGTGATTGCCAAGGTTATTTTGGCCTATGTACCTCAATTCTTCTTAGGCGACAGAAACTTTCGCTAATATCGCCCCAGCACCTTCCACAACTCCCTTTCTCAAATACGGTTCTCGTCACCGGGGGACACATATTAGAAGGGAAAGCACTGAAAGTGTGGCGGCACTTACACTGGGACATGGCATTGCACAAAGCAAGCGGTTAGAGCGAGTGTTTCGATAGGGGGGTAGTCCAAGGGGATTTACAGAGCTCAACAACGCAACATTTCCCGGGGCCATGGAGACAATAGTTGCCTTATTCGAGCTTAAGGAGTAGGGCCTCGGCGTAACTGACATTAGAGGTAGGACAGCGTTAATGTGTGCTGCCAAGAGCGGGCATAAAGGAGCTGTGAAAATGCAGTTACATGGCACGATGTTGGCCCCGCACAGAGGATACCAGATACGGCCGAACAACCCTCATGTGAGTTACTGTGTATGGCATGAGGGAATTGTGAAGATACTGTTTGGACGGAGGGGTGTTAGCCCCGGCTCTGGATAGCCTCCGCTCTAATTGGTTACTGGGTATAGTCACATGGGAACTGCAAAGATACTATTGGAACGGGACGATGCCAATCCCGATGGGTTAGGAGAGTCTGATGAAACACTACTCTTCTAGGTGCCTGGGAAAATCTATTAGGGATCTATAAAGATGCTATTGGGGCGGCGTCGATCCTGACATTCCAGATGATTTTACCGACACCGCTCTCGTAGACTACCGAGAATTAGTACGTGGGAGTCACCAAAACACTATTGGGGCGGAACGATGCCAGTCTCGACGCTACCGACCTAAGCGATGAAACTGCTCTCTTCTTATAGCTTTACAGAATCAGTGGGTGGGAGTTGTAAAGTTGCTAATGCGATAGAAGGATCTTATTCCTAGATCAATATGCCCCGAGACGTCAGCTAAGCTCTTCTTAGCTGAGTAATCTGGGCCGCTTGAACGACACTTCAAAAAGGTCTGCTTATCTTGATATTTCTGGTTCACACGGTACTTCTCCCTCATACACCCCATATACCCCTCCAATTAATTAGTTCTTCCCCATACTTTCCTTCCCATATCCTCCGCCTCCATTTGTCTCTTAGCATGTAGGATTCTTTTTAGATGACTCATTATCCTTTTAGTTCCCCCGGTACCCACTCCCCCTCCCACATATCTATTATGATATATGTCTCAACCATCAGAGAAACCTTTTTCTAATGTTTAATCCTCAACCTCCTCACTGATATTCCCCGCTTTTCCCTACTCTACCCCCTATTTCGCGGGTGTTGGAAGTCGGGATCGTGGCGTACGTATGGCTTCTGTTTGGTGGCCTCGTCCTCTGACTAACTTTCCCATATCTGGTGAAGTGCCCATCTTCAGTAGGGTTCTAGTGCAAAACCTTGGGGGAATAGAACACTAGTTAGTTTAATGTGAAAATGCAAGACACGCAAGTGTACGGATACCCACTCACCAAAAAATTCATCCCATTTGCGCAATATTTGTGCTTCTTGCCCGAGCAGTTAGTTGGTAGGATAATGGCGTACCGGTATTTAAAGGGGTCGAGTTGACGGAAAGTCATCACATCAACAATCTATCCGATCCATGAAACAATCTTTATCAGCCTGAACATTGCGGTCGGGCGGATTCTGAGCCTCCCTTTCTCTTCATATATCCCTTTATCCGTCTACGCTTTACTTTGATAGAAATCATGATTCGTTCAGACAACTTCCCCGCCCCCCCAAACACCTTGTGACCCTGTTTCTCGGAGTTGTCCACGATTCGTGGTCCTAATACACGGTCACGGAAGGCCTTGCCCAAGTGAAGTTATCGAATGTATCTTGCTTGCATGTCACATCCCACCAGGAGAGCCTTACCCGCCGAGACCCTCTGACAGAAAGTCTTAATAGCTTCCCTTAGTATTGCGGGAGTTTGGGGGAGTTACGGGATTCGTTGTGAAAATATTTCACTCTCTATCCTTTCCCTGTTCTTAAAAACCTTTTCTTTGCTATTCTCTCTTCTCACTATATCGAGCCTGCGTAAGTGTGTACTTCATTGCTTTTCACTCTTTATGTTCGACACAAGATTTAATCATTCTTCCCGAAAACCAGGTCCTTTCTCATCTCATCTCGTTGCTTCTTCTGTTGCTCTTGTAAAACACCAAGATACTAGATCTCGTCTTCCTCATCGGATTCCCTTCCGGCGCTAGCCTTATAGAACTCTGCCATCTGGGAGGGATTGTAGGAGCATTTCGGTATTATAGTGATTCTTTATCACATCTTCTTTTTCCAACGATCCGGTAATATAGTAGCTTTCATATTCCTCATGATCTCTATTTTTTTTCCGCGCATTATGTGGTGGTGTTATGTTACACCTACAGGTGTATCTCACCCGTAGTGATTCCTCTACTATGTGGCTATATACCCTTCCTAATGTCAACTCCACCCTCAGAAAAGCCTATATCTGTCTCGTGAACTCAGGGTCTTGGTACCCACTGTTTCGCGCGAAAAGTATCTCACTCCCCGAGGTCACGGAACATGATTCATATGGGTAAAATTGGATCAGCCCTTACTGATAGCTAGAGTTTCGAGTATATTACGAACTGTAAGTGCAAAAATTTCAGGTCGGAGATCTTCATTACTCATGATGCAATGTTTGCTGATATGATGAAGACCCTATTGGCCCGGTTAAGTTTGGGCCAGCAAAGGGAATGAGTCCGTATTTCCTTGTGTAACGTATTCCCGGCATTTTATGAGCAGTTCGTCCTCCTAGACTCGTGCTCTGATATCTAAAAGGGAGAGGGGTGTCCTCGTAGACCCTCATCCACTCTCCTACTAACCACCAACTTGGGGACGGTTGGGTAGGCACCAGAGCTTACTACCGGACCATCTCTTTCTGTGGCGATCCGTTCGAGGATGCGAATTCCAAGGCCACAAGGATAAAGATTGCCCAGGACTTTAAACCCACCCTACCAGCTAATCCCATATCTCGAAATCCGATTGCTCTTTGATTTCTACAAGTCCAAATAGATAAGCTAATCTGTCTGGATTTTCTTTCTGTATAGGAGTGGAGGCTGAGGGCATCGAGATTTGCACCCTATGATATCAGCAGAAAGGTATGATAGCGGGGCAGTTTCTAGGGTGGGTTTGGTTACTCCAACTCTCAGTTCTCACCATCCACCAATCCCCCTCTTCTGCCGCATGACGTCGAACTTTGAGCAAAAGCTAATTCGCCGGTGACTTGACTCGAAATAGGATCCTTGATCCCCGGATCACTATCAAACTCCTGCAGCGTATAGGGTGCGACCAAGGTTGGCTGTACCTATTTATATCACATTTACTCTTCACTCCGGGTTTCTTTGGCTCTGGTAAATCACGCCAAAATTGAGGGTAATTTTCAACCGAAGCATCGGAGAAACCTCATGTTCAGGACCGGATCAATTACAATTAATTTGACCTCAATTGACGATAGGACGATGGAACGTTTAGTTCCCGGTTCGCGCCATTCTGCCAACAGCACCTTCCCACCCGCGCTTCCTAACTGAGCTCCTATTAGCAAGAAACAGCGATGGGCCCTGCGGCGGCTTCGCAGCCGCCGAGTGAGGTCCCATGCAGACGCCCACCATTGATAAGGCTACAAAAAACGTCACTTGCTGCAACCACTCAGTTGCAGACTCAGAATCTGCCTATCGCCTAATTAGTCGCAGTCCCTCTCCAATCTCTTTTTTCTCCACACCTCGTGAGCCTTGCCCTATTGGCATGCAGCATTTCCAGAAGTGACGCAGCAAAGTACCACCTTCCGATTGGTCAGGGTTAGGGCTTCCTCCGATTCGCCGAATAATAATTCTGCTTCAGACTAGCCCTCTGGCCATTTTACCCTAAGGCACCTCACGGGACGAAGTACCGGTACAGCACAGGCATGCGCTCGTACCTGCCTCCAGTGGGGAGCGTTCATGTTGAACTTTTTTTTTCGTCGAAGCATGCTAACGTGTTATCCCATGACCGACCAACGGGTATTTTTCACGCCATACTTGGTTCAATGCATGCGTGAGCCGTGTCAAAGGCCACGGGGGGGAAGAGGGTTGGAGGTAGCGCTCTGAGAAGATGCATGTGCGGCGTAAAGGTGAATAGCGATTGATGGTCCTATTTCATGATTCTGCTAAACTAGATCTCTGAAGAATGTGCCAAGAACACCCAATTCAAGGAAAGGAAAGGAGGGAAAATATATTGCCAGCGAAACGTTGCAGGGAAGAGGAAGCAAACTTAATGTGAGGTGTGACGAGGGGGAGGGGAGGGGAGAAGGATCGATGATACTGTAGCCTCGTTTTATCTCCCCCCCTCCCGACGGGGCAAAAATCGAAAAAGAAGGCTGAGAGTATAAGTATCTGAGCCTCGACCAGGCCAGATCAGATAGATTTCCCCCTTCTGCTTTAAAACAAGATCAGAAGAGCTCCTATTATTCTCAATTCACCCAACCGAAATCCTTCTCGAAAACCTTGCGCGCGCAAATAAAAAAAAGGAAAGAAAGGTGGAAAGAAAGCAAGGCAGGGTCCAAAATGTATCACGCCGGTGACAGAGCAATTGTCCCCGCAAGCTACCGCAACAGCAGAAGCCTCCCCGAAAGCTACTCATTAGTCCACCAGAGTAAGCCGCGAACAGGAGTGCGATATGGATCAGGAGGCACAATATACCACAATCAGCAACCAGGGGCAACAATGTACCATCGCCAAACAATGTACCAGCGACAGCCGGTAGTGTACCATCAGAACGGCCGGACGACAAGATACTACGGCAATCAGAACACCATGTATCACAACAATCAAGTTGGACGATACAACGGTCAGGGAACACTGTACCACAGGAATAGCAGGGTTTATCAGAGCCCGATGGACTTAGACCCGTACACGGGGAGGAATAGCTATCATGAGCAGAGATACGTTGTTCCGGTTAATAATCAGCAGTTTGTCACCCGCAAATTACCCTTCTCCGCATCCGAGGTTGCTAATGGAGTGATGGTGTAGTCGGTACATCCGCGGCTACGACCCCCAAGCGCGCCAGAGTAGGCGTTACGGCTATCGCGATACATATCATAGGGAAGTCGTAGGGGAGCCGTCTTGCTGTGTTATCGCTTAGAACTCCCCCCTTACACGTCAATTGAGCAAAGAAAGGAAATCCCGGAAATCTCGAAGAAAAAAAAATTTGTACAGTATCATAAGGTTTCTTTGGAGCGGCGTCGTGGTTATTCATTTTTTTCCTCCACTTTTTTCGCAAATTCATTTTTTTGTTCGGGGGAAAAAAATGGAAAGAAGAAAAAAAGAAACGTTCATTGATATTGCTCTTTCATTTGTTAAAATTTCCTAGTGGGTTGGTTTTGGTTTTTCGGGTGTATGATTTTTCTGTGGTATAATATAACACATGCGCTGTATATTGAGGAGAAAAAAGAATATAATATTATTCATTCCGCTACGATGGTCACATCCACGGCGCAGATATGCTATCTCAAATACCCAATCGTGCCCGGCACTCCTGGCCAAGCCCTGTGGGATGCGACAGTGATGTTATTTAGAGCACAACACGGTATTCAAAAGGTGACCTACCACTCTAGACTGGGAGCACCGCGCCAACACAAACACACACAGACCGCACATCCCTTATCACGCCTCGAAGTGCCATATTCTACTCTATCATACCAAATCTTACCTATCCACTGTCAGTCAATTGAACCCTCCACCCGCGCAACTCGCCCGCACTGTATGGTGGGGGATAGGCTATCATCAACATAGCCTATTTTATCACCCAGCACAATTCTAAATCCAACGACAACGAAAGCGCTAATTTGAAAGAGGCAATTCTTGGAGTAGGGCACTTGAGTAAGCATATTACCCTATTTGTTACTTTTTTTGTTGAGAATAGACGTTTATAGAAAGGGCTAGTTGAGATAGGCTTTGATATCTTGCCTGCGTCTCGGCAGTAATAACGCTCTACCTCTAGATAATTTCATACTCGACAGGGTATAGTTTTAGAGAGAAGCCTCGACGTTTCTGGACATGTGTTTTATTTCCAGATGCCGTCTGCCCCCTACCTGCGAGTGTCAGAAATGTTGGGGCGGTCCTTTTAGATGGGTGGCTCGGTTCTAGAGACCGGCACGGGGCCGAGTGATGCTCTATGCTCGCTTCGACTCTCGACTACGGCGCACTCCTCTACAGAATACAACATATAGCCGCACGCTTCCCTCTCCGAAGCCAAGAATTCAAACCTGACTATAGTACACTTGTCACCCTGACCCCCATAATCCACCAGTTCATATACCTCTATCACATCACTGATGCATAATACCAATGCCGCCCCCCGGCATATCTTCTTCTGGAACCCCACAAGCTACCGGCTTCGCCGCGGAGCAAGACTTCGCACCGTACTTGAACATCGGCGAAGCAAAGATAAATTATACTACAGATCCCACTACTACCCGCACATCCAACAACCCCCGATCTGGACTTCGCAGATGGCCACTTTGAACCTAGCTATCCTAGGCTAGCTACCAGGATGACCAGTCGTGGAGATATCAATATCGCAAAACCGATTGCCCTTAGAATCTACGGGGAACACGCTCAAGCTGAATATGCAGACACATAAGCTACGGTCGAACACCGTTCAGTAATTGGGCAGTTCGGACTCTGCTTAACTCCTAGAGAAAAGTGGTAACACTTTTTATCAAGCATAGTCCCGATCCTATCCAGGTCAAACACTAACACACTACTTTAGCAGGCGGCTCGAATAGAACCAGCGATGTCAACCCGGGAAAAAAATTATCAAACACTCTCTGCGCTGAGGTGATAATTTGCCATTCCTCTTTCCACATCATGGGGCTCTGACCACCGTATGCCGGCAACATCAACTTAGCTATTTCATTACTCCCCACGGAAATACAGCAAATTCGCCGATCATACGGCAACATACCGTATCGGTTATTCTTCCTAACCGCTTGCAACTCCTTTACTGTTCCAGCTGGACCTAGTCCACATCCCTTAAATACCAGCAGTACCCTACCCCGGTCCCGGGAGATCTAGAAAGCACCAACATGATAAACCCCAGCCTGACCTCTACTAGCAGAATAACCGACAGTAACCACCACACCCGATGTTACCACCTCACAAACCGATCACATAGTGCGAGCTAGGTTAGCCTTAAAAGCAGCGCGGGGCTAACGAGCATACCGGTAGCTCAACGCAAAACTCCCCTCACCTCCGGGCAAGTTATGACCCCGACTCTAAGAGCACAGTGTTATCATCTTGAATTAGCGTTTCTGCCAAAGATGCAGTCACCAGGCAAAAGTCTTGGTGAAACGAAACCCTACTCGGCCAGAGAGCACCCGACTCGAGCGCGTCTCCTCGAGTCCAAGGCGGGGGAGCATTGCGTAATTGGTTGGTGGCCTACTCGGACAGGGAGGCAAAGTGAAACCTTGTTTCACCAAGACTTTTGTCCTACCGTGCGATGGGTATGACAAACCTAACAAACCTAGCCCTCGCTAAGGTTGTGTGTCGGGGGGTATGTCGCTCCGGGGGTACCGGTACACCGGGGGCGCAGATACTCCCGAGAGCCCCTCAAGATGCGCAGTTCTTATCCTTAGTGATACCACCGCGTCAACCATACTACCCGTATTTCACAGCCTCAGCGCGTATCTGACTTTCCCACATTCCCACCGGAACAACATGTACTACCGTAGTACCGTAAATTCTTTTACGATTCGCCATCTCAGGAAGAGGTGGTACAGTAAAAACTTTGGCCATTCGCCATCTCGGTTAGGTTGCAAATCTCGGGATTCAGAGACAAAGTTTCTTGAGAT
>Ga0307507_10010450_pt1 | contig 11998 bp, 8 predicted proteins | sample 7_EM_MG_FD_207223 | JGI IMG/M metagenome (GOLD analysis project Ga0307507, IMG submission 207223) | Populus trichocarpa ectomycorrhiza microbial communities from riparian zone in the Pacific Northwest, United States - 7_EM | ecosystem: Host-associated > Plants > Roots > Unclassified | place...
TTTGAAGTAAAGAAACAAATAAAAAAAAATTAATTTTTTTTAAAATACTTTTAAAACGCAAAAATAAATAGAGTTTTATGAAATTTAATTAAAAAAAATGTAAAAACTATTTAATAAAATCTATATCTTAAATTTAATTTTTTAATGAATTCTACAGTACAAAACAGGCCGGAGTGCCAGATGTGCAAACCAGGCCGGAGTGCCAGATGTGCAAACCTGTGCTTTATGTGACTGAGCTGCAGTATGTACGTATCTACGTGATAGTGAGGCATTGAAAGTTCTGTTATTTTGCTTTCTAATTCTCAGAGAAAAGCAGATTTAGCTATCACATATCTGTGTATGAGAATTTTATTGAATTGCATGGTTTAGAAATATGAATTCTATACTCATTGAATCTAAATTAGTGAATTCAAATCGAATGTGTATAATTTAGTATATGTCTGGTTAAAACGCAGGTTAAATAGATAAAAAAAATTAACATACAAAAAATATTTAGATTATATAAAATTATTTGATATTGTTATTAAAATTAGTTTAACAAGTCAACTTTCAAATCTTCTAATTTTATTACTTATCTAAATTGAGTTTAAAATTAAATCGTGTGAAAGTTAACTTAACCTAATCTAGTCCACATGACCGATTCAAATGCAATGTCATTGACCAGTAAACAAAAACAATCTTGAGTATGAAATTGAGATAAAAAAAAAAAAGAAATTGATAGGAAAAAATTTTCTGATTCAATTTCTTGCCTAGCTCGGGTTTATAATTAAATTATGTAAGAATTGTCCTGATACGACCCTGTCAAGTTGAAAAAAAATCTAAGGATGAAATTAAAAAAAAATAAAATTGATAAAAAAAATCTTTGAACTTGATTTTTATCTAGCCCGGGTTTAAAATTAAACCAACTAGGAGTTGTCTTGACAAAATACAACCTGAATGATTATTAAAAAAAATTGAGGATAAAATTAAAAAGAAAATTAAAAAAAAGGGAAAATGAAAAGAAAATGGGTTGACTTAAAAAACAAAAATAAAAGAAAAGGAAAGAGGGAGCTTCCCTAACTAAAAAAAAAAGCCAAGAGATTTGAAACTAGTTTAAAGGCTAACGATATGTTACGAGTTTGATTAAATTTTTTTAACAAAACAAAAAATATCTAGAGACTTGGTGGGTTAACTAAAAATTTTATATAGAATTATCAAAATCTTATAATTTAGTTCTAGATTTAAAAAGTTGGTCCAAATTCATTCAATTATCTAATCTTCACTATGCAAATTAAATTCTTAAAGAAAAACCCAACATTAACGAGAGTTAAGAGTATGTTTTAAAAATACAACGGTCAACCATAAATTATAGGCTTTCAAAATAACAAAAAAACATATCAAGGGATAACTGTATTGAGAACCCAAGGACTAAACGATATTTTGTAGAAGCGTGTGGATTATATAGGAAGGCACGTGCGAGTGTTTATCTCGCAATCCAGTTTTTTGTTTATAGAAAAAAACAAAAATAAAATAAATGAAATAAAATGATAAGAGAAGAAGATATTTATTATTTCTCAACCTTACAAAAGTAAACTATCTCCTGCACTGCTCCCTCACTAGCTAGCTCAAATTTCCCGCTACAAGAAGAAGAGCCTAGCCTCAACTCAACCGCTCTCTCCATAAAATCTAGGGTTTCACTTCTTGCAGTTAGGGCTTCTCGGAGGTTTTTCTCTCTACTGCACTTCTCATAAACTTCTCAAAAAAATGGCCGCTGCTTTCAGTGCTCTCTCCATCTCTCCGTACACTCTCGTATGCCGCCATAACTCTACCAAACATTCCATTTCCTGCTCTACTGCCTCTCCTACTACCACTACTATAGGTCTGATTTCTTTCATTTTCTCTCTCTTTTTTGAAATAATTAATAGTTAGCTCTTCTTTTTAATTCCTTTTTGTGGTTATTTATTTAGGCAGTAGAGGAACGAAAGCGCCGCCGCGGCATAAGAGGAGTGAAAGAATGGAAGGGGCAGGGAAAAGTATGGAAGATTCGGTGAAAAGAAAAATGGAGCAGTTCTATGAAGGGTCTGATGGTCCGCCGTTGCGAATTGTTCCAATTGGTGGCTTGGGTGAGATTGGGATGAATTGTATGCTTGTTGGGAATTTCGATCGATATATTTTAATTGATGCCGGTGTTATGTTTCCTGAGTAAGTATTCTGCCGCATTTCGGAGGATGCTTTAAACAATATATGCTCATTTTTTAATGCTTAATTGACAAGGATTGAATGCATTTTGTTAAACATGCGACTGAAAAATGCTTCTTTCTGATGTGATGACTCTATATTGTTTGTGTGATGATATGCTCAGTTATGATGAGCTTGGAGTGCAAAAGATTATACCTGATACCACATTTATCAGAAGATGGAGACACAAAATTGAAGCAGTTATTATAACACATGGTCATGAAGATCACATTGGCGCGTTGCCTTGGGTAAAGTTTCCTTCGACTTCTCACAAGTGTCATGTTGACCTTGCCCTTCCAGTTTAAATTACTGTTTATATGACCTTTTTAACTATATCAAAGTTTGTGCTGTTGACATTTGAGTTGTAGTTCTTAATAGGGCATAGTTGAATAGATAGTTAGATTCAATTAAGGGTGAGCCAATACACTGATTGCTGCCTAGTTAATGTAGCCTTCGGCATATGGCTGCAAAGCTTGGATGAAAAATGAATGGTAACTCTTGGCATCTTGGTTAATGATTCGGATAGGCTGAGTCTAGGATCTTTGATAATTAGCATTTGATGCAGTATTTTACATAATGGACCTTGCCTGTAGCCTGCCTAAGGATTGAGGGATTGTCTCAGTACTGTTCCAATGCTAGTTGCAGTACATCTATAGTATATGTTGACATTAGTGTGCAGTTAGATGAATGTGTTTATTAGTTGAGTACATTCCCTATGACCACTGTGTTGTATATTTTGAGCTTGATATATTGATATGATGGTATCAGATGGTGTGCCATGGGATAAGTGATGTTCACTGAGCAAGTATAGCTGGCACTTCATCGATCAAATGTGTTATTGATGACGATGCCATGAATTGTGATGGTGGAGGTGGTGGCAATGAATTGTTTCAATCCACAGTTTGACTGGATTTTAACTACAGGAGGTTAAAAAGAATTACCAGAAGAGAATTGATTTGATACATGGACAAGGAAAAATAAAATCTGAAATCATTTAAGGGATATGTAAAGAGGGTACATTATGACCCAGATAGATGGTGTCTACGTCACATGTTTAGAAGGAAAAGAAGCAACATTTTGTTTCTCTTGAAATAGTATTTAGCATGTGTGCCTCTACTTTTCTAGATGAAAAGAAATGTGGGATTATTTTTTGCCAGGAACTTTAGCTAAGCAAGCTTAGTTAAAATGCTGAACCTTAGCAACATTGGAAACCAGATTTGGATGATCAATTTTGCTAAAAGTGTGAGGGATGCACTTAGGAAACATGAATCTAAACTTAGTTTAAGGCTTTAATAGTAAGTGGTGTTTGCTGATTTAATATTTATTGGAAAGGTGCAGCTATCTGAGCTGTATCATTTGGTTATTGTTGTAAATTGTTAGTCATGTTTTGATATAGGTATTCTGCTGTGGTGTTTTCACTCTTGATAATTCTCTTACTGTCTAAGCAGGTTATTCCAGCTTTGGATCATCACACTCCAATTTATGCATCATCCTTTACAATGGAGGTATTTTGTTGTGGTTCTTACTTATACTTGTGCTGAAAATAGAACGTAATTTGGTTGGCTTAAGCATGCATGTATAAATAAATATGTACATAAACATGCATTGAAATGCACCTTCATGAACTGAAGTATCCCAATATTGCTTATGGGGACTAACAAAATAGCTCATAGTATAAAGTGCTGACCTTTTATTTTTCAGTAGATTGATATTAACCACACAGTCATACTCTTTGTCAATTTCAAGTGGCGTTTTAAAATTTTGCACACTTGCATGGCAGCTCTCTACACTATCTTCTTTGTGTTTTATGTGATGGCAAGTCACATTTTGTAGTTCTGAGTCTCCAAGTGCTTCCAAAATGATTTTATGACAGCTCATCAAGAAACGTTTAAAGGAGAATGGGATCTTTGTTCCATCAAGACTTAAGGTGTTTAAAACGAAGAGGAAATTTGCAGCTGGGCCTTTTGAAATAGAGCCTATCAGGGTGACCCATTCTATTCCAGATTGTTGTGGACTGGTCCTTCGCTGTGCTGATGGTACAATTCTTCACACTGGGGACTGGAAGGTAAGTTTGCTTATAGATGCATTTTCTTTTTCCATCTCTCAATGAGTTTGTAAGCTTTAGAAGAGGTTTATATTCTACAGATTGATGAGTCACCATTGGATGGAAAAAAATTTGATCGTGAAACTTTAGAGGAACTCTCAAAAGAAGGAGTTACATTGGTAAGTCTCCAAGATTATGTAGTTTGTTACCATATTGACGTGGTTGTACATGGGAACTTAATTGGTTTCATTTTATGGAACAGATAGTGGTTTGTGTGGGAATGGAGAGAAGCTGAGTTGTAAATTGTGTCATTTCTTTCATGATATAATGCTATGGCAGTTTTGGACTTTGTTTTGGAATGCTTTGGTCTCATGAAGAGTGGCTCTTTCAAAAAAAAAAGGTCACGTTCAAGACTTCATGGAGATGGTGTGCATGACACCTGCATGTTTGATATTTTATGTCCAAAGTTGTGTGTTTCCTGCAGCGTGGATAAATGATTCCATTAGGTAGAATTGAGAAAAAAGAGTTTAATCTGGAAAAAGTTAGCACTTTTAACATTTTGATGATGAGCATACATTTTATCCTGGACAAAATTTAAAGGAACGAAACCGCAGTGACAGTAGTGGTAGGGTAGTTGCTTTAGCCATCTTGTTTAAGCTTAGACATTGTATGGTTTTTTTGGGCAGAATATTTTTTAATTATAGTTCTGAGGTTGAACATTTGTATCTGACGCCTTATATTTTTTGTCTTGGTATTCATTTGAGTTTCTCATGTTATTTTCTCTTTTTCAATAATGTTTAATAAATTATCTATGATGCTGATTTTACCTGCGGCTTCATCATGAATGCAACTTAAGGTTTTAATAATGCACTCCTCTGCTCAGATGATGAGTGACTCAACAAATATACTGTCACCTGGAAGGACAATTAGTGAAAGTGTGGTAGCTGATGCATTATTGAGACGTATTTCAGCTGCTAAAGGAAGGATTATCACTACTCAATTTGCATCAAATATACACCGTCTTGGAAGTGTGAAAGCAGCTGCTGATTTGACCGGTAGAAAGATGGTATGATTTTCTATTCTTAGAACTAATATTATCACCTTGGTCTTCAAGTGGAATTTGACTTGCTGTTTTGATACTTTAATCATTTTATCAGGTCTTCGTTGGCATGTCATTGAGGACATATTTGGATGCGGCGTGGAAGGATGGAAAGGCACCGATTGATCCATCCACTCTGGTAATTTCTTTGCATAAATATCTGATGTGTTTCTCTGAGAGTTCTAAATTTCCAGAGATATCTTCCACCTCGCTCCTGTAGACCTTGTGATAACTTCTGCTGAACACTTCCGAAATTATATAGGTTAAAGTGGAAGATATTGATGCTTATGCCCCAAAGGATCTGCTAATTGTCACAACTGGATCACAAGTAAGTTAATCCAGCTGCCTGATTCCATTTCTGTTGTATCAATTAGCTGGTATGTTGCTGTTGTGTCAGGCAGAGCCGCGTGCAGCACTCAATCTTGCGTCATATGGAAGCAGTCATGCCTTAAAACTGAACAAGGAAGATGTTATTCTATATTCAGCTAAGGTATTATGATATATAATATGCCTGGATTCATCTTTTAACCAAAATTTACTCACAAGTTGATTTCTGATTTGTTTAACTAGTGTGTTTTGTTGAATTTGTAAGTCACTTTATCACTTAATAACTCAAGAGGCATTATTCCTTTTAATCTTTGCTTTATTTCAAACTTCCCTTCAGTAATCCCTGTATGCTAAGATTATGTAGTTGGAGGTGATTTATGGTTTTCTACAGGGTGTAGAATAAACCAAGATGTGCTGTTAATGATTGAATCTCACATGACTTAGGATTCTCTCATTATCTAATAATGTCCATGATATTTATGTGTTAGAAGTACCAAAAATGTTGCATAACCTGATGGAAATTTTATAAGAGGTTTTTATATTATGGAAGATGGCCAGCAATGGTGCTCCATTTTGTTCTCATTTCTTTCTTTTTTTCTTCAGAATTGATGATTGCATTTGGTTGGTCATGTTTGTACTTTGAATTTGAACTACTTGAATTAAGCGGACTTTTGATTTTACACTCAACTATGCATGATATTCCTCTATCTTATGATATTTCTGCCACAGGTGTATTTCATAATTTTCAACCTCTGTTTTCCTTTTTTTCAAGGTTCTAAAGTTTAATGCTTAGGTATATGGTCATAATGCTAATCATTTTTGTAGTTTCTTGCTGAAACTACTTCCAATTAGTAGATGTGTTTTCAGTTTATATTTTATTTTTCAGGTAATCCCTGGCAATGAATCTAGGGTAATGAAAATGATGAATCGCATATCAGAGATTGGCTCAACTATAGTAATTGGTAAGAATGAGCTGCTTCACACGTCTGGTCATGGGTATCGTGGAGAACTGGTGAGATCTCATATGCCTCTCCTCAGAATCTCACTTATTTGTTGTTATTTAGTTATTATCTTTTTATACCTTGTACTCCTCCATGTGATGGTTCTGTGTCAAGAGTGGAAAAAGAAAAGAACCTTCACATACTGACTCATTGTATGAAGGTTATTTCTTCCTGTTATTCGTGTTACCTTTTTGTTTTGTCATTGTTATATGGAGAACCATGTAGAACTAAGTGCTGTGAATATTAATTACCTGTTCAATTCTATATTTATTGTTATTTTTGTCAAATTTCTGGAAAGTTGATCTAAACATTGATTTCATTTCTTCAGGAGGAAGTGCTTAAAATTGTGAAGCCACAACATTTTCTTCCCATACATGGAGAACTTTTGTTTTTGAAAGAACATGAACTGCTTGGGAAATCAACTGGCATTCAGCACACTACCGTGAGTTTAGTCTTTACATTTGTTTGGTAATACTACTGTGAGTTTAGTCTTTGCATTCTTTTGGTAATTAGTATGCATAAGATGATCTTGAAGTTCACTATGTTTGCCACAATCTGATGCATTTAGTGAGAGCGTAGAATCTTTCAGGATAAGGAATCATTCTTTCTACTGATACAGGATAAAATAGTTGCTATCCTATAGGAGTTTTAGAAGATCAATAGTATACTTGTAGAGAGGCTGGAGAGCATTATTGTTCTAATCGTGTTGCTTTTCTCTTGTATTCTGTCAGGGATCATTCTCCTTATATACTTCTGTATCCTTTCTTAATAAATTTTCTTCGCTATAAACAAAATGTTAGCAATATGGACAACTGATACTCTTTATTTCTTACTCTATTGTATCCTGTTAATTATATGAATCCAGCCAATTTCCATGTAAATGAGAATGGGTCAACTCTTGGGATGTTCTGCCCACAACACATAACCTCACTGAAAGTGTTTTTGTAGGTGGGTGTTGCATGGTTTAATTTGAAAATCTATTAATGACTATTCCATCACAACAGGAGAAGACTGCTATGTCTAACTGCATTGGCTAATGACACGCATATGATGGATTTATTGTACATATGACATTATATGCAATCTTGTTTTGTTGTTATTCTGCAAATGCTTCAAGTTGCAGACTATGTATTGGCTTGGTAAAAGTTACAAGCACTCTATAATTCTGTCAGGTTATCAAGAACGGAGAGATGCTTGGGGTTTCTCACTTGAGGAACAGAAGAGTTCTATCCAATGGTTTTGTCTTCCTTGGGAAGGAAAATTTGCAGGTTGGTTGTGCTAATGGTTTTATTTAATCAATTATTGGAATTTAATTGAGATACATTCCAAGAAATCTCGTCTGGTATCGCAGTTGATGTACAATGATGGGGATAAGGCATTTGGCACATCAACTGAGCTTTGTGTTGATGAGAGAATGAGAATTGCAACAGATGGTATTGTAGTGGTCAGGTAGATTTTGCATATTCTGAAATGACATCTTGACATTTCCACGTGGCACTAATCTTTGTTATTACTGTAATGATTTCTTGACATTTCTATGTTACAGCATGGAAATTTTACGCCCTCAAAATGCAGATGGGCTAGTTGAAAATAGCTTAAAAGGAAAAATTAAAATCACAACACGCTGCCTATGGCTGGACAAAGGGAAGCTTTTGGATGCACTCCACAAAGCTGCCCATGCTGCACTTTCAAGCTGTCCAGTGAATTGTCCTTTAGCTCACATGGAAAGAACAGTATCTGAGGTGTTGAGAAAGATGGTAAGGAAGTATAGTGGTAAAAGGCCAGAAGTCATTGCCGTTGCCATGGAGAACCCAGCGGCTGTTCTTTCTGATGAACTCAATGCAAAGTTATCTGGCAATTCACATGTTGGCCTTGGCATATCAGCATTGAGAAAAATGGCTGACGGGCATAAAAAAAAAATTCGGGTGGACAGGAAGCAACCTGATGGAAATGGCTATGCAAATTTAGAGAAAACATCAACACAAAATTCAGAAGGTCCTCATATCTCTGCATCTCTGTGTTTTCATTGAGTGTGTGTGTGTGTGTGTGTGTGTGGTGAGGTTGTGGATGGGTGGCCATTTTATGACTAGCCGTACATGAGCACATGTGAGAAAACTAGCGTGAGTGTATGACTCACATCTTAAGGCTTGGGGATTTTTTTTCCATCTCATGCCAATAAGCCAGTAAATGACTGGTATACAAAAAACAAACAACAATAAAGTTAAGGCTGCATTTGGAAACAGGGCAAGCTGATTGTTGTGGGTGCTCAAGCTTGCTTGTGCTTGAAAAAAAAAAACAGAGCTTGAGCTTGGCTTGAGATGTTGGAGTCACAACTCACAAAGCTACAGAACTTCAATGTTAAAAAACAATAGACAAAAATGGTGATCATTTTCTCAATCTTAATAAAATTTTGGATACATCTGACTTCCAAGTTTCAGTTGACAAAGGCAGGTTTCTCCAGGGTGAGAGCCCCCGGCTTATATCTATGTTGTTATAATATCACATCTAAATGGGAGGAGGAAGTCCGGGAATGAATTATTCCCTCTTCCCCTTTGTCTTGGTCTCTGATGCAGGCTTCTATATTGTGTGTTCATGAGCTCTGCTAGTTTACATATCTGAGCTAAACTTAACATGCTTTCAGTATCTGTTCTTGATGAGCCTCAACATCATCTAGCTTATCACAAGACTAGATTTTACTGAACTAAACTTAGAACTGTTCATGACCGACATGATCGGTTTGGTGATTTAAAAGCAACTTCACATTCTCTGTTGTCATAGTTTAGGACCACTAGTTTATTTGCATATGATCTGAATAGCTTCTTGGTGTTGTGATTCAAACTCAATTACTCTCATTATAAACTATAAGATCATTTCCTCTTGATTGGGTGAGGCATCTTTGTATCCTTCTCCAGTTATGTTATGCAGGTGAGTTTTTCTTTGGAAAGGCATAGTGCCAGCAGCTCAGCATGCATATATATATTGTGTTTTTGACCTTTGCTTAATTTCTATGTTCTTTTAAGCAGAACTACTTTTCTATAACTTGGGATTTTAAAACCAGTACACTTAGTGGTGTTCTTTTTTCCCCACATTGTAATCATGCAGTTGATGGTTTTGAATTTGAAAGAGAGCTATCTAAAGAAGAGGAGACTTCTTCAAGTCCTAGCTTAGCTGAAGGACATTCCTCCGACTCTGAGAATCAAGATGATTTCAGGAAATCATTCATTCCACCATCCCCAGTCAATGAATTGGTAAAAAGTGATGAAGACTTGGTTCCACCATGGGAGCATGTAAATGAGCTCAAGGAAGATGGTACCATAAGCAGTGATGATGACTCGTTGGAAAATCAAAATTCTAGATCGAAGGGTTCCAGACCTGTAAAACGGAACAAATGGAAACCTGAGGAGGTTAAGAGTCTTATTAAAATGCGTGGGGAATTACATAGTAGATTTCAAGTTGTAAGAGGTAGAATGGCTCTGTGGGAAGAGATATCTACTAACTTGATGGCTGATGGGATCAATCATAGTCCAGGACAGTGCAAATATTTATGGACATCTCTTGCTAAAAAATATGAGGTTTGTTCCTCCATTTCGTACATTTAAAATTTTGGTATTGCATTTTGATTTCTGTTTATTATTGTGGATTGAAGCTCGTATCTGCATGTGAATACCTCTGTGCTAGTATAGATTTTTGCCACAAGTAATCTGTTTTCCCGGACCAATGGCACACAAAAATGGAAATCCAGATCATTGTAGGGGTCCTATCTGAATTTCACTAAGTGCAATCATCTGTTCATCCCTCCTTTATCATGTTGCTTAGTAACAACCATTGCTAAAATGAACAGGAAAGCAAGAGTGACATGAAAAGCCAAAAAAGTTGGTCCTATTTCGAAGACATGGATAATATTTTATCTGATTCAGAGACAATGGCAACAAAATGATCGGAAGAGGGGGGGAAACAGTGCATTGAGTTTTCTGGAAGAGCTTTCAACAGCCTCTTGTTCAAGCAAAGCTAGGCAATTAAAGACCTTCATCGCAGCCGTCGACTAGAATAATCACTGTCAGGGATTTGCAGTTATAATACAAGCAGGAAACCGAGCTGTTCCGAAGCCTCATGACCGATGTGCAAACTATCTGATCAGAGAGGCCAGCACTGACAAACAAGAAATGAAATGGTTTTGTAGCCACAAGCTCCTCCAAAAATTGGTTAGCAGATATACTAAAGAATAGGGACTGTGATATTATTTTTTTTTTACTTTGGAGGACGTTTAGCATTTGTAAGATTTGATGCAACTCAACAGTTAAAACTGCTTATTAGCCCAGAAGTTTCTCTGAGCTTCTGGGTGTCTTTTTGCCAGTTTCTTTTATTCAATTGAAAGAATTTAGCTCCTTTTTACTTTTTTTCTTCCTTTTTATTTCTTTACTCTTGAAAGTTTTGGTGCAAGAAAGCAATAATTTATAGATTCACGAGTGGCTCAAAGGTTGAGAGCTAAGGGTGATGTCTGGTTCCATACCAAGATTTTCTTAAGAAAAAACATGCCCCGCACAACTCGCAGATGAATGGTTCGAGTTCAGAAGTTATTCTTTGACCATGCAAGTTTAAATATAGAATTTTTTGTGTTTTTTTTTGGGGGGTAAGCACTATTAATTTATTGGCCTCAAGAACTGCAAAAAATCCTGACCAATTCAACCCTTTTACAGGCAAGAGACAAACGAGAAGCATGGTTATAAACCATCAATTAGTATGCAAAGTTACGAGTAATTAGTAGTAAACCGATATGGATCGACTAATGGTTTTAACTTAATTAGACTAATTGCAAACTTTCCATGGTAATTTTTAGGAGTTTATCCACCAAAAATAGCCTCCGACTTGTGTGGTTTCCTCATTTTCATCAAAACCCTACCCCATTTCAGGTTTATATAACAAGCTCCCTTCCAAATCCTTCAACCACCTCATCTTTGTTTTGTCCTGCAGAGTTTCTCTATTGATCTGTCCTAGAGAGAAAATCTGCTATATTCTCCGTATAAGCAAAAATGGCACGCAAACTCATTGTTCTCGCTCTTGTCTTTGTCACCATTGTTGGGTTGGCTGCAGCTGCAGCACCTGCTCCTTCCACAACTGACTTTCCTCCAGCTGCAGCCCCTGCTCCTTCCACAACTGACTTTACTGCAGCTGAGGCACCTTTAAGCAATGATTTTATCGGTACTGATGACGGTGGTGCGGCTAGTGCACCTTCTGCTGATGGTACCACAGTTGTTCCAGGACCAATGGGGAGCACTGCAGTAGCTGAGGGTCCTTCTGAAAAAGATGGTG
>Ga0307507_10010451_pt1 | contig 11998 bp, 14 predicted proteins | sample 7_EM_MG_FD_207223 | JGI IMG/M metagenome (GOLD analysis project Ga0307507, IMG submission 207223) | Populus trichocarpa ectomycorrhiza microbial communities from riparian zone in the Pacific Northwest, United States - 7_EM | ecosystem: Host-associated > Plants > Roots > Unclassified | place...
GTGCAGCTCACTGAGAGTGCGGTGTTGGTGGATGTTGACGATGAATTCTCATGGTGTTGAGTTTTCAATCGCCGGGTGTGTAGGGGAGATGGTTCGTGACCCAAATCCCATGTCCCGAGGGCACCCTTATATAGGGGTTCTTCCCTCAACCCTAACCCCGCGTGACTCATACTCTCGCGTCACGCGACTCATGACTCATAGCGAGTCATAGTGTGAAATCCATCAGCTGACTCGTCCTAGTCGGCTGCGCCCTATCTCGCAACCAATCAAAACCCATAAAACAAGTCATGTGCCCTAACGGGGTCACATGCGTGAAACCCATGACTCATAACTATGAGTCATGTGCGAAATACATAAACCACATGACCACAAATGCGAGTCATGTCAAATCTCAACCAATAACAATAAACCAATGACACGCTATTGCGTCATCATGTGAAACCCTATGAGTCAACTAATCTCATAGCGTGAAAGATAACAAACCGCTGACTAATAACTATTAGTCATGTGAGAGTCTGCCTTGCTTAGTCACCGTTTGTGACATTAGCTCCCTTCCCCCTCTTGCATCGGTCCCACGATGCGAGACTCCTTCCTTCCACAACATGCCTCCGATTTGGCGCATCCTCTGTTTGATTCGATTGTAGGCTAGTTGGAGTTTTTCCTTCTCCTTATCGAGTCGTTCGAGGTCGTTGTCTTTTGCAACGATGGTTTGCGCGGCGCAATCGAGTTGGCTTCGGAGGTCAGAGATTGTTTTCTCCAGAGCTTCCACGTCCGGCATGGTTTTTCGCTCGCTTCTCCCCCCAGCCGTGTCCTCACGGCTCTTCTCTTCTTGTGTTCCCTTCTATCATTTCTTGACAGTTCTCCTTTTTCTCCTATTTGCCGGGAGTAGTAGCCGGCGTCCACCTTCTCCCATCGGTGTTCCTGGCACTTGTCGTTGAAACAATGATCCCAGCTCGTGATTTCGTTATAAGCCCTTCTGGCTCTTCTCTGACGAGGTTGTTGTGGGGCCCAGTCCTCCCCTGGGTTCGCGTCTATTTCCTGTCGCCAGTCGTGATCATTGGCGACGCCTGGTTTCCTCGATCTCCTGGTAAATTGTGGGTACCAGCCTGACCCTTGTTTTTCGCCGAGATGGATCAGGCACCCATCATTGGTGCAGTCCGTCCAGTTTTTGGAGGCGTGCGCTACTTTCCTCTTTGGTGAGCCTGAGTATGCTGGGCTAGTGGGGGTAGCATTGCGAGCGATGCGCTCGGCGTCGCTCTCTGGCGTGTGTGAGCGTCGTTCTTGTTCGACGACGGGGGGAGATGCGGAGGACGATCTGTTGATCGTGACGTGTATCCACTCCGGGCTTTCTTGGGTAGCGCCGGTGGAATCGTTGGACTGTGTGTTCTGCATTCTTGAAGTTTTCTGCGGGGTACCAGACCTTATCGTGTTCTGGTGAGTAGCCTTTCCACTTAGCTTGATATTGGAGCTTGTTGTAGTGGAGTCGAGAGTCGATGATCTCGTCGAGTTAGTATTCGTCTTCTCCTTCTATCTGAATAGGAGGAGGGGTTCTTTGATCTGAGAGAGGAATCGGTTGTCTTGGTAAGGTTCAAGGAGGGAGATGTGGAATGTGTTGTGTATGGCCATTGAGGGTGGTAAGGCCAGCTTATATGCGCTTGTCCCAATTTTTGCCAAGATTTTGAATGGTCCAAGTTTCTTGTAGTCCAGTTTCTTCGATGGTCTTGTGGTCTTAATGTTGCGTGGCAACAACCACACCATATCTCCTGATTGTAGGTTCGGATCGGGTTTTCTACGTAGATCGTAGCATTCTTTTTGTCGTAATTGTGCAGCCACCATCTCGTTTTTTAATGACTCATGCAACTAATTCAGTTCTTCCGGTTTGGTTTGTTTTCCTTGGATCAGATGACTGATCATCTCGTATTCGGGGTTGATTCCATAATTCGCAAAGAAGCCTGTACTTTTGATGGTCTCCTGATATCCGTTGTTGTATGCAAATTCTGCCAGTGGTAGGTAACCACACCAATCGTCTTGTTGATAGTTGATGTAGCCTCAGAGGTATTGTTCTAATATGGCATTGGTTCGTTCTGTCAGTCCGTCTGTTTGTGGGTGGAACACTGTGCTGAGTCGTCGTTCGATTCCTAATTTTCCACTGGTTTCTTTCCATAGGTCTGAGGTAAATAGCGTCCCCCTGTCGGTGATGATATCATGTGGTAGTCTGTGTAGCCTGACTATCTCCTTCATGAAGAGATTGGCAAACTGCCGTGCGTCCAGGTCCTTTGAGCATGGAATGAAATGGCTCATTTTGGTCAGCCCATCGATGACCACCAGTATGGTGTCATATCCTTCTGATTTCGGCAGGGCCGTAATGAAGTCCATAGCGATTGATTTCCATGGCCGATCGGGGGCCTCGTTTGATTGTAGCAATCCGTAGGGTGCGTGTCGGACCACTTTGGTCCTTTGACATGTGTCGCAATTCTTTAGGAATCATTTGATATCTTCTCTTATCTTCGGCCAATAATATCGTCGGCTGATGAGTTCGGTCGTTTTTGCTGTTCCGCCGTGTCCCCCTTGTGGGGGTTCGTGGTGTTTGGCGATAAGAGCGGTTCCTATCCCTTCGTCGTTTGGTATCCAAATCTCTCCTTGGTACCATGAGAGGCCGTCCTTCCATTGGCATAGCCCCAGCGCTACTCCTTTCATTTCTTTTCTTCCTTCATCCAAGTTTCTTTTGACGTCTTGGATTTCTGCGTCTTCGTTGCTTGCCTTCTGTATCTCTCCTTCGTTCTTGTCTCGAAACTCGGTCGCCTCTAACATGTCCAGCTTAATTTCTTTGGTGTCCGGGATATCCCAGTATCGTTCTTTTGGTAGTAAGATTCCCACATTTCGAGTGAGTCTTTTATCTCCTGCCGTGGGTAGGCCCCCTTCTCTTCTCGCAAGGGCGTCTGGCTTTCCCCCCTCCTTTCCTGGTCGGTATTCGATTTTGAAGTTGTATTGACTTAATTCTTGCATCCACCGTGCTTGTTGTTCGTTTAGTTCCTTCGTCGTCATGAAGGTGACTAAATTCTTGTGGTCTGTGAGGACCCGTGTCGGTTTAGGATTTTCCCTTGTGTATCTTTTCCACTCGTGGAATGCTTGAACTATCGCTAGTAGTTCCTTATTGTGTATGTCGTAGTCGCATTCGGCTTCCGACATTGTCTTGGATTGGTACGCCACTGGTCTCCATTTTCCGTCCTGGCATTGCTGTGACAGTATTCCGGAGCAGACCTATTTTGAGGCGTCTGTTTTGATTTTGGTTGCTGCGAGGGGGTTGAAGTAGACCCGTACTGGTGCTGTGGTGAGTTTTCTCCTTAATTCATCGAATGCTTGTTGTTCTTTGTCTCCCCACTCTCAGTTGCCGATGCACTCCTTTTTTGTCCTTGCGTATAGTGGTCTGGCTGTCCTGCTGAACCCTTCGATGAACCGTCTGTAGAAGTTGCAGAACCCTAGGAAACTTTGGATTTCCTTGATTTTCTCGGGTGTTGTCCAGTCCCATATGGCTTGTGTCTTAACTGGGTCGGTTTTGACTCCTTCTTGTCCAATGATAAATCCTAGGTATTCTGTCTCGCTTTGGTGGAATTCGCACTTGGATGGTTTGACCTTCATCCCCGATTTTCGTATTGCTTCGAGGATATTGCTGACGTCCTTGTGGTGTTGTTGTAGGGTGTTTGAATATATGAGTACGTCATCCAGATAGATGATACAACACATGTCGATGTATTCCATGAGGACCTTATTGATCCATCGTTGGAAAGCCGCCAGTGCGTTGCATAGTCCAAATGGCATGACTAGGTACTCGTAGGTCCCCAGCTTTGTCGAAAAGGTTGTCTTCCATTCGTCTCTTTTAATTCGAATGTTCTGGTAGGCATCCTTGATGTCCAGCTTGGTGAAGTATTTGGCTCCCCCTAGTCTGTCTAAGGCTTCGCTAATGAGTGGTAGGGGATGTCGATCCTTCTTGGTCACTTCATTGAGTGCTCGGTAATCGGCACATAGTCTGAGTTTTCCGTCCTTCTTCTTGACGAACATGATTGGTCAAGCTCTTCCTGGCTTCACTCTTCGAATCCACCCTCAGTCCTCGTTTTGTTTGATATATCGATGGAGTTCTTCCAGTTATTCGTAACTGAGGGCGTAGTCTGAGTTTTCCGTCCTTCTTCTTGACGAACATGATTGGTCAAGCTCTTCCTGACTTCACTCTTCGAATCCACCCTCAGTCCTCGTTTTGTTTGATGTATCGATGGAGTTCTTCCAGTTGGTCGTAACTGAGGGCGTATATTTTCTTGATGGGTACCGTCTTTCCTTCTTCCAGGTCGATTCCTAGATCGATGCCTGGTCGGTGGGGTGGTACTGTCGTTTTCTCTCCTTTTTCGAACTCATCCAACGAATGGTGGTACTCTCGGGGGACTGTGTCTCTCACGTCCTGGTCTTCGTTGTTCTTTTTGTTTTTTATCGCCAGTTCGGTACTAATGTTGTTAGCTTCCAACTGAATTTCTTCTTCGATTTCATCCCATCTTCGGATGCCGGTTGTTTCTCCTCTGCGGTAGAACTGTCCGAACGCTCTTGCTGATATCTCATTGATCTCCATTCCTGTCTTGGCGCTCTGGCCCATGACCTCTTGGTCCATGGTGGTGTTGGATTTCTCCATTCTTGTTTTGGCACTCTGGCCCGTGACCTCTTGGTCCATGGTGGTGTTGGAGCTTCCGAATCCCTGACCTCCTCTCTTGGTATCGTCCAACTGGTTTACTTCTTATAGTTCCCTATTGTCGATTTTCTCGATCATTAGTTGTGCTATCCGGTCTCCTTTTTCCCCTCGGTATGATTGGTTTCCTAGGTTGACTAGGACCACCTTCACTTCTCCTCTGTAATCGGAATCTATCACACCTGCGTTTGTCGTGAGTCGGTGTTTGACTGCTAGACCGCTTCGTGGTGCAATTCGTCCATAGGTGTTGTGAGGTAATCCGATAGCTATTCCTGTCCCAACAACTGCTTGCCCTCTGGCAGGAATGTCGGTTCCTTCGTTTGCGTACAGGTTGTGTCCTGCCGCTCTTGCTGTTCCCTTTGTAGGCACTCTGGCCTTAGCAGATAGCTTCTTGACTCTGACCCTCTGGTCATTGGCCGTCGGGCCGTTTCTGGCCTGGACCTTGGAGAATCTGGTGATGAGATTCTCTTCCAGAGCTTTTTCTTCCGGTACCGCATATGCAATGGGTGAACTGTAGAGACACCAAGTCGTACATCGTTCACTGTTGAATGTGATCCTTTTGTCGTTCCAATTGATTGTTGGATTGTGTTCTCTTAACCATGACATCCCGAGGATGACCTCATGGTTTTGGAGATTTGCCACTTGGAAGGTCGCCATTTCCCTATTGCTGTTGATGTCCATAGGTACTCTTGTCATATGGGTAACAGGGCCCATAGCGCATGGCTTTCCATCTGCGAGGTAAATCTCCCTTGGGTTTTTTGCTTTGATCATCTTGATCCTGTGTTTGTTGCAGACTTCTTAGTCGATGAAGTCTTCTGTTACTCCAGAGTCAATCATGGCATTGATAGTGACTGACTCCTTGGTACCGTGTAGTTGTACCTTGATCAGGATATGATCCTTGTCGTTATCGAGTGTTTCCGTGTAGTTGAGTGCCACCTAGTAGTTTTCCATGATGATGGGTTGCCGTTCGGGTCTGTCCCTCAGACCATCTCTTACTGGGGACACTCGTCGTTTCCCGACTGTTCGGGTTCCTGTTCGACCTCGATCCCCCGAATCTTTGGTCTGGTTTGCCACGGGGCGATTGTCTTTGCGGGTTGCCAGCTTCTGGGGGGTGGGTTTGAACAGTTTGGGTCCATCCTTTTTTGAGCATTCTCTGACTAAGTGTGCAGGTTTTGCGCATTTGAGGCATAGTTGTTCTCGGATCCTCCTTTGGAATTCTTCTCTCGATATATTGAACCTTGGTCGTTTCTTGGTAGCGTCTAGTTCCATCGGGTCGCCATAGTTCTGATTGCCATTGTTTGTGGGTCGGTATGTCCCATCTGGGTTTCGTGGTGTGATGGTTTCTCGTTGGATGCTTTTGTTGATGGCGCTCCTTGGATGTGCCTGACCGTTGCCAACTTGGTCTCCTTCCTGATTGCCCATTGGGCTAGGGTTTCGAGGTCCTGGTATACTTCACTGCTAGCTCCCCAGGCGTTCTGTAATTCTGCAATCATTCCTCCTAGAAGCAGTTCTCCTCCGGTCGAGTCGTCCAATTCGGCTTGGCCAGCCACGAGGTGGAATTCGTTCCAGTATTCAGTGACTGATCGTTTGTCCTGTTTCATATTTTTTAGTCTGATCCTTGCTTCTCCCTTGGTGTCGATTACGCCAAACTGTCTTTGTAATTCTGCTTTGAATCCTGCCCAATTATCCCATGCTGGGGTGATTCGTTCTTCTGCGTAAGGTGTGATCCAGGTTCCTGCGTCATCCCTTAGGAGGCTTGTTGCATAGAGGATTTTTTCCTCATTGTGGCCGTTCTGCCACCCTACTGTGCTGTAGTATACTATGAGTTGGGCTAGCCATCCTCGTAGTTTGTGTCGTTCTCCTCGGTAAACCTCCGGTTCCTTGGCTTTGGGTTTCCTGGTTCCTCCACTTAAGGATGTAATGATTTGTCTCATCTGTTCTGGGCTTAGGGTCGGGGTTGTTTCCGAGGATGGAGCTCCCCCTTGATCTGCTGTAGCCGCCATCGGTTTTCGTCGTGTCCTTCCTGCTTCTTCTGTTTCTTCTTATCCAATTGGTGATGGTGGCTCTGGTGTCGTAGGGCTTGGTGCCCTCTCTTCCGTTAAGGCCCTTTCCAGTCCTTCTCCTAGTGATGAAAGGTCGAGATTTTCCGCTAGGGGGTCGATGTCGTTTTCGTTGTTGGTCTCCGTTTTGTCTGTTTATTAGGTGCTGCTGGTTGACGCAACCAAATGTTACAATCCTCTCCTCTCCGGTGATACTTGCAGCAGGTAACCGATAGTTGCCTAACGATCACTTCTTCTTTGCCCGATAGCTGTTGCGATAGCTAAGTCCGTTGACTCCTATCTAGCAACGTCGATCGCTAGGCTCATATAAGACCCTCTGGTCTTGATTCCCGAAATCGTAATAGATACAGATCTTTGTATTGAAAGAATAGTGTATGAAAGAACTTAGATGGTTGCGTGAAGAACCCAAATCCCATGTCTTTTCTTTTTGTTTTTACTTTTTTTATCATGTGCTTTGTATGAATCAACTACTGGGAACAAAGACTACGTGCAGCGCTAGCTATGGAAAAGAAAGAACCCCATCCCCCATTTTTCTCCAACCCGGCACCAGGGAAAAAGCCATCAACCCAAGTCTCTCTGGTATGAGACCAACCGCACACCAGCCATGCAAAATAAGAAATCCCCCTCCGACTAGGCGGTCGAAAAGAAAAATACAAATAAATCCATTGGGAGGAATCAACAGGAAAACCCTTGCCGTAGACGCCAACAAAATAAATAATTGTTATAACCACTAATAAAACCCAAAGTAACCGACAATGAATGAAGAACAAAGGGGGAGCGGGAGCCACTATAAACCGTTGCGGCGTTGCGTACATTACTCAAGAACCCAAGGCGTTGACATCCACCACCAAGGCAGTGCAATACGACGACTGAGCGTAACCGAGAGGTGCGACGGTGGAGAAATCGCGAGGGCTGTGTAAGGTAAAAGGGCAGTAGGGTGCCAGCCGAGTGAGTGGATTGTAGCTGTAACCGAGCAACGGGACGAAACCTGAAGGGGGGGAGGAGGGGTAGACCCAATAACCGTGGAAACTATCGGTAACCGTGTGCGTCTGACTAGGCAGCCTCTAACGGAGGTGAAGAGAATGGAGAAATCGACCGTAGCCTGTTGAAAAGTTTTCTCCTACTGCGAACTGTAGTCCCAGCCGTCTGTAACATGGGCGAGAGGGTGTTGCCGACCGTGCGAACCCTAAGCGAGGCAGCGAAGCGCGAGCGAAAAGAGGGGGTGATAGAGCCAAACGACCCTTAGAAACAAGGACGCCAGGGCCCAAGGACATGATAAGGGAAGTAAGGCGGGAGGGGGAGGGTGCAGCTCACGGGGAGTGCGGGTGCAGCTCACTGAGAGTGCGGTGGAGGTGGATGTTGACGATGAATTCTCATGGGGTTGAGATTTCAATCGCCGGGTTTGTAAGGGAGATGGTTCGTGACCCAAATCCCATGTCCTGAGGGCCCCCTTATATAGGGGTTCTTCCCTCAACCCTAACCCCGCGTGACTCATACTCTCGTGTCACACGACTCATGACTCATAGCGAGTCATAGTGTGAAATCCATCAGCTGACTCGTCCTAGTCGGCTGCGCCCTATCTCGCAACCAATCAAAACCCATAAAACAAGTCATGTGCCCTAAGGGGGTCACATGCGTGAAACCCATGACTCATAACTATGAGTCATGTGCGAAATACATAAACCACATGACCACAAATGCGAGTCATGTCAAATCTCAACCAATAACAATAAACTAATGACACGCTATTGCGTCGTCATGTGAAAACCTATGAGTCAACTGATCACATAGCGTGAAAGATAACAAACCGATGACTAATAACTATTAGTCATGTGAGAGTCTGCCTTGCTTAGTCACCGTTTGTGACATTGGAACATATTTGCAGAATCCATTTGTGAGGATCTCCAACATCAGCTAGAGATTCAGATCCGGAATGGCAATAATATACCACGAGATATGCCAAATATTCACCTCGATTATGGCTTATTTCTAATAGCTGAACATCTAGCGGCTGCACAGAAGACACTTCAAGAATATAGCCTCCCAATTCCAATTTTAGAATGGAGATCTCAGTGCAACGATAATAGCTTGATTGCAGAAGAGTTAAGATATGATTTTGCTCAAGAGGGCACGAATATGGAATCATTGGTACCTAAGCTGAATGCTGAACAGCGAACTAGCTATGATTTAATTCTCAACTCATTGGAACAATCAGAGGCTACTCAGTTCTTTCTCCAAGGACCAGCTGGAACCAGAAAGACCTTTCTCTACGGGGGTCTTTGTAGCACACTACGTGCACAGGGAAAGATTGTACTTTGTGTTGCATCATCAGGAATGGCTGCTCAACTTCTTCCTGGTGGACGTACCTCACACTTCCAGTTTAAGATTCCCCTCAATATCCATGAGGACTCAATTTGCTCTATTACACATACTTCAAATCTAGCACATCTACTACGTGCAACAAGTTTGATAATTTGGGATGAAGTACCAATGCAACACAAGTACTGCTTTGAAGCAGTCAGCAAGGCACTGAATGATGTATGCAATACTGGTATTGGAAAACAATTTGGAAATATTCCAATTGTTTTAGGAGGTGACTTTGCTCAAATGTTACCAGTTGTGAGACATGGCAATCATGGGGCAATTGTGAATGCATGCATTCAGCGCTCGCATCTCTGGTCAGGTTTCAGGCAGCTTTATCTCAACCAAAATATGCGAGTAATTCAGGATAATGCCAATGAGGAATTTGTTACTTTTCTTGCAACTATGTCCTATAATTACACAAAGCATGGCCTAACTCGACTACCAGACTATATTCGACGATTTCATTCAGTGGAAGAATTTTGCAATGAGATTTTTCCACCTGTCCTTTTAAATACTGGACATCTCAACTACAACTCTTTTGATCATCGGGCAATTCTCTCTTTTCACAATAATACAGTTACTGAATTCAACAATATTCTTATCAACAAGCTTCAAGGAACTATGCATATCTTTAATGCAATGAATTCAGTGGCAACAGATGAGTCTTTTCCTGGAGCAGAACATATTCCAGCGGAGTTTTTTCAAAGTATGGACTGTGCATCACTACCGCCTTCAAAATTGTTACTTAAAATTGGAGCAGCAATTATTTTATTGCGGAATCTTAGTCCGAAGGAAGGCCTATGTAATGGAACTCGAATGATTGTAACTCAACTAGGATGATCATGCATTAGAGCCAAGATTTCAGGCGGACAATTTGATGGCCAATTTCGCCTTTTACCACAGATCAAGCTTACAACTTTGGAAGGTGATCTTCCTTTTATTCTGACTCGAAAACAATTTCCAATACGTCTTTGTTTGGCAATGAGTGTAAACAAAGCTCAAGGGCAGTCGCTTGATACTGTTGGAGTTGATCTTAGAACCTCTGCATTTACACATGGACAACTTTATGTTGCGCTCTCACGTGTTACTTCTCTAAATGGTTTAACGATTCTTTTTTCAGAAGATAATTTGCATGAAACGACTGATAATGTTTTCTATCCTGAAGTGCTCTTAAAGTCCACAATTGTTTAACTTAATGTTTTAAATAGTTTGTCAAATAGAAAAGTTCTCTTAATAGCAAATATTTTTCTTCTATAAACTATTATTAACAATAATATTATTTAGTTTTTATGCAAAATAGAAGGGCTTATATCTCCTATGAGATGAAATAGCTTTTGTGAAAATGCTTCTTATTATGTATTTCTATTATACTTCCTGTATTACTTAAATCTAAATCGTCTTCTACTAGCAATACTAATTATATGTGTCTTGACATATATCTGTTTGGTATTATTTAAATAAGCTATCCAGAAGATTTAACTTTGAAGAACTCCCCGCTTGAAGTAAGTAAATATCATATCAAATTTGTAACCCTTCCTGACTGTAGAATCTTGCAGTATAATCAAGTAAGCTACTGTAACACTGATCCTTTTCTATACTGTCCCTAAAAGGCTTTTTCTTTAAACTAACTTTTTTCTTGAAAAATCGATAGCCCACTAAATAAAAGTTCATCAAGTCTTTCAAAAGTATTAGAAAACCCTTATGTCAAATTTTGAATACTTTCTCGCTGTGGCAATTGGTTTTATATTGCTTTTTGTATTTGCAACCGACATTCTTAATAAGTTAATTACACAAAATATTATAATATAATTATTGTATATAAAATTAATAAGTCAAATATATTAGCATATAGCTATCATATTTCAAATTTCCATTTGAGCAAAAGTTACTCCATTTTCGTATAGTTGTTTCCCACCAACTTAGAGTTCATAGAACTGTAATAGCTGGTTCCCCTCCTATTTCGCTGTCGCTCATAGTCGGGGGAAGCAAGTGTGACGCGGAAGCAAGTGTGACGCGCCAGACTTTTTCTTTTTTTTTTTTACCTAAATACGCTTACATAATACGAGTTCCCCTCATGCTCGGCCCATGTAGTATACAAATTCTCAGTTTAAAGCTACAAAGTCCGCATTTCTTGTAATAGAGTCAGTAGAAATACAAGAAGAATCTGAGTCTGAATCCCCAGCACAGCTCACAGAATCATTGTCGCTCAATTGATCACCCATTCTAGCTTCATCCACTTGTTGGTGTGTTGTGTAAATTTCCCAATCTCCAGCTTCCCTATCATGAGCTAGCAATTGAGGATCAATTACACTTGAAGGACTTGCAGCTACTGGATCTAGTAGCAAGAGTGCTTGTAATAAATCAGGTGGGGCCGTTAATGATTCCAGGTCCTCGGCCAAGGGATTTCTTTCTGGATCAGATATTGCATTAAGAAGCTCAGCTGGAACTATCCCACCCTCAGCCTGAATTATCTTCACTTGTCGCTTCCGCTCTCTTTCAGCCTTACGAGCATCAATTCCACGACGGTTGAGTGTTGCTTTGGCTTTGTTTATAGCGATTTGGATGCTCTTTTGGGCTTTCTTAATAGCAGCAACCTTCTCTTTCTCAGCCTTTTCCTTCTTTCTAACTCGTGCTGCCTCGATAGTAATCATACCACCCTTTTGAATTACACGTCGGGATGTGCTTTTACGCTTTGCCTCCTCCAGGATTCTGGCCTGAACATTGTGGTACGATTGGTGTTGCAATTCGGCTTGTGCGAGGGATATCTGAGTACCTTTGGCCCATTGTTGAAACCGGGCTTTTGAGTTAGGACTAAATGTTTCGGCGCGATCAATCCACTCTCCCA
>Ga0307507_10010452_pt1 | contig 11997 bp, 4 predicted proteins | sample 7_EM_MG_FD_207223 | JGI IMG/M metagenome (GOLD analysis project Ga0307507, IMG submission 207223) | Populus trichocarpa ectomycorrhiza microbial communities from riparian zone in the Pacific Northwest, United States - 7_EM | ecosystem: Host-associated > Plants > Roots > Unclassified | place...
TTCTAATTTTTTTAAAAAAATACTTTTTAATTAAACTTATTTTTATTTAAAAAAAATATTAAAATTATGTTTTTTTATGTGCTTTTAAAATATTATTTTAATATATTTTTAATTAAAAAAAATATCTTTTATCACATTATTAAAAATGCAACTCATTTCCTCTCACGCGTAGTTTTTGGATTGACGTGCAAAATGTTGTGATGAATATAAGATATAAATACAATTTGTTTGATATGTAATACGGCTGTAAAATATAGTTTGTTTTTAAGATTATCAAATTTATGTTGATATAAAAGCACTGTTATAAAACTCACTAGACTTGACATCTGAATGACTAAGGGTTTGACTGATCTGGGTTAATAAAAAAAAAAATCACTGGATTTGGTTGACTGATCCGGTCAAAGCTTAACGATCAATCTATTAATATTATTTTTATCAAAATATTATTGTTTTAAGTTTTAAAAAAATTAAGAGTAACCCTCACAGTCCATAACCTAAACCTTAACTCAAGTTAACCGCAAGTTAGGCCATACACCTAGTCAATTTAGGACTTGGTTAATTTAGGGCTTGAATTGTTAGATAGATAAAATCTAACTTAGTTGACATCTAATCTAATCAAAATCTGATTCTTAATGTATTCATTGATTTTTTATTATTAAAATAATATTATTTTATTTAAAAAAAAAATTAACAGTCAACCCATCTAACTAATAGCTCAAGTCTTAACCCAAGTCCACACAAATCAAGTTTTATACATTAGAGGTTCTGATTCTTTTTTCACAATTATTCTTTGAACATTTTAGAATTTCAAAATCGCCCTATCTTTATCTCTTCAATATTGTTCCATCTCATCCTAGCGTCCTAGTTCAGCTCCTGTGAATCTACTACTGAATTAACGTGGGTATTAATTAATTAATTAGATAGCTTGCACATAGTAAATAATGGAGAATCATCTTCATCTTCATCTTCATCCTTCTGTCTTTCTTAATCTCAGAGACTCTTATCTATATTGTGCCCTATATATTGCCTCTCAATTAAGAAAAATAATTTAGTAGTTAGTTAGTTTATATATATATACTGGGTGTCTTTTCATGCAGAGCTGTAGCTAAACAATTTGCACTGGCATTTACGACTAGAACAACTCAACAAAAGGGTGTTTTTGCTCCTTTTTCATCTTTTTATCCCATAATGCATGCACATAGCTTTTTCAAGTGAAGACACACAAACCTCTGTACTAGTTGCACTGCATCACCCACACTCTACTTTAAGGCACTTTGGCAGGAGGGAAAGCAACCTATTTATATAATTTCCTTAGCGAAAAGGGAACTTAGTAAACAAGAAATTAAAAGAAAATGAAATGGAAAAGATGAAGAACCTATCTCCTGTAATCAATCCGTTTTTTTTATCGAAGAGATTTCCATTTATCAAAACAACAAGATACGAAAAGAAAAACCCCTTTGAAATATTACGTACTAAACTTTTGAGGGCTAACTCGAATGATCATAAGAATTTTTGTACTTGTTTGCCATACAAAACAGAGAAATGTTCAGACTGCTTGCTCACTGTAGATTTAACTCAGTATAAAGGCAACTATAGTGTATTAATTTGTTCCAAGATTTCTTAGCTGACATTGCGCCCACAGATGCGTGTGGGGCATTTAAGAATTAATGTTCCAGCTGAGTTTTTGTTCTCACTTCCAAACAGAACACTTCAACGGTATGGTCTCTCTCTCTCTCCCAGACACACATGTACAATCACATGCAGCTTTTGATGGTTGCATCGAAATTTAGCCACCATGAACTAGGTTTTGGCTGTTTCTCTCGAGGATAAAGAAGGTAGGTAGATGGAAGATGTCATATTCAATAATGTCGTGTAAGATTTATGGTAGTTTGTCTTGGTATCTCAATTTGCCAACACTACTGAGTTGTGGTGTCACACTTTACCACTGATGTCTGGTCATTACAATAGAAGGGTATGAGAGTGTAATAATATTTGTTTTTTAAAGTATTTTTTATTTAGAAATATATTAAAATAATTTTTTTTAAAAAAAAATTATTTTTGATATCAGCACATCAAAAACAATCTAAAAATATCAAAAAAAATTAATTTGAAGTAAAGAAAAAAATAAAAAATTTAATATATATCTATTTTAAATCCTTGTTCATATATAAAGTTAATTGCTATATTTTCCAATTTTTATTAATGTAATGATTACAATATAAAATTTAATACCTATCTGTTTTAATTTTTTTTATCAACTTAATGATTACAATAGGAATTTTAATATATATGTTCCTATTTTAAATAAAAAGATTTAATTTTTAAAGTTAACTAAGTATATTCTCTTACTATTATTAGATTACTAGAGTTTAATTAAATTAATATCCAAATTGGTTTGAAAAACAAATTCTAGATCAAGCTCCAAATAAATTAATCACCAGGTGAGTTTACGAGTTACTGAGTGTTTTAAAGTGTTGTAACATCTGTTTTTTAAAATATTTTTTTATTAAGAATATATTAAAATAATATTTTTTAAAATTTTTTAAAATATATAGTAGAGGACAAGTATTCTCGTCTCTGATATTTAAATGGATCTGCACCTCTCTTGGGCTCAGGTTCCATATATCTCAACTTATAACTTAGGTTTTATACAGCGAGTTGGGCTTTCTATTTCTATTAAGTCTCGAGATTCCGCAGGCATCAAATAGCAAACCAACAACTTACAAGGCAAGAGGAGTGCGAGAAAGGAAAAGCAAAAAGAAAAGGCTGGGCCTCCGCTGTTGGGTTAGATTCCGGCGCCTATGAGCGAAGCAAGCTGGTCTTCTTTTCTTTCAGGTTAATGCTCTTACTTTTTATCATCTTCCATACACTTAAAGAATATTTAAATTTCAGTAACTCAAACTTATATATTCATTAATTTTAGGATACGTAAAATTAGTTGATTTATATGCAAGCTGATATTTATATTAATAATAATAAAAAAAGTATTTAAGCTTCATTTAATGTTGATATTATTACCCTAAGATTGCTTTTTCCTCTGTTTTTGTGATCTGGGAAAGACTGTATTGGTAAAAGGAATTGTTAGGCTGGGAGATGGATGCATGACATTTGCATTTCACCAAACATTTAGTAGGCAACTCAAGTACTTCCATGACTGCTTAATTCTGGGATTTTACTTTCACAGTTTGCACCATGAGTATTGTACAAGCTATGCTCCTGCATGGATCACATTTCACTGCCTTTTCCAACAAAAGCCGACTTCCTAGTTCTTCTTTCTGAGGGCAACTTCTTCTTACTCTATACCTGGCTTCATTCTATTGATTACATGATGAGTGCAGTGTAAGATATGCTATCACATTTCATCATTCTTCTAGTCCTCGTTTTCTCAAGGCTATCATTTTCTTCCAAGTCCAACATTCTTTCCTATCCTTTACCGAGCCTCGTCCTTCTTTCCATTGGTTTGCTCTCTTCTTTATAAAGAAAACCCTTTTTATTCTTGAACCAGGGAAGATAATGGCAGAAGCTGTTATCTCCAATATTGTTGGTACAATCACCAAAGAGTTGGCACCCCTGATTCAGCAACAAATTGAACTAGCATGTGGAGTTGAAGAACAGCTTAAAAAGCTTAAAAACACATTATCTACAATTAACTCTGTACTTCATGCTGCAGAGGAGGAACATGACAAAAACGAGGAGGTTAGGGATTGGTTGGGAAAGCTTAAAGAAGCAGTCTACGATGCGGATGACGTGATTGATGAATACCAGACTGACAATGTGCAAAGGCAGGTCCTGGTGTATAGGAGCTTGATAAAGAAGGTGTGCAACTTTTGTTCGCTTTCAAACCCTATCTTGTTTCGTTTTCAATTGGGTCAAAAGTTAAAGAAAATTAGAGAGAACATGGATGAAATTGCAGAAGATAGGTCTAAGTTCCACTTTACGGTACAAAGTGGGAGAGATGGCAAAGCTGTGCCATTAAAAAGGGAACAAACTGGCTCAGTTGTTTCATCAGAGGTTATAGGAAGGGAAGTTGATAAGGAGGCGATAATCAAATTGTTGCTGTCTTCTAATGAGAAAGAAAATGTTACCATAATTCCTATCGTTGGAATGGGTGGTTTAGGAAAGACTACACTTGCTCAGTTGGTCTTCAATGACGATAGAGTTGCATCCCATTTTGGATATCGTAAACTATGGATGTGTGTCTCTGATGACTTTCATGTGCGACAGATTTCACAAAGAATTGCTGAAAAATTGGATCATAGAAAATATGGCCACTTGGATTTTGATTTGTTGCAAATCATACTTAAGCAACAAATGAGCACTAGCAAGTATTTACTAGTCCTAGATGATGTTTGGAATGAGGATAGAGTAAAATGGTTTCGCTTAAAAGATTTGTTAATGAATGGTGCCAGGGGGAGTAAAGTTTTAGTAACCACACGTGGTAGGATGATTGCATCAATGATGGCCACTGACACACGCTATGTATATAATTTGAGTGGTCTTCCATATGATAAGTGTTTGGATTTGTTTCTGTCATGGACATTTGATAGAATTCAAGATCGACCTCAAAACCTAGTAGCAATTGGAAAGGATATAGTTAGGAAATGTGGAGGGCTTCCTCTAGCTGCAAGAACGTTGGGTTGCTTCTTATACCGGAAGGGTGAAGATGAATGGTTGTTAGTGAAGAATAGTGAGATATGGGAACTAGCTCAGAAGGAAGATGATGTTCTTCCTGTTTTAAGATTGACGTATGATCAAATGCCACAATACTTGAAGCCATGCTTTGCGTTTTGCTCTTTGTTTCCCAAAGATCATTCAATCGATAAGGAAACACTAATCCACATGTGGATGGCTCAAGGTTTCCTTCAATCATCTGATGGAAGTCCAATTGAGAAGATTGGCCACAGGTATTTATTGTTAAAGAATCTCGAGCTAAAGAAAATTATATGATTGATTATCTTAGTCAGTGGGATTTGTTTTGATTGTTTGAAAGAATGAATAAACGATTTTTTCAATTATATCAACTAATATACCATATGTATATTAATCTCCCATAAAAAAATATGCATTTAGTGGGGTTAATTAATATAAACACTCATCAAGTGAATGAGAAAATGTTGCTATTTGAACATTAACAAATAATTATCCTACTCATCCTCAAACCATGCAATCATATCCAATCTTTTTATATGTTCATCTTTTACTGTTTTGGTGTTTCATTTTTATTTTTTTGACAGGTATGTTAATGAACTCTTGTCAATGTCTCTCCTGGAAGATGAACATAAATATCCTGATGATGAAGCAAGACACTGCAAAATGCATGATCTTATTCATGATCTTGCACGGCTGGTTGCTGGAACAGAGTGCTCAATCATCACTGCTCATCCTAAAATCCCTAGCAAAAAAGTTAGACATGTTTCTGTTTTTGGATCTGGTTTGCCTGAAAACTCTTCATCGAAAGTCAAGGATTCAATTTCAGAATTTTTATGCAATGCAAAAAAGTTGCGAACTCTTTACTATCATCTACTAGTGGAGCAAAACAAGACAGTAATTAATCTCCTTGCAAATCTCAAGTACCTGCGCATCCTTATTCTAACTGAATCAGAATTTGATGGTTTGCCAAGTTCCATCGGTACCTTGCTGCATTTAAGATATCTTGATCTCTCTAAGAACTATCACATTAGAAGACTTCCACATTCTATATGCAAATTGCAAAATTTGCAGAAGTTGAAACTATATTCTTGCAAGCAGCTTGAGGAGTTGCCAAAAGGTACTTGGAAGATTGCTACCCTACGACATTTGGAAATAACTTCGAAGCAAGAGTTCTTGCCAAACAAAGGGATAGAGTGCTTGACTTCGCTTCGTTCATTGTCCATCCACAATTGTTATCGTCTTTCAACTCTGGTTCGAGGAATGCAGCACTTGACTGCTCTTAAAAAATTATGTTTGATTGATTGCCCCAATCTCACTTCTTTAGAGTTCAGTTTGAATTCCCTCATTTCCCTTGAAAGTCTGGAGATTCGTAACTGCAGTGGTCTTGATTTGAGTGGACAACTGAAGAAGAAAGAGGAAGATAGCTTGGAAGGGCGCTGGCGCCTTCCATCATTGCTCAATATTGTAGGTCTTAATTACAAAAAAGAGCAAATTGAGGATGAGGAGAAAAAAGAAGAGGGCCACCAAGGCCTTCAAAAGCTTCGGTCTCTGACTTTTGTTCAGCTTCCCAAGTTGATAGAACTCCCAAACGAGCTTCAATATGCTGCTAGCAGCCTGCAATATCTTTCTATTTCCTATTGCGACAGGCTTTCTTCTCTGCCAGATTGGTTGCCACGGTGCATGGCACTGAAGAGGTTAGAGATTGAGAGGTGCCCAATTCTCCCATCTCCACCAGGAAGCCAGAATGGTAGTTATACCATCATCTCACCTTCTCAAGGTCCATTTTTTCCATGCATTATATTTGCATCCTTTTATATTGGTTCATCATTAATATTTATTTATTTGTTCTTAAAATTTTAGCTTCTCTCTTTTATTGCTTCTCAATGCCTTCATTATCATGTTATATTTTTGTAATCAATCGAAAGTTTAGCAGATGAATTGAAGGAGCTAATACCAAAACCAAGAAACAAAGAGTAAACCTTTGAAGAAGCAAATACTATTGAGTTGTACGAGCTTACCGAAGAACGTTCGAACCTGGATGAGTTCTAGAAGAACAATTCAAAGCTGCTGCAAATATGACCAAGTTTCACCAAAAGAGATCCCTCGTGAACATTGTGTATAGTTTAACTTTATTGTTTTTAAGGCATGAAAATTTAGTTGTGATGGCATTTTTCTTTATTTTTTTATCACTCTATTCATGAATCTGGGCAAGAAACGTACCCCTTATTTGATTAATTATCTATTCTTCATCCTCATTTTATCTTGTTATATGACATCCTACTCATCTTGTCCTTCGGGCAAGAAAACTTATTTTTGCTACTTCTGATACGCACTTTTCCCTCTGGTTCCTAGCTCTCTTTAAGAACTTCAAGTTTAAGAAAACATGGTGAGACTGGACAACAGCCTGATGTGAAGCTTTCCAAGGGAAAATATGAAGACAAGCATGGATTCAGATTTTTTACCCCCGTCAAAAGTTGGAAGAAGAAGAAGAAGAGCATAAATAGATAGAGATGAGATGTGCTATTACTTCAATGTGACTGGGCAATAGGCAGAGAGGAGACGGGGAAGCAAAAGGGTTTCCCCTGCATCTATCTCGCTCAGGTCTCCTCGAATGATCAATTATTATGAAGCAAAGAGGAAGTAGAGATCGTGTAAAATATGAAACGTAAGAATCCAACTAATCCCCAGTAATCTCAATTAACCTAACATAATTACAACTTACTATCATCTCCAAAACCTTAAATAAAAAGGGAAAACATTTGAGAAGAAGCAAAAACCCACGATCTTAAACTAAAAACACAAAAACCCTTCAAAGATCAAACTCAAAAAATCACTTTAACTTGAAAGATTTGTAACTTAGAATCAGAAAGACAGCAATGAGAACTAAACTAAACAAGACTTTATTGTTTCATCCTCTCAACAGCTTTTCTAAGAGGTGACTTGCTGCGACCTTAACCTACCCTCTCTGCTATCTAATAGAAACGATGCCGAGCTAACCATAGAGCCACCGTTGCTACCTGTCCATAATCACAGAGGCTACCTACAAAGATAAAGAAAGAACACAATAAATTAGAAACAGTTTGTAAGAACAACAAAATGGGTGGAGGATGAGGAAGATGGATATTTTAAGAGTAAATGATTTGAGTAAATATTTTTGTGCACCTTTTTCAATATTCTGTGCACATTTAATGTTTAGTTTCCTCCGATATTTTAACATATTTCAAATCTAAAAATGATAGATTTATATAAACTGCAGAGGGTATGTTATTAATGTTTTGTAATATTAGTATAAAAACTCCTTATAAAAGCTGTATATATAATTAAAAAAAATGCCATGCACGTCCCGCGCGTGTTGCAATAACATGTGAATGAATTGGACATCATGCGAAAACTATGCCTTCTAATAACTTAAATAAGTCATCGTTACCAGAATGGAATTGTTTTAATTTTTACTTAATTATATAAAAAACAAATTTGGATAATGTGAGATGGAAATCATAGCTTCATGGATCACAAGCTTTGAACTTTACCCACAAGATCATTTTTTATGAATCCTTTCGTTGGAGTTATAAAGGAGGTGTTTGGTTGGACGGTATAAATGTTAAGAAATATATATTTTATTTTATTTTAGTAGAATATTATTTTCACTTTAGTTTATATATAATTATTTTGTATTTAGATTAAAACATGCTAAATTAAAGAAAATTATAGCCTCTTTTTTATTCATGTTTGTATTTATTTTATATTAATTGAATTATTTTAACAATAATTACCGTTTCGCCAAATAAACCGCATAGTTTTTATATCTTTGAATTATTTTAATTTGTTGTTAACAAAATTAATTTTTTTAAAAAATAATTATTACTGTATGTTCAAACACCCGCGGAGCATATAATATTTTCTTACTTTTCAATCTATAATACCCAATGCTTCAAAGTCATTTCAAGATTCAAGAAGGATAATAATTAACGAAAATCAAAGTCAAAACCTAGAGCCGACATCGCTTATATGAAGAAACTAGAGCTTGATGGAGGAGGAAAGTCCACCCCATTTTGCAGGTTAAATTAGAAACAAAAGAAGAACAAAATAAGAAACTTTCCCAATTTTCTTCTTTGACAACTACAGATTACTACTTTCAAAGCCCTTAAATTAATTGCAAATAATCAAAATTTCCAGAAGTAAAAAAAGCTGTCATTATCTGCAATCCTGATGAAGTCCAATGACAGTTAGCCGACTATGGAAATAAAGACAACTGACAGTTTTGTTTCCTTCCCAAAACATAATTTTTTATTAATTCCTCTCCAGTTAGAAACCATCTTGCGTCTTCCTCGTAAAACTCTCTGATGTTCCCACTAACATATTCCTAACAAGAAAGTGATCAGAATTGAAAATTCAAGAAAGGGACAACAAAATAAACACAAAATCGCCTAATTCTTGCTTCCTGCCACTCCTTTTCTTGCTTGTTCAATTCCTGTTAATTATGGCCCTCGCTGTATTTCTCCACAATTTGTCTATTTACAAGTTGGATTTGGCCTGGTAGCTTAAAGAACAAGATCCCATTTCTTCTTCACCAAGTTGTTGCCGACCTGCGAGACGGTCAACTAATACATCCAAGGCTTCCTTCATCCACCAACGCTGACAGCATTCTCTTGCTTCTTCCACACTCATCTATACATAGCACAAAGGTAACTTAATATCAGCAATTGCACCGACAGTTCCAATAATACAGATAAAAATGTTAGAAAGGTAGCATGTGCATACCCATTTTCTCTGGCGATTGTTTTTCTCTGGCCAGAAATCTAATACCTCCTTAACATGTAAAGGGAACAAGTATCCATCATAATCAGTGCCATGAGTTCTGCTCTGGAAGGTCCAGTGACCTAATTGGTGCTGCAAAAAAAGGTCAAACATCAATAAACTGCGTGATTAAATTTGGGAAAAATGAACTTAAATTGAACTGCAATCACACCATTAAAGAAGATAAGACAACTACCTCAACATTGCCTTTCACCCCGGCTTCCTCGTATGTCTCTCGAGAAGCGGCTTGTTTTATGGTTTCATCCAATTCCCAGCCTCCCTGGTAATCAATGAAGCATATTGGTTAGGTTATGTGACAGAGCAATGGTCTATACTCTACGCTCTACATTGAGTTAATCAAGTGCTAATTTCATTTTGAAATTAGTTACCTTAGGAAACAACATCCCCTTTCCTTTCTGTGAACTGATGACAAGTACTTCTAACTCATCTTCAACCTCCGAAGTATTTGAGCTCCCGTTCTTGTATCTGTATGGTATGCATCTGCAATATGTGAAACAAGAATACAGAAAATTTAGCAACCAAGAAACTTAAAAGTAATCAAATCGGGCACAAACTGGACTACTTGGAATCAAATCATCAATTGAATTATTGCTTCCATGTTTTCAGTTCCAACAAAGATGGCCAATCAATCAGAGAGCAGGACAGAAACTGTATTTTCCCTGCTCCACAAGAAGATTTAGGAAAAGATATGGACAATTATCCATGCACGTGGGCCAATCCTGTCCACCCATCATGGATAAGCCCACCATGATGGACTAGCAAGTGGCCTCAAGCGCCCGTAAGCAACCATTCATCACATTCATTAAAGATTTTGTACTAGACCAACCTCGCAAACCAGAATCAAGTTCTGCTTTTCTAACATGTCAAGAAATCATTTATGACGAATCCTGTTTTATTAAAAGACAAAGCAAAACTTAACAAAACCTCAATCAACTAATGATTATTTAGTCCATCAAATCTGCAGGCCTAATAAGAAAAACAATCATGCCCCACTAGGCAAAATCAAGAAAACGCAGCTAGTTAACTAATGAGAAAAAAAAATCAGTAGAGAGAAGGATAAGGGAAAACCAACCCACCCTACAACTTGACGACGACCTTTATCATAACGCTGCAAATGCCTCCCTGTACGAGACACCAAAGAAGCTACAACATTTTCTTGAGATACCAAAGCAGTAGCCATTTCTTTTCTTTCTTAGCAAAAACAATTTTCTCAAGAAAACTTTAATGGGGTTTCTTGAAACAAGAAACTGGTTCTTTCTATTACAAGAAACTAACTAACAAGCTAGCTAGATAGCTAGAGAAGGCAGGAAATATTAGGTAGATGGTGCAAAATCTGTGATGATATGGGAACTGACAGATCCTCTAAGGTATCTATTTCTATTAGTAGTTATGACGAGTAGAGACGGGCTATCTTCTCGTATAAATAATGGCAGGAAAGAGAGAGGAGGAGAGGGAGAGGGAGGGGGAAGGCTTTGATGGCAGGGCCCCCGTTTATTGGACTTTGGCCATTTTGCCTGCTTCCAGACGACGTGTTGGTGACGCGTCAATGATTTTTTCTTTTTCTTCATGAGTGGAATCACCGATTATTTTTTAAAATATCTTTTCTTTAAAAATATATTTAAAAATATTAATTTATAATTTTTTTTATTTTTTTCAAAAATATTTTGAAACATAAAAATAAACAGTCATTTTATCTTTGTTTTTTTTTGTTTTTTTCTCAGAAATTTTTTTAATTATTATTGTAGACTCCAACCATTGCATTCCACGCCGCTAAATGGAGGGAAATTTGTGTTTTTTTTTTCTTTCTAAATAAGAAAAATTCATTAAAATTTAGAAATCTACATGTTTGTATGCTTCTTTCAAACATGTGCCCCCACGACAACTTTAATACAAGTTTTGAAGTTTTAAAATCTTAAATATTTTTTTTATAAAAATAAAACTATAAATTGTAATACTATTAATCCTTTTCCATTGTAATACTAATTATAATAAATAAAGTGACGGTGACTATAATTTGTTGCGAGTGAACAACCGTTTATAATACAAAATTTGGATTAATAAATTCTTATCCCCTTGTAACGAGTTTGTAAACCTTATACAATGATTCAACTCGGTTCAAGATTCGTACTATAGGTTTTGACTAAGTAATCAAATCATCTAGAACTGATTTTAATTTTTTTTATATGTAAATCAAAATGTTTGTATTAAAAAAAATAATCAGTGAATTGCAACCAGGTCTTTCCAAGTCAACCTGAATTTTTACTTTTTATTATTTTTTATTGAACCCGATCTGATTTCGGTCTCGGGTTGACCTGTCAAGCCTAATTGGATCTTTCTAGGTCAATCCAGGTTTTTGTCCTCTATTATTTTTTTAATCCTGACACGATTACAATCTCAAGTCGGTTTGCTAGGCTGACCGGGTTTTAAAACTATGCTTATAAAAGTTGATAGTGATAAAAAATACGGAAAGGAAAGAGTATTATAAAATTATTTTCTAAAAAAAATCATATATTAAAAATGGTATAGCCA
>Ga0307507_10010453_pt1 | contig 11995 bp, 14 predicted proteins | sample 7_EM_MG_FD_207223 | JGI IMG/M metagenome (GOLD analysis project Ga0307507, IMG submission 207223) | Populus trichocarpa ectomycorrhiza microbial communities from riparian zone in the Pacific Northwest, United States - 7_EM | ecosystem: Host-associated > Plants > Roots > Unclassified | place...
GGGATCTCCACGTATTGGCTAACATACATTCAGTGTATGTTAGGATCCCGGGTAAGGGGATCACCATGTATTGGCCAGCATACATTTAGTGTATGTTAGGATCCCGGGTAAAGGGATCGCCTTATATTTACTCCTATGGGGTGGTGATGACGATACCAGTGAAATTGGTATCGGTAATGTGATAAGCAAAAGTAATTACGTTGATCTTATAAGGTCTGGAATGAAGGTTGATAGTGGCAGAGGGAACGGTTACTAATAGTTTGAATAAAATTCCGATAGATGTTAATACGAAGACCATGAATATGTATATACAAAAAAAAAATTTAACTACTATGTTTTTCTATTGACATGAGATTGTTGTTTTATCCCAGAAAAGGGGGATGTTACACCTAGTCTCCTTATAGGATGGCCCCCAATGGAATTGGCTTAACTGAATGTCCAGCTTCAGGAATTGTTAGATAAAGGCTTCATCCGGCCTAGTAACTTGCCCTAAGGAGCTCCGATATTGTTTGTAAAGAAGAAGGATGGCACACTTCGTTTATGCATTGATTATCATCAATTGAATAAAGTGACAGTGAAGAACAAGTACCCACTCCCACGAATAGATGATTTGTTTGATCGGTTGAAGGGTGCTAGGGTGTTCTCTAAGATAGATTTGAGATCTAGATACCACCAGTTGAGATTCAAGGAACAAGACATATAAAAGACTGCATTCCGAACCCGTTATGGGCATTACGAGTTTTTGGTGATGCCTTTCGGGTTAACCAATGCTCCGACCATGTTTATGGACTTGATGAATCGGGTGTTTCGGCCTTACCTGGATCAATATATGGTGGTATTTATTAATGATATCTTGATATATTCACACTCTTACTTGGAGCATGAACACCATCTAAGGGTTGTGTTACACATTTTAAGGGAGAATCAATTATATGCAAAACTGGATAATGTGAGTTCTGGCTTAAGGAAGTAGTATTTTTAGGCCATGTAATATCCGCAGAAGGAATATTTGTGGATCCAAGAAACGTTGAGGCCGTGTTAAAATGGGAAAGGCCTACTAATGTGACAGAAATCCAGAGTTTCTTGGGTCTTGTTGGGTATTATCGGAGGTTTATTGAGGGGTTCTCCACAATAACATCACCTTTAACTAAGCTGACTCGCAAGGAAGTCAGGTTTCTATGGTCGGAAGAGTGTGAAGCGAGCTTTCGAGAACTGAAGGAGAGGCTCACTTCAGCTCCTGTGCTGGCCCTTCCATCGGGGACAAAATTTATGGTATATAGTGATGTCTCAAAAGGGGGTCTGGGATGTGTATTGATGCAACAAAGGCCCGTGATTGCTTATACATCAAGACAACTAAAGTCGCATGGGGTGAATAACCCAGTTCATGACCTAGAACTTGCAGCGGTGGTGTTTGCCTTAAGATTTGGAGACATTATCCGGATGCCATTAGCCGAAGCTAATCATTCATTTGTCCCGATCATCCTTTCGAATGCCATTAGCCGAAGCTAATCAATCCTTTGTCCCGATCATCCCTTCGGATGCCATTAGCCGAAGCTAATCATCAACCAATCAAACGTTCTAGAGACGGTTTATGAAATCACTATAACATGGTAATGTCCCTTGAATTGCTCATTCAAACGATTCATAACAACTTGACATTCACTGCAACATAATAGCAGACCCATCGTGATCCTCGTACAGGCGTTCCATAATAGTTCAACATTCAATAAACACAATAATAGATCCTTTGTAATACACAAACAAACATTCCATAACAATTTAGCATTCGGTATCACAATAGTACACCCTTCGTATTACTCATCCAACCATTTATGACAATTAATGTTCAATACAATACAATAATAGATCCTTCGTAATACTCATACAACCATTCGTCACAATTATATTCAATAAAATACAACAGTAGATCCTTCGTAATACTCATATAACTATTTGTCACAATTACATCTAATAAAATACAATAGTAGATCCTTCGTAATACTCATACTACCATTCATCAACATCCCAAATTCATAATAGCCCAATCAACATCTTATAGCCGGTTTAATATTCATTGCAACACAATAATATATCTACCTCAAATAGGTCATTTCAGATCATTAACATTTTCATCATTGTTTCAACATTCAATAAGAACCTAATCGACATTTCATAGTCATTTCGACAATCATCAAGAATTCAATCAAACACTTCATCGTCGTATCTTCATTCAACAAGGATTTAATAAAATATCATCATAAGTAAATCATTTCGAAACATAAACAACAGACGAGAAAAAGGTGAAAACCACCTACCTGCTCCACCTGCGGGTTATCCTTGTCCTGACGATGGTCCGATCCCGACAGCACCACCTAAGACATCAATGGTCACACATCAGTACATTGGTATCTTTGAATCACATTCATCACCCTACTTATTTCAAGAGTTCATATGTTCACATGCAAGTGTTCGACATTTTACACCATCATAGAAAGAAATTATTACAAGCATTTGAGTCATTTCTGCCTGGGAGGCCTATTGTAGAAATCAGCAGCAAAGACTGACTCGTTACAGCCCGGACAATTCGACAGAAAAAATTGGTTCGCTGCGGGCTGCACAATTTGGCAGCAAAGACTGACTCGCTGCAGCCCGGACAATTCGGCAGCAAAAACTGTTCGCTACTGGAGCCATAATTTCGGAAGTGAATGCTACTTCGCTGCAGCCAACACATTTTCGACAGCGAATGCTAATTCGCTGCAGACAACTCCATTCCGGCAGCGAGTCATAAATTCGCTGCAGACAATACAACTTCGGTAACGAATCACAATTTCGTGGTAGAACACACCATTCGGCAGTGAATGCTAATTTGTTGCAAACAACTCAATTCCGGCAGTGAGTCACAAATTCGCTGCAGACAATACAAGTTCGGCAGCAAATCACAATTTCGCTGCAGAACACACAATTCGGCAGCGAATGCTAATTCGCTGCACACAACACAATTCGTTGCAGACCATACAACTTCGGCAGCGAATCCCAAATTCGCTGCAGAACACATAATTCGGCAGCGAATGTTAATTCGCTGCAAACAACTCAATTTCGGCAGTGAATTTGAAATTCGTTGCAGACCATACAACTTCGGCAGCGAATCCCAAATTCGCTGCAGAACACATAATTCGGCAGCGAATGTTAATTCGCTGCAAACAACTCAATTTCGGCAGTGAATTTCTTTGAAATTCACTGCAGATCATACAACTTTGGCAGCGAATCCCAAATTCTCTACAGAACACACAATTCGGCAATGAATGTCAATTCGCTGCAAACAACTCAATTTCAGCAGCGAATTTCAAATTTGCTACAGACAATTCAACTTCGGCAGCGAATCCCAAATTCGTTGTAGAACACACAATTCGATAGCGAATGTTAATTCGCTACAAACAACTCAATTTTGAAAATTTGCTGCAGATAATTCAACTTCGGCAGCGAATCCCAAATTCACTGCAAACAACACAATTTCGGTAGTGAATTTCAATTCACTGCAGACCATAAAACTTCGGCATGGAATCCCAAGTTCGCTGCTGAACACACAATTCGGCAGCGAATGTTAATTCGCTGCAAACAACTCAATTGTGGCAGCGAATTTCAAATTCGCAGTAGACCTTACAACTTCTGCAACGAATCCTAAATCGCTGCAGAACACACAATTCAGCAGCAAATGTTAATTCGCTGCAAACAACTCAATTTTGGAAGCGAATTTCAAATTCACTGCAGACCATACAACTTCGACAGTGAATCCCAAATTCGCTGTAGAACACACAATTCGGCAGCGAATGTTAATTCGCTGCAAAGAACCCAATTTCGACAGCAAATTACAAATTCGATGCAGAACACATGCTTTCAGCAGCGAATCATAAATTTGCTTTAGACAACGCAATTTCAGCAGCGAATGTTGATTCGCTGTAGACATCACGATTCGGCAACGAAACTGATTCCCCGCAGGCAACACCATTTGGCAGCGGAACTAATTCGCTGTTGACAACACATTTCGGCAGTGAAAATTCCTTTGCTGCAGATAACACAAATCGGCAGTGAAACTAATTCGCTGCAGACCACTTGATTGGGCAGCAAAACTAATTCGCTGCAGACAACATCACTCTGCAGATAACATCACCTTAACATATTACTATACAATTTCATCAAACACAAACAGAAGTTTATGTCATTAACACCAACATACTTCTAGTTTTGGTTTCAGCAGGGTCTAAGGTCCCAATGACTACACAATTTTGTACATAACCCTTTCTAACACAAGTTCTTCTATCATACATGCAAGAATCAAGATAATAACACCATCATACATTCTGTTTTAGTTCAAGTATGTCCTTAAAAGTTCAACGAGATCATAATTTCTACATTTCTTCATCTCATTCCCCTTAGATCTTCCATTTAATTATTTTCGTAACTATGAGTGCATGAACACTAAACCTTCTATTTTGGGGTTTTCATCCCCTCCTTGTTCTGAAATCGTGAGGCAGCAACCAGCCAAGGAAAAATACTTCTCTTACCTAACGTTTTTGACAACTTTAGAGCAAGTTTTGGTGACATGGTTCTTTCCTCAATCTCGGTTTTTCCTTCTCTTCCATCTCTATTGTACGGTGGGTCTGTCACACTCCCTCTCCTCTCATGGTTTCAGTCATCAACGTAACTCCTTAGCTTTCTTCTTCTTCAAACACTCAAGGCAAGGGATATGTAGCTGGTGTAGGTGGGTCTTCTCCTTGGAGAGAGTGGCTGTTGTTGTAGTCACAGCTGCTGACCAGTTATGGGGAGGGGGCCTGAACTCCTCCTTCCATGGCTTCGACCACTTCTGTCTCACCATTAGTCACCCTTCTTCTTCAGCATTCAAAGGTGGTGCATGTAGCTGGGTATGCAGTTGCTGCAGGCAGATTTTTGGGGAGAGGAAGAAGGCAAGAGCATGCAACCCGTTTTGGAAAGAGTGCCCATTTCTCTCTCATTGCTGCATTTATACCCCTTTTAAATGCAAAGGGGTGTTTGGACGCTGGACCAAGGTTGTCCTTATCCCCCTTTTGGGTTATCCTTAGGTTGGTTTTTATTCCTATTCTCCCCTAGAACTGCACCACTGCCGATTCATAAATCGGCAGCCAAAAACTATGTCGCTGCCGATTAAAAAATCAGCAGACAAAAACTTTGCCGTTGCCGATCCAGAAATCGGCAACAAAAACTGTGCCACTACCGATCCAGAAATCAGCAACCCCAAACTTTGCCACCGCTGATTCAAAAATCGGCAACAAAACTGTGACCCTGCTGATTCAGAAATCGGCAGCCCCAAACTGTGCCGCAACCGTTTTAGAAACCGACAGCCAAAGTTTTGCCGCTGCAGATTCTGAAATCGACAGCCAAGTACTGTGCCGCTGCCAATCAAGAAATCGACAGAAAAAAATATGGTGCTGCCGATCCAGAAATTGGCAGCCTCAAACTGTGCCACTGCCCATTCAAAAATCGGCAGCCAAAAGCTTTGCTGCTGCCGTTTCTGAAATCGACAGCCAAGTACTGTGCCGCTGCCGATCTAGAAATCGGCAGGCTTTGCTGCTGCCGATTCTAAAAGCAGCAGCCAAGTACTGTGTCGCTGCCGATCTAGAAATTGGCAGCCTCAAACTATGCCGCTGCCGATTCAGAAATCGGCAGCCAAAAGCTTAGCTGATGCCGTTTCTGAAATCGACAACCAAGAACTGTGTTGTTGTCGATCCAGAAATCGGCAGGCTTTGCTGCTGCCGATTCTGAAGGCGGCAGCCAAGTACTGTGCCGCTGCCGATCTAGAAATCAGGAGCCTCAAACTGTGCCGCTGCCGATTCAGAAATCGACAATTAAAAGCTTTCCTGCTGCCGGTTCTAAAAGCAGCAGCCAAGTACTGTGCCGCTGCCGATCCAGAAATCGACAGCGATGGTGGAGTCATTTTAGATTCCCTTGCGTCCTTGCAGGCCATGGAGGGATGCATCTGCGCTCTGCGTGGCTCACAAACAAACCCCGGCGCGAGAAGCACCAAGGAAGTTGAGTACTAGGAGCACGCCCCCATAGCCTCGAAGACACGACATTGGGGGCGCGCCTTCTTCTGGTGATAATCTAAACAACTCTCGGCAACGGATATCTTAGCTCTTGCATCGATGAAGAACATAGCAAAATGCGATACTTGGTGTGAATTGCAGAATCCCATGAACGCAAGTTGCGCCCGAGGCCTCTTGGTTGAGGGCACTTCTGCTTGGGTGTCACGCATCGTTGCCCCCACTCCCCTTAGCTCACGAGGATGGGGCGGATACTGGTCTCTAGCATGCTTCTAATCGTGTTGGCCCAAAATTGAGTCCTCGACGACGGTCGCCACGATGAGCGGTGGTTGAGAGACCTTTAGACGTGGTCGTGTGCGTGCCTGTCACCCCCGGGACCTCCTAGACCCTCGGGCATCGATTTTCTAGGATGCTATCGTTGTGACCCCAGGTTAGGTGAGACTACCTGCTGAGTGTAAGCATATCAATAAGCGGAGGAAAAGAAACTTACAAGGATTCTTCTAGTAATGGCGAGCGAACCGGGAAATGCCTAGCTTGAGAATTTGGCGTCTGCGACGTCCGAATTGTAGTCTAGAGAAGCGTCCTTAGTGGTGGACCAGGCCCAAATCCCCTGGAAAGGGGTGTCGGAGAGGGTGAGAGACCCGTCGTGGCTGGACCCTGCCGCACCACGAGGCGCTGTTTGCGAGTCGGGTTGTTTGGGAATGCAGCCTCGATCGGGCGGTAAATTTTGTCTAAGGCTAAATACAGGCAAGAGACTGATAGCAAACAAGTACTGCGAGGGAAAGATGAAAAGAACATTGAAAAGAGAGTCAAAGAGTGCTTGAAATTGTCGGGAGAGAAGTGGATGGGGAATGGTTAAAGTGAAGCTTGTTTAATTGATATCATAAAGACCAAGATCAGAGCAACAATCTCTAAAGTCTGAGGTTTCATATGTAGAGACAGTTTCATCGTTGTGTTTGTCTGCTTGAGAAAGCACAGAATTAAAATCGCCAAGCACCATCCAAGGACAATTAGAGATCCATTTTCACAGATCATCCCACATAGATCTTCTAGCAATAATAGTATTGAAACCATAAACAAAGGTGATTGTGAAGCTAAACTAAGAAATGAAACTGTTGACAGAAAGATGAAGGCCCTGAGCAGAAGACTCAAGCAAATCAACTTTAACTATTGCAGGATTCCAAAAGACAACAATCCTAGCAGTGCCAGCTACATCAACATTAGTAAAAAACTTCCAATCCGTGAGACGAAATTTATGCATACAAGCAAACCTAGAAGAGAATCTTGATTTCACGAAGACCGCAAATATCCATTTTATACTTCTTCATGAGGCGAACAACCTCATGTTGTTTCAGGGGATTATTAAGACCCTTGATATTCCAGCTAGAGATAATCATGAATTTGCAGAGGGAGGAGTAACACTCCCACCACTACCACTTAGTCTTTGATTTCGACTTCGTGTCCCACTTCTAGTAGTCACCCCTAAAGAATGTACCCCATGGGAATTTCCATCACTGATCCTGGTCCCAAGACTAGTTATCAAATGCTCAAGAACAACACTGGAAGAAGATGTGGCATTAAGCTGTTCTGCATTGGTGGGGTGAGGAGAATCATCACAAGAAGTTTCTTCTGGAACATCCACTATGACTACCACTTCTTCCCCTTAAGGCTATATCTAGGCTGCTTGTTAGTCTTCCGTCGTGACTCCACAGTTACCCAACCGTCAGTTGTATCACCAGCTTCAGGCTACACGGAAGTAGTGGGAGGAATCTTCCTTTAAGGGCACGAAGTCTGCACCTGTTGGACTGTAGAGATGGGGGTCCCCTGAGGAAGGTGTGGCCCCAACCTGCTAAAAACACTCCCTTTGGCATTGTGCCTACCACGAGCATTAGCTTGATTGCATATGTCTTTACTACCCTTATCAATACTATCATGTCCAATATCCTTTAGAATGTGGTTTCTAGTCTCCGTGCTTGCATATGCAACAACTTTAGGATAGAGGAGACGAGAGTGGCCAAGAACATGACAATGAGTACAGAATTTTGGCAATGTTTCATAAATAACTTTTTGATGGAGAGGAAAGCCATTTAGCAGGAACACATCAACAATATAAAGAAGGTCGTATGGTCTGGAAATTCACTGCCGAAATTGCGTTGTTTGCAGTGAATTTGGGATTCACTGCCGAAGTTAAATTGTTTGTAGCGAATTTCCGAAATTGAGTTGTTTGTAGCGAATTAACATTCGCTGCCGAATTGTGTGTTGTGCAACGAATTTGGGATTGGATGCCGAAGTTGAATTGTCTACAGTGAATTTGAAATTCGTTGCCGAAATTGAGTTGTTTGCAACGAATTAACATTCGCTGCCGAATTGTGTGTTTTGAAGAGAATTTGGGATTCGCTGCCGAAGTTGTCTGGTCTGCAGCGAGCGGATTTGATTTGAAATGCGCTGCCGAAATTGAGTTGTTTGCAGCGAATTAACATTCGCTCCCGAATTGTGTGTTTTGGAGCGAATTTGGGATTCGCTGCTGATGTTGTATTGTCTGCAGCGAATTTGTGACTCGCTGCCGGAATTTAGTTGTCTGTAGCAAATTAGCATTCACTGCCAAAAACATGTTGGCTGCAGCGAAGTAGCATTTGCTGCTGAAATTGTGGCGCTAGCAGCAGACCAGTTTTTGCTACCGAATTGGGCAGCCTGCAGCGAACCAGTTTTTGCTGCCGAATTGCGCAGCCTGCAGCGAACCAGTTTTTGCTGCCGAATTGCGCAGCCTGCAGCGAACCAGTTTTCGCTGGTGAAATGTCCGGCCTACAGCGAGTCAGTTTTCACTGCTGATTTCTACAATCAGCCTCCCGAGCATAAATGACTCAAATGCTTGCAACAATTTCATTGTATGATGGTTTCATACGTGGAACACTTAAATGTGAACATATGGATTCTTGAAATAAGTATGGTGATGAATGTGATTTAAGGATGCAAATATACTGAATTGTGGCATTGATGTCTTAGGTGATGCGGCTGGGATCGGACCATCGTCAGGACAAGGACAAACCGCAGGTGGAACAAGTAGTTATTTTCCACCTTCTTCTCATATGATGTTTGTGTTTTGAAATGATTTACTTATGATGATATATTATTGAATCCTTGATGAATGATGAAACAACAATGAAGTGTCTGATTGAATTTTTGATGATTGTCGAAACGACTATGAAATGTTGATCGAGTTCTTGATGAATGTTGAGACGATGATGACAATGTTAATGTTCTGAAATAACCTATTTGAGGTGGATATATTATTGTGTTGCGATGAATACTAAACTGACTATGAGATGTTGATTAGGCTATTATGAATTTAGGCTGCTGACGAATGATTGTATGAGTATTACGAAGGATCTACTGTGGTATTTTATTGAATGTAATTATGACGAATGGTTGTATGAGTATTACGAAGGATCTACTGTTGTATTTTATTGAATGTAATTATGATGAATGGTTGTATGAGTATTATGACAGATCTACCATTGTATTTTATTAATGTAATTCTGATGACTGATTGTATGATTATTATGAAGGATGTACTATTGTATTTTATTGAATGTAATTGTGACGAATGATTGTATAAGTATTACGAAAGAACTACTGTTGTATTTTATTGAATGTAATTGTGACGAATGGTTGTATGAGTATTATGACATATCTACCATTGTATTATATTGAATGTAATTATGACGAATGGTTGTATGAGTATTACAAAGGATCTACCATTGTATTATACTGAATGTTAATTATCATGAATGGTTGTATGAGTATTACGAGGGATCTATTATTGTATTATATTGATTATTAACTGTCATGAATGGTTGGATGAGTAATACAAAAGGTGTACTGTTGTGTTATATTGAATGCTAAACTGTTATGGAATGTTTGTTTGTATATTACAAAGGATCTGTTATCGTGTTTACTGAATGTTAAACTATTATGGGACGTCTGTACGAGTATCATGAATGGTGTACTATTATGTTACAGTGAATGTCAAATTGTTATGAATCGTTTGAATGAGCAATTCAAAGGATATTACCATGTTATAGTGATCTCATAAACTGCCTCTGGAACATTTGATGGTTAATGATTAGCTTTGGCTAATGGCATCCGAATGGATGACCAGGATAATTAATTGATTAGCTTCGGCTAATGGCATCTGAGATGGATGATCGGGTTGTGATTGTTGATCAGTTTCGGCTAATGGCATCCTAAGTGCATGACCGAGATAAATGTTGATTAGCTTTGGCTAATGGCATCCGAGATGGATGACCGAGACAATTAATTGATTAGCTTCGGCTAATGACATCCTAGGTGGATGACCGGGATAAATAATGATTAGCTTTGACTAATGGCATCCGAATGGATGACCGGGACAAATGTTTGATTAGCTTCGGCTAATGGCATCCGAATGGATGGCCAGGATAATTGATTGATTAGCTTCGACTAATGGCATCCGAAATGGATGACCAGGATAAATGATGATTAGTTTCGGCTAATGGCATCCGAGATGGATGACCGGGTTGTGATTGTTGATCAGTTTCGGCTAATGGCATTCTAAGTGGATGACCGGGATAAATGTTGATTAGCTTTAGCTAATGGCATCCGAGATGGATGACCAGGACCATTAATTGATTAGCTTCGGCTAATGGCATCCTAAGTGGATGACTAGGATAAATGATGATTAGCTTCGGCTAATGGCATCCGAATGGATGACCGAGACAAATGTTTGATTAGCTTCGACTAACGACATTCTAAGTGGATGACCGGGATAAATGATGATTAGCTTCGACTAACGACATCCTAAGTGGATGACCGAGATAAATGATGATTAGCTTTGGCTAATGGCATCCGAGATGGATGACTGAGTTGTGATTGTTGATCAGAATCGGCTAATGGCATCCGAGATGGATGACCGGGTTATGATTGATGATTAGCTTTGGCTAATGGCACCATGATGGATGACCGGGTTGCGTTTGATGATTTGCTTTGGCTAATGGCATCTGTGGTGGATGGCTAAATTGATTATAAAAAAATTAGCTTTGGTTAATGGTATCTATAGGAATGACGGGGGTTGATTTCTTGCTTAGTTTTTGTTAATGGCATCCAAGATGGATGGCCGAATTTAAATGTTGCAATTAGCTACAGCTATAAGTATCCAGGGTGGATGACCGGGTTAAGGTGAAGTATTTAACCCCGATCGATGTTAAACTTTGGCCCCACAACCTCGTGGAGAGGTTGGGGTGTGTGAGTGAGAAAAGTACAGTTAACGAAATAATGAGAGATGTACAATGTAAATAAGAAGTATAAGAAGGAATCTTCCCGTTCTAAGTTAATAATGAAAAGCAATGACAATGTTCTTCTAGATGTTTATTATGATGTTGGATTATTTACAATTCTTATATTCATGTTGTTTTGTAACAGGGACATCACACAATCAAGGTGCATAGGAAAGCCTGTTCCACAGGTTCACATATTTTGAAAGGTGCTATGTAATAGTATGACTTAGCTGTTATGTTGAATATTTGCCATTTGACACTTTTGTAAGGACTTGTAATGGAGCATGGATGGGGATGTGCGAACATGTAGACACGATGCTATGAATACATTTATGTGTTATTTCCTTTTATGAGGATGTTATGTTATGAAATCACATGAGGATCGTATGAAAGAAAGTACTAGTTGTGTAAGATTGTCGATTATAAACTCGTGTTGATAACGAGATTGGAACAAGAATGCAAACACACAGGTATGCCAATATGACGTACTATAAATGTATGAATATGAATATATAATATTATGGACATGTGTATTGGGTATCTGTTGTATGAGAATGTTGTTTTACGAGAACTATATCCCTATGATGCCATGATAAGGAAGGAACATAA
>Ga0307507_10010454_pt1 | contig 11995 bp, 17 predicted proteins | sample 7_EM_MG_FD_207223 | JGI IMG/M metagenome (GOLD analysis project Ga0307507, IMG submission 207223) | Populus trichocarpa ectomycorrhiza microbial communities from riparian zone in the Pacific Northwest, United States - 7_EM | ecosystem: Host-associated > Plants > Roots > Unclassified | place...
GAGGAGGATGAGGAAGGAGAGGGGGAGGATGTTAGGAGGAGGTGGACTAGTACTGTTGAGGTTTGGGTTACTAAAAAATGATTTGCGGTGATTATGGTGGTTTGGGGGGGTGTGGGGGCGGAGGTGCATTGTTACCGCCATTAGCACGGAACGGCGGGGGTTTTATGCTTCGTTCACTTGCAAAAATGTATACTTTCCTTCTATAGACGTTTAATAATAGCAAGGTAGGTAAGTAGGTCGTCAACAATCGATCGACCTATGATAATCTTACACTCGCCCCTCCTTCGACCTTCAACTCTCAATTGAGGGGGTAGGGTAAAAAATGAGTAGGGCAGTAAAGAGAGCATAGAAAAAGTGAAGAAAAAAAGTGAAGAAAACTCGACACAGGCAACAACAACTTTACTTTATGTCTCCGAACGCCCCCAATCCAATCCAAGCGTCCCTACGAGAAGAAAAAAGTCGGATTTAAGTGAATTTCAACGGAAGAAAGGAGAGAAACGAGGCAGAATGAAGTTTTAAAAACAAAGTAGAACAATGAGAAACAGCAGGAAAAAGAAAGGGAGTCTACTGAATTCTGGTGCCGGCTATTTGCCCAATCTGTCTCTCAAGCTCTTCCGCGACAGACTCGCGCTGAGTTTCTTCGTAGCCGGGTGGAGGACCATTAGGGATGGGGGGATCGGCATCGGCCTGTGCGATGGTAATTTCAGGTGGTTCTAATACGATCACAGGTGCTGCTGCAGTGGGCGAAGGCGGAGCAACGGGAGCGGTGGTGGTGGCGGCGGAAGAGGACGGCTCCCCGCTCCTGGCATCCTCATACGTCGGCAACTCATCCAAATGAACCGCTCCAGCGCCGACGCCCGTCTCCCTAGCATTGAGCACCTTCTCCTTCAACCTCTCAAAGATTGTAGAAAAGTCAGACGCGCCGCCATCTTTAAAAACCAACTTCAACTCTACCCCTCCCCCTCCCCCCCCTCCTCCCAGTCCGCCATTGGCAACAGGCTGGACAATAGCCTTCCAGGCGTTTGGTCCAAATAATGGCGGTGCCATGTGTGTGTCATGCAGGTTTGCAATTGGACAGGCAAAGGACTCGAAGTCGGGGGTTTTGGTGGTTGGGATGTAGACTACCCGTTGGTTTGTTATGTATGCCGTTCCTGTGCTGCTGTTGATTGACAAGCGACGGGTACCTCGGTGTGAGGACGTGGTGGTTAAGGAGAGACCAGTGCGCGCTGGGGATTGGTAAAGGGACTGCTCGTTTGGGAGGGCGATGAATGTGTGTGGTGGGGTGGGGGAGAGCATCACCCAGCTATTGGAAATGGTTGGTTGTTAGCAGTTGCTATGGGTAGAATAGGAAAGAGGGGAGATAGGGAGGTTACTTGATAGACATGGCTGCAGTTTTTCCTTTGTTCCCGTCTCTGCTTCTAGAGTGTATTTTTGCCGTGCTATTATTGCAGCTATCGTCGCACTGTATTAGATATCGAGAAGTAGAAAACCAAGTACCTTACCCAACAGAGGAGCAGGACAGACAGACCTTCCACTTCCAACTCGGGCGCGGATGTTGCCGTGAGTAGCACTACCAGGTTGTAAGGTGCAGAAAAGGGAAGCTCGGGGGAGTGGTGTGAAGTGAAGTGAAACGAGCTCGAGATGTCTGGCTGGTTCTGGACGGACTTTGGTAAGGAGGGGAGGAAGAGAGGAGTGGAGAGGATGGACAGAAGGATGGATGTTGATGAGAACTTGGCGGGGGGCCAGTTGTGAGACAAGGTTTGTCGATGCGGTGCGGTTGCGTGGGCAGATGATGCAAGGCTGGGAAGGAAGGTTGGTGTCAAGCCAACCGTATTTCTGGTGGGGTGAGTTGGGGGCCGAATTCAGCATTTTGCATGGATCAGGTAAGACTGTCATCAACATAAGGCTATCAGTAATAGAACTCGTGGCTGGTTTTCTCCATACCGTACTTAACAAGAGCCTCCTTTTGTGGAACCGAAAACCAAAAGACCAGCATTTTAGTGAGCAGCCATCCCACCAGTTGTCCCTTTGCATGCCGGGGGTCTACTCAAACCACAATTACGGAATCACCTCAGCACTAAATGAAACTTGGGACGATAACATAAATCATTGGTCCCGCTGCCCCTTGCATCGGTTCTCATGCTTGCAATTTACAGTATCTTGGTGCGGTACTGTACCGTACCTTGATCGCCAGACTGTCTTGGAGGTTAATCGCAGATTGTCGCTCTGTTTCTGCCTTCTAGGGAAGTATTCACACTGAGGGAATTGCATACACTATCGGGAGGTATCGACATATGTTGGGAATACTGTATGGCGGTATATCGTCACTACTTACTGTATATCTCAAATAATACCTGACTGCACATAAACATTCATGGTTTCTAAAAGTATTATATTACTCATTCTCATCACCTTAACGCTCAGCATAAGTAGCGGTACATTCTTTCAGGGCTCTGTAAGGCACGTCAAAGTTCCTGCACCACTAAACTACTGTATAATACCAAGAGGCAATTGCCACACTCCATAACAAGGCATGTTCCCTAATCAGTGTAATTATCGTATCATACTTCCGAGCGTTGTAGCTCAAGTCGTGAGTGTCCACCCTTACTCCCCCTTCTGCGGGCTTCAATAGGCAATACCCCACCACCACCACCACCACCACCCTCCGGGGTACGCGTACTGTTCGAACTTTTCGAGATAGTTTTGTTTGCTTTCCACTGGTAGTCCCTAATGACAAACATCTGACCTCTTCCTCTTCCACTCCTCGGGTCACCCCTCTCACCACTTTCTTGCTATTCTCACCACTGTTATCTCTGCTCTTTCATTTTCTTATTTCCGTTTGATGCTTCTTCACATAATCATACTATACCAGATCTGCATTTTCGCTTTCATATATTCACTTATCGTACTTGCCCGCAACTACACCCATCACAAGACTCGAGACCATTGGGGATCGGGGTCATCCTGATCGTTTCTTCGGCATGGCGCTTGGACAAGCTCTCCTTACCAAGCCCCTTAGGGTTCAGCAACTGCAAACTCAGGTACGGGGGGTTTTACAAAACAAGACGTCCGCTAGCAATGTCGATCAGCAGGTCAAACTTGAGCAAAGTCTGGAGATTGTTCAAACTCTGCTTGGGGCTTCGGTAAGCCCTACATTTTATCTACCAATGATTAGAGCACAGGTTTAAATGAATTGCTGACTATAGAAAGATTGGTTGTCTCTCATTCCTCCGGTACGTTCACAATCTCGATTGCTTTACGTTTTGTGGATAGTGCTGAATTCCATTGTGGTTATAAGGGGCCTTCTTCCGGAAGAATGTTTTGTGGAAAAACGTTACGGAGGCAGCTCCTCAACTGCAGTCAGCTACCGTTCCTTCACGAGCGATCTTGACGATGAAACATTTTTCAAGAAGGGTAACAACGGGACTCGTATCAAGAGGCTGAGAAGAGGATATTCGTGCGAAGCGGACCAACTTCTCGATTGGCTTGTAAAGGTCCCCTTCTTTTTTATATGATTCTTTTATATTGAGGCAATCCTAATTATTTGTCCCGTAGGAAACCGGAATCTTTGATGCTCTTCGCAGGGGTTACCTCAAGGCAGTCCAGCTAGCAATATATGTTGATGATAAACACCCTGACGTCGTGGTGGAGTCGTATACTTTCTCATTTACCTATCGTGAAAAGGACGATGGCCCTTCCATTAGCCTTAAGGTTACAGACATACATGGGCATGGTGTCACAGCCAACGACGCAAACAAAAACCTTCAGTTAATGATCAGAAGACTTATTGTCATTACTCAGGTAAGCACCTACTCATACAAATGTCTAACAACTCGTTGACCTTCGTTTGCAGAATCTCCCCCCGCTACCCGGTAAGGATTTACCAAGCCTCCAATTGCTGATTCGTGGGCCGCTACTGACTTACTCTACCAAGACAAGCGCTGGCTCACTATTCGCTTGCATTACATCGATGGTACTCCAAAGGATTATGATCCGCCGAATTTTTACCGACTCCCACCTACTGCATTTCCCCTCAGAATCCGCGAGAGCGAATCTAAGGCAGTTGAAAAACTCGACTGTGGCGAACTGAATGCTGGACATCACACGTCTGTGCCCTGTCATTGGGCCTTGGAGTCATACGGCTAACATTTCTTACCCAGTGTTACCCTCAAAGTATCAAGCCTCAGTGAAGTTGATCCGGAGGAGCGGCCGAGGCGACGACGAGGCTCAAAGTTTATCGCTATGGATGCGGACATAGTGCAGCCCCATTTAAGGGCCGGCAAGTCGTCTGAGGGTGAAAAGAATGATTTAAATACCCACAAAATATCTAGCACAAATCAAGGGGCTCCAGTTACCGTCCCTCAGCCCTGCGAGGTCAGATCTGTTGAAGAACAGAGAGAACCCCCAAATCCGACCTGTAATCCCCGGACATCATCCGGATCTGGCTCAACCAACCGACTTCCGGGACGGGAAACACAAGAGAGGTTGGCCATTCGAAGTATGCTTGTGCCGCCAGAGCCAGGCAGTGAGATGCCTGAGACGCAGCCGTGTAATCTCGATCTTGAGCAAACTCAAAATCCCCCTATGGAGCGCTCCCACCTACCTCCCCCCAATCCTAGCAAGCATCTTCGACCGAATAATCTAGCCACTCAATCCCGGGAATTTCCGGGGCCCCTCAGGGCCAGCGAAAAGGCTCCTGCAGCCAATTCCACGCCCTTCTCTAGGCAGCAGACCTCATTAAGGGCACTAGCTAGCAGACACCTCTCTGAACCTGATGCCTCAGCAGCGATATCACCACCAGACACTCACCGCCCCATAAAGGCGCCTTCTAAGATATATAAATTGAAGATGCTTGACACAAAGAAGGCGGAGTTGGTAAAGAACAAGTTGATCACTAAAGCAAAAGGAAAGGGGGTTGCAAAGGCAATGCAGGCAGAGGACCACCAAATTGCCTGTGAATGTGGTGGTAAAGAGATATCCGAGGATATGATATGCTGTGACTTGTGTGAATCTTGGCAGCACACGGAATGCTATGGGTTTATCTCAACCCAGGACCCGCGCATCCCGGACTATCATGTTTGCTATTCTTGCCTTCTTTCTAAGTTTGAAGAAAGGCTTCTGGAGGAGATGCGTGGGTTAGCATTGTTCCGGAAAGCTGTAAAACTTGTTTGGGACAAAGGCTCTTTTCCGGCGACCAACAGGGCTTTTTCAAATGCGCTTGGTATGTTCCTCTATTGCGCACTTTGTTCTGAACAAGAAAGCTAAAAATGGAACAGGATGCGACCTACCAACAGCATCACAGATTACAAGGCGTCTTTTAGAAGAAGGATTTATCGCACACGTTTCTGTTACCCGCACAGGGCGTCAAAAGAAAGCAATGAATGGGGGGCCTGTCAAGTATAGGGTTGTCAAAACGCCTGAGGTGGCGAAGATAAAGGAAGCCCAATACTTTGATCCGCTAGCCAAGATATCCCACCACGTACGCTTCTCTTCTGTTATCGAAGAATAAGTACTGACACCGCAAAGTTTGAAAATCCTAGTCCTCCTAAGAACCTCCACCAGTCCCTTATAAAAGACACTCCGGTCGTGGAGCTTTCAGACAATATCCCTCCTGGGTATGGTACGAGTGGAGTCGAGGATAGTCAAGCGTTTGAGAGTCACTTCGAAGAGGCCATTGTGATTTCGGAGTCAAACCGCAAGGCATCAGAGCGATCAGCCGATATGGACTCTACGGCTGACGAAGAGGAGCTCCCGGGATCCAATCCGTGTAAGATCCGGCCAAATGTGGCCATACCAGCACACAAAACTGGCACGGCAAACAGTAGGGTTACATCTAGTTTTCCGCACCAAAACTCTGGCGAGGGTCAGGCAATGTTAGAGGTGCTTCAAGATCCTCCTGAAGCTCCAAGTCAGCCTAGAGTCAATGTCAGCGCTGTTTCTTTCGACGTTTATGTTGGATATGACAGCGAAGGGTAGGTTAAACAACCTCTTGTGATATATCACCTTGATTTCCCTTCTCCTTTTTTTGTGGCATCTGACTTGTACTCCGGAAATATGGGCTCTAAGAGCAAAAGCTTCACGTTTATCGCGCACTGTTTGCTCTAACTTGGTAGTTATATCATGCTACACCTATGATTCTCACTTTGTGAATTCTTAAGAACCGGCTCTGGGCCTGATGGAAATAAATTGATTACTATTCAGTGACCCCCCTTTTTGTGAACCATGATAAATGTTCGAGTGATGATCTATGAATAACGAGATCACGAACCCCGGATATGGTACCAACCCTCCCAAAGGTATAGTCGCAAAATCGTAGTTGTTTGCCTCCAGCTCGCACAATTAGCAGTAGCAAAACGTGATCCTCCATTGATAAACTCCACAATAAGTCTCTTGCATCCCAGAGCGCTGCCTTCATCACAATCACCATTTCTGATCCAGGGCTCCAGACTTGAAAGTCTGACCCAACTCCTCCGGGCGAGATTACCACAAGCCGTGAATATTGTGTCAAAGTACACTTTTTCCATACATTTATCAATGTGCCGGTGGCTGACTGCCAGCAGCCGACAGTAATATTGAGTTCAGTTTATCACCTCTTCTAACTTCCTAGGCAACGACACTAGAGTAGATCCAAAATAGACTGACGGCGCCCCACGTATCAGAGGAGTGAAAGTTGGAAGTTGGGGGTAGAAACTCTTGGCGAACATTTGGGAGGTAGGGAGGGAAGAAAACTCCTTCACAGTAAGATTTTTGTGTCATTGCGTACAGTGTTCCTAGTTTTTCTCCGGCGTTGCCTCGGGGCATGGCTTCTGACATCCTTCTGACTTCTAACTTTGGTTTCTGCATGGGGACGCCGTCACTCACTCGGATAACCTTATTCTATTAATTTTATTCTATTTATTTGTTAATTTTTATCCCAATACTGTGCCGGTAGGGCGACAAACTCTTCATCCGTAAATTAAATTCTTTATCTTACCCTCACCCATTTTGCCATCCCTTCTTGAACAAACCCCTTGGGAGGGAATATAAATAATTCCAAAAATAACCTCACACACTTATTGCTAGAGCCAAGGCTTAATGGCAGACTTGGTTTTACCAGGCTAGGTTTTTTCTAAGTTCTATTCTTCTCGCTCGCTCGCGGGTAATAGTTAGTCTAAGTTAGTTGATTCCTCGGGAGTGAGTGAGTAAGAATAAGGGCGCGTCCGGTCGTCAGGGCTTTTGGAAACCTAGATAATCACAAAACGTAGGTTGCAATGAGAAAATACAATAATCATAAGTTGACAGTTTGCGTCAACTGTAACGTCATGATGGCGTGTCTGGTTACCTCACCCCCCAACAAAATAGTCACATGAATTGTAGTTACTATAAGACAGAATGTAGACGCTTGGATTTTGTATTTTCTAATATGATGATGATGGAAGCTAGGCTCTCAATCAATTGATTTCGGTACATCAACTTCTATTCTGCTTTTTATCCTTTTTTTTTTTTTAAGATTCAGTTGGGAGACGAACTTCAGAGAATGGCAAAATTGAAATGGTCCGATCCAGCTACCCAAACTCTGCTTAAAACCTTGTATGAGCAGGCACTCGAGGGAGAAAAGGCCGAAAATGGGTTTAAAAAAAAGGCATGGACAGCTGCACGAGCAGCGCTGAAAGAGATGCATGGGCTTGAGTTGGAAGCATCACAGCTGAAGTCAAAATGGGCGAATGTAAGTTAATTATAATTTATTATTTCAATATATACAAGAATAATGTAAATAATATTAAGCTAATTACTTTTAATATACATAGATGAAAAAAGAATATGATATATTTATTACGATAAAGAATAATTCAGGATTTGGGTGGGATAGTGAGAAGGGAGTACCAACCGCTCCAGAGAGTGTATGGGATGCGTACATCAAAGCGCATCCAGAGGGAGAAAGGTTTCGACATCGTGGTCTAGTACACTATGCTGTATTAGATGAGCTTTGTGCAAATCGATCAGCTACCGGAGAATTTGCACTGACCTCAGGCTTTACCGCCGGGAGTACAACGAGCACTCTGACTTCAAAGTCAGCAGGAAATGATCACGTTCCTCAAGACCCAAAGTGGGAAGGAAGAGGGAGGTCTAGTGAGCAGAAAGGGGAGAGAGAGCGAAGCACAAGCAGGGCCTCGGAGCAGGGCAAAGAGATAAGAGGAAATCTTTGGGAGGAGGTAGAAGGTGAAGAAAACCAAGAAGGAAGGGGGCACATAGGTGGAAAGAGGAATGAGGTAGTAGGGAAGAGGCTAGAGAGAGGGAAAAGCGAAGAGGGAGAAGCGAGTACAGGAGTGGAGGAGATGGGACCTAAGGAACTATTGATGAGAGAAGGAAAGAGAGTAAAGATAGAGGGAATAGGGGGTGGGTATGAAGTGAGAGGTCAAGGAATAGGAAAAAAGAAAGTGATTAGAAAGAGGAAGATAAAGGAGGAGGTAAAGGAGGGGGGAAAGAGACAGAAGAGAAATGCGGGAAGGGGTAGGGAGAAGGAAGATGAAGAGGAAGAGGAGGATGATGGCTATGGGCAAGGAAAGAGGGAAGAGGGGTCTCAGGGTGGTATTCGGAGAGAGCGAAAGAGTGCTGGAAAAGCGATCGCTGCAGCACTTGATCGAATTGGTACTACAGCACAGTCTATTCAACGCTCGAAGACGGAACTTGCAATTCAGAAATTGCAAGATGAGTATGGATTGGTTCTTCCTATTGAGGACTTAGTAAAGGCTTTTCAATTAATGGAAAATGAGGTAAAGGCCTCTGTTTTTATTGCATTACAGGATGGAAGTGCACGAGATAGGTGGCTAGCAGAGAGTTTAGACAAAATGTAGTAAATTTAATTGAAAAATGAGATTTTCTCTTTATTTAACTGGTATAATTGAGATAGTCAATCCACATTTTTTCTGCTAACTTGTCGCGAAACTCTCTCATTCCATTGTCCTCCCTTGTAGAATCAGCTCTGTAAATTTCATCCTGCCGCTGTCCTTTTGGTAAATCTTCTTTCTCCTTTTTATCAAGATACCTTTCCCACCACTCCATTTCTTGAGTATCATTTCTGCTTCTAATAAAATTGTGCAAAGCTCCAAGAGCGATAACTAATTTTACTTGAGTAGGAAATGGATACTCATTCCTCGAGCAGAGAATTGGAAACCGCTTCTTGAAAATCCCAAAAATTCTCTCAATACAATTTCGTGCTTGCGCATGCCGTAGGTTATAAAGCTCTTCTTTATTTCTTGGACTTTAATTTTAACCTCAGCATGTATATTAAATAAATTAGCTGTTATATCTTGAACATAATTATGTACATAGTTTTAGGTTAAATAAAATACATGAAAAGGCAAACTTACCGGAACTTAGCAATAGCTTGTTCACGTAAATGGTATCTAACACCACGGTATGGTGTTAGAATACCTTTTTTCAATGCATACCCAGCATCGGCAAGAAAATATTTTCCTTCTGGAATATGAAAGCCATTTTCCAAAGCCCATTGCAGTACTCTTCCATCATGCGCAGAACCCTCCCACCCGGGGACAAGCCCAGTAAATAAAAGGCTAAATGTACAAATCCCAAGTACATTTTGAGTGACTTCACCTTTTCTGTTTCGAAATCGGGCGACATCCTGGGCAGGTACTTTTGCTGGTATATGCATTCCATCAAGTGCACCGATTGCATCTTGAAAATATGGGTATAATATACCCTCCTTCTCGAATATTTCTACCGCAACAACACTTGGATTGGGAGGTTGAATATTTTCTCTTGAAAGCTGAATCAACCCTTTTAGCACTTGATTGAAGTACCTAGTTATTGGTATTTTTATTAATCCTATGTCCATAAAATTTGAATATATAGAAAGAATAATTATGTACACTTACTTTGTAACTGTAGAGCCACTAACTTGAAACCTTTCTTGTACCTCACGATTGGTACTACCATGACCGACAACAGCGAGAAAAATAGCTACTTGTTCTTCAACAGTAACTTTTTTGGTAGCCTTTAGCCACCCATATTCTCTCATCCAATCGCATAACCCCAAAAATGTCTCCTTTGGCATTCGAAAAACCTCCAGAATTCTCCTCTCATTTGAAGTGAGTAGCTCCTTTATATACATATCCCCACTCAATGGACTCGTTCGGCATGGCATTTTTTCCAAATAAAGGCAACCATAAGCACCAACAATTGTTCCCAGCTGACAGAGCTGCCGTGCCGAGAGGGGCTGTTGGGGTGAATCGAGAGAAGGCATTCCTGGCACCAGACCCGATCGCCAAACATGCAACTGTTCCGTTATGTGACCCTTTCTGCTGTGAAAATTAACTTCTTTCCTTTGTAGAGCTAAACGGTCAGGCAAGTGAAGGGGAACGGACACAATATTCCTGGCAATCCTATAATGTTTGATCTGGTGGACGCAGGTACTGTCAATGCCTATAGGGAATTTGCCCAAATGATCGTAGGTGTGAGCTACCGTACTGTAATTAATGGGAATGAGGGCAAAATAAGATCTTTCGCTGGGTTAGGGGAAGTGAAAATAAGAGGTGTCACTAGAGGTGGAGAGAAAGGAAGTACAAAGCAGGTGTGTTCAATATGTCCGGTCGGATGATGGTTTCTTCTGTCAGTTGGGAAGTGAAAAGGATGGGCGATCAGAATGGGTATTAGGGGTCAGCAATGTTGTAGGTTGGGAAAATATTGGTCGGATCAATATTTCCGGAACCTTCATTTTGACATCATTATTACATCTTCATTATTCCATTTCGGTGTCAACCAGACATGCCATTCAAGAACAAAATAGCGTTTTGTGGCAAACCTCTATAATTGTGGTCAAAACCACGGTTTGAGGTGGCAACCAGACGCGCCCTAATACTTCATGCTTTTAGAGAGGGCGGTGGGGTGTACAGTACTGTAGTGTAGTAGTAGGGGTGGCCGCGGAGGAGGAAGAACTAAGTCTTGGTGTAGACTAGACTAAAGGTTAAATGTTGGATCTTTGTTGTGCCCTCACCCCAACTCTCCTGCCCCGCCCCCCTCGATGGCGTACCGGTAGTTTTGGGGAAGAGGGTGCAGTGGGAGCATGTGAACCATTTTGAGACTGGGTTGGTTGGTTGGAGGAGATTTCCAGTGCACGTAGGGGATTCTAGATCTTGGTTGATAAGACTGATAACTATGTTAGATTTCTAGTACAATAGGGTGGGTTAAGGGAGATATAATATGACGGATGAGATATCTTTGCAGCTCAAACCGAGTTTACTCACTCGTGTGTTAGTACCGGTATCTGGTCACGTTCAGCTCCCTGCCTCGGTGATAGCAGAATCCTTTTCTTGTGCGTCGATTAAGATATATTTTCGGTTGCTGTTAACACACTTATTGCCCCAATCTTTATAAGTTAAGTATAGGAATAAGAGGGTGGGAAGTAATGTATCTAGGATGGATATATTTGCATGGTTTTCCTCCAACAAGGTTAAGTTTCCGCCTCGCCCATGGAAGAATAGCCAGTGCTTGCCAATGCTGCCTAAGCTAAAACATTGCGAGCAAAGCAAGGCGAGCACTTATACACACGTATTTTAACTTATCCTCCAGGCGGAGAGGAATTCCGGGTGTGAGAATTAATTGTTCGTCCTCCATGAATGACAGCTTGAATTAAGTATTTCTAGGTATGGTTCCGGAAGACTAGACGTAGACCCACTTTTCACATAAAATGTGTGACAATTTTGGTGGTGACGGCAACTGTAATGCTTGTAATTTGTCTTGGCATTATAGGTTAAGGATGACAAATCATTATCCTAACATGTTAACAATGAGGTTTTTGAAAAACAGATTACAATAGATTAAAAGTGATTCAACCATGATTTGTAATTTTATTTAAAAGACTTATACAAGAAGGCTACAATGACATATATTATAGAATGAAAAAGCCTTTAAGATACATGAAGTTGAGACTCAGGAATACCCCTGTGTGAAGAATAACGAGTAAAAACATGTCTCTTGAAGTCCTCAGAGCCATACA
>Ga0307507_10010455_pt1 | contig 11994 bp, 4 predicted proteins | sample 7_EM_MG_FD_207223 | JGI IMG/M metagenome (GOLD analysis project Ga0307507, IMG submission 207223) | Populus trichocarpa ectomycorrhiza microbial communities from riparian zone in the Pacific Northwest, United States - 7_EM | ecosystem: Host-associated > Plants > Roots > Unclassified | place...
CTTTTTTTCCCTTTCTAGATATGTTTCCAGATCATTCTCTCATTGGAAAACAGGTATTTTCAACTTAATGGTACGTAATTCTCCACTTGAATCATTATGATGCCCAAAATCTTGGGAATTCTCTCTTTGAAAAAAAAACTCCACCATGTCCAAAGCTTACATTCCTGCTTATTCTATTTGGCCCAAATTTTTTTTCTTGGCCCAATAGATGCAAACTTATATTCATCATCACCCACATCTATGTTATTTTCAACAAACTCATCAAAATCAGTTCTATCATTTCGTACAGCCCTTCAAACATTACTTCTTTAGCAATCAACCCCACTATTTTGTTGCTTCATTGAGTCCATTTAATCTTTCAACTCCTTGGTCACCTTAGTTAAAAGTTCAATTTCCTGGCCCATAACTCGTATTTGGAAAGAGAATTCGGTGTTTGGTGTCATTGATTCCTTTTTTTTTCAGACATCGTTTGAAATCAACAAAAATTTGATGAGGAGCATAAAATATCCTCATGCCTCTCACGCTTCATACAAAATCAAGACTTTTCACTCTAATAAACTCAAGTGCCTTTTATCTCACAACTTGCTTTCTTTTGGTTTTTTTCAAAACTGAAAATCCAACCAATAAAAGTTAGAGGCTTTTGCAACTCAATTTAATTATGAATAGACTCAAAAATCAATTAAATATATTGAAAACAAGCAAAACAAAACTATGATTATGATTTCGCGAGTACCAATGCAAATTCGTACGAATTGTGAACGAAACGAAGAGGCGGAATAAAACATAAGTGAAAATTAATGAAGACACTTATTTGACTCCTAAATAATCCCAAAATAAAAGAAACATACTGATTTGGTTAAACAAACAGTAGACAAACATGTTTTAGAACTTGACACAAATTTGACCTGTTACGTAATTTTAAAGCACTAGAATTGAAACCCAAAAATCAATATCAGAATGACCCAAAAATCAATATGTAGTATCCCGATACCCAACAAACTATAAATATTAATTTATAGATCATTTTCTTATGTTTAGGTATCAAAACCTGTGTACAATTAGTTTACGACAAAATTGAACCCTAAATTGAAACCTTAAGCAAACGATATCAAACCCTAATAAGTAGTATATGAAATTTTAATAAATTCTAAGATAACCTGCTTAGCATTTTTTAAGAGTTGTGTTTCTGCGATAGAATTGCAACAAGCTTTGAATAACATCTTTTTTTTCTCTTTCTTTTTGAATTTTATGCTACTAATATGTTTAGAGATAGTAACCAAAAAAAAATCTTTTACTAGTATGCTGCAGACACAATGAAGAAGAAGAAAATTGACATAAACATTAAAAAAAAACCTTAACAGACATTAGGAAAACAAAACTTTTGGAAGGATATGGCCTATTTTGATATCGACTGATGTGAACTTTGTGATCACATGGTCATGTAACCCATAATCAAGATTGATATTTGATAGGGATAGCCAAAAGAGGTCTGATAGGAGTGTGACGTAATGAAATCTTGTCCCAAGGCATCATCACTATTGAAATGAAATCATATAACACCATGAAGCCAGTTAATATTTGATAAGTCAAATTTAGTGATGCGAACCTCGTGATCACGCAACCCACACGCGAAGACACCAAATTCCTATAAAGCTAAGTAAATCAGGTTTGATATGAGTGTGACACAAAGATAACTTGTATCTAGGCACCAACACTATTGGAAACGAAAAACCCTCACCATCAATAAATGTTGATTCGCGAACGAGAAGTATAAGAATGATGTCATGAAGACAATTATTCTTCGACAAGTCATTTTTCAGTTCTTTAGAGAACCATGGAAGGGGGATTATCTCACCAACACAAACACACAAAGTGCGGCAAATAAGAAGTTTTATTAATTTGAATTGTCTAACTTACATGTCTGGTTATGCCTTTATTTATACTAACTCTAGACTTAAATAAACTCTAATGGACCCCCCCTTAGGTGGACATATATGACTGTTTCTGTAAAATTGGATAGTTGCACATTTTACGTCAAAATCCGAATTTGACCTTGCCTGGATCGTATCATTTTGGCCCTGAACTGAAGCTCTCTACATTCTTCACGTTCTCTATTTGTTTCTTTATAAACCTTTGCAAGTTGCTCAGCCTCGCGCTCTTTATCTAACATCATGAAAGCATTCTGATCATAAATATTTAAAACTCGTAACCTCCATTTCTCTTCCTTGTCAAGTCTGTCACAAACGTTCGCCATCACAAAATTCATTCTTTCCATCATCTTCGTCATGACTTGCATAAGGAACTTAAGTTCACCCTCGGGAGGGAGTGGTGTGTTGTTTTGATCTGACATGATGGTACTTGCAAAATTAGTTAGTGGTATATAAATATCCTTAAGTCGCTCGTGTTTCACTCAAACTTAGGTCTTTCCCCTTGTCTCATCTTCTTTCGGTTCTCGCGGAATTGAAATCACACCAAATAGAACCAACTCAGCAGCACAATCCAAATAGATGTATATGACTCATAAGCAATAAAAACACAGAAAACAAGCAAAAACAAAACTGCGATGATAGTCTCGCAAGTAGCAAGTGAATCTATCCGAAATATGAACGAAAGTGAAGACTCGAATGAAAACAGAAATGAAGTATGCAATATGATGAAACACCACCCAAATATGTTAGATATGTTTTAAATATACTGCAAGAAATGAAAACAACAGAAACAAGAAGAGTTTCAAGAGTTGACGTAATAACAGACCCGTTTACGATAAGTCAAGTTCGAATATGGAACCTAAGGTCAACAATGTCTGATTGAGCTAAAATTTTAGATTTAGTGCGAATTCAACCCAAATAGATAGAATATGAAATTTGAGAAATTTATGATAAGGTTTGATATGTTGACGCAAAAACGTTAAGAATCAAACTTGATTGGACCCGAATTCGAAAACCTAAGAAAAAAATATCCAATTGAACCTAAAACTAATATGTACTGCGATTAGGACCCCAAAAATCAGATTATCATATTTGCGCTAATTCCAAGTTGATTTGATCCAATTTCGTTATGTTTAGTTTTCTACGACAAAAGCAACTAACTATCTTTTGAATGACTTCTTTTTATTTTTTTTATAATATGCCACAAATTCAAAGAGAAGAGGAAATTGGATACTAAGGAATTTTTTTATTTTGCAGAATCAACAAGAAACAAAAATTTAAGAAAGATACAACTTGACTAATGGAGCCAAGCTCTGTTACCAAATGATGCGAACCTCGTGATCATGTGGTCACACAACCCACACGCGAAGACACCAAATTCCTGGAAAGCCAAGTAAATCAAGTTTGATAGGAGTGTGACACAAAGATAACTTGTACCTAGGCACTAACACTATTGGAAACGGAAACCCTCACCTAACGAATATTAATTCGCAAACGAGAAGTATAAAGATGATTCCACGAAATCAGTTGTTTTTCGATAAGTCATTTCAGTTCTTTAGAGAACCAAGGAAGGGAGAATATCTCACCACTCACACATAAAGTTGCGACACAAGATGTTTATTAATCTGGAAATTTTGTAGCCTCCTATATGTCTGGTTGTGGCTTTATTTATACTGACTCTTGACTGAAATAAACCCTAATAGACCTCCTTATATGGACTTATATAAGGTCCACTTACAATTGACCCAAATAAGTAATAATAAACCAAAGACTAAGAAGAAAATAATAAAAATATGAAATTACTATCCTAGATATGCTAGAATTAGATTTGTCACTCCTAAGAAGTCCTAAATAGATTAGAAAATCTGATCTCAATGTGGAATTCATTATGAAGTTTTCTTGCCTTGTTGTGCTTGGTTTCCTTATTTTGTATGGGCAATTAATGAAGAAAACCTCCTTGTTTATACCTGCCAATTTAGTTTCCTTCCTAAAAACCAAAATGTCATTAAATACCACCAATCATTTTTTCCTTGTGTAGCTAGGATGAATAAGAAATCCTTGTAAGAAAAGGATTATGAAACATTAATGAATCCTTGCCATTTTTGTAAACTATGTTGCAGCCCATTAAAGATCCTTGTAGAACCAGGAGATTCCCAAAACAAGCTGCCACATTATTGTAGAAAAAGGATCTTTGCCAAATGGGAAGTCTACAAGACAAAAGGAAATAAATAACAAAATTCGTACAACCTGATTCATACAACCTGTTTTGACCTATATTGCAAGTCCTTCCCGAACTCTGATTCACCTGAAAGTTTAGCCCAAGATAGAAAAATACGTCTGGAATCTTCTGGTAAAGTTTTAGCTCGATCAAATGGTTGGATTTGAAGTTATTCTTAATAATGTAAAACTGGATGGTAGGAATTTTACGCAAAAGTCCGAATCTAACCTTGCTTGGATCACATAATTTAGTTTGTTCAAAAACCAAAAAATGCAAGAATCTCTCTCACGCGTTAAAACCAAAAAAGTTTATAAGTATTATTCATCACAAGTGCTGAAATTTAGGTTTACAAGTGTTTAAATAATTCTGAGAAATTAACCCTAATGAATCTACCCTTGTGAGTTGAATTGACCCACTTATAAAAACTAACCTAAAACCTTTACTAGTAAGCCCAAACCTCGAATCCGAACAAACTTTAGATCTTTGCTAAAAATAAAGTATTAATTAAGCTCAAACAAGCCTTGGGCTTTGAGTTGTAGCTAACAAAATAAAAATAAAGCCTATAAGTCCTAAATCTTTATTTTCCGTGAGAAGAGAAAAAGAAAAGAAAACATTATAGGTCTGATACAAGACTTATTTATAGCCAATAACGCTACCCAATAATTCTAGGAACTAAAGGATAAGTTGTCACCCCTTTGGTTTCCAAGTAAGAATAGAATTTTGATATAAGCCTTGTATTTATCCTTTTTTTGGAAGGAAAATGATGTTGCCTTTAATGCTCCTGTTTGCAACCTCTTGGTATCCTTCCAATAGTAGAAAACACAATTAAGTTGCTGAATTATTCTCTTTAACAACAAGGAAACTTTGCCGCCACATGTGTTTCCTAAGTTAGATTGGATTCCTTTGTTCGCTTTGGTTTGTTTTCTCTTCACAAGGCTGGCAAAAACTGATACAAATTTGATAACCTTCTTGTCGAAACTTCATGGCCCAAATAAGGGTGGATTGGGCCCTTCTTGTACATGGACTAAATATACTAAAGCCTCCATTTAATGATTCAAAGAATCCTGAAGTTCAACCTTGGTCGAAACTTGTACAACGAGTCCATTCAATGCTTCTTTCAATGCCTTCTCTTTGTCAAATAAAAAGTTATTCTTATTAGCCTAAAACCTTTTCTAATTGTCCAATCCACTAGCTACCAACTTAGTATCATTGAAAATTAAGGATTCCTTGCAAAACAAAGCTCTCAAACTGCCAAATATGTTATATCCTTACCAAATATTTTGTAGTTGCTGACATGAAAACCCTAACTAAAATAATCTCAATTGCTGTCGCCTATAATATATTTATAGAAAAAGGAATTCTTACTAAATAAGAAGTCCACAAACTTTAAGGAAACAAATAGCAGAACTCGTATAACAACTTTTGGCCTGTATCGAGATGCTTTCTTGAACTCTGATTGACTTGGAATTTTAACTCAATATAAAACAAGACTTCTAGAAAATTTTGGTAAAACTTCAGCCTGATCCAATGGTTGAATTGAGAGTTATATTTGTTAGCAAAAGAAACTCGACATTAGAATACATTAAGCCAAAAATTGAATTTAATTGTTCAACCCTTGCATGGATCGTATCACAATGGCTAATTTCTTAACTATCATCATGATACATATCTTTGATAAAATCAATGTTGTTGACACAATACCTTGATTTTTCCAAGTAGGATTTGACCAAGTCAACTTAAAAGAAAATTTTTAAAAAAGATTTGTCCTAAATGACATTTGTTTTGGATAGATTTATGTTGACTCGTCAATCCATAAGTTAATACAACAAATCCATGTCCTTATATTTAGTTTTTTGTTGATAGTCATGACACAATAGCTAGTGTTTTCAATTTTATTAAGATATACAATACCAGAAAATTAGCTAATATAAACAGAAACACCAACAGAATATTCCATATAGAAATTGAAAAATTCTGGTAGTGATAGATCTTTGATAAAATCAACGTGACTAACACAATACTTTAATTTTTATATGCAAAGAGATAATGATGTATAATGTGTTTAAACATTTTTAATTTTTTTAATTAGATATTTCAATTTTAATTTTATCAATTCAGTTTTTCATCTGTGTCAAACTAATTCTTAATTGTCAACTTTCATGTTTAAAAATTCATGATGATAATAATAATAATGATAATAATAAAAGCATTACCTATAAATTATGAGTTGGTGGAACCTTTGATTTTGATAAAAATATCTTTAAATTTTACTAATCAATCGCATATATTAAAATTAATTTATTAATAATTAATAAATATTGCATTATCTTAAAAAAATCTACATACTAAAATTAAAAAGAGTTAATTACATATAAGGAATTTTTCTTGTATATGACTATGAAAAATATTAATATGTAAATTCAAATATATCTCTAATTCTAATTACTAAAGAGACTACAACATCTTCAAAATAGGTTAATCGTGTTTGGACTATTTATAGTAAGTTAGTTTTTTAACTATTTATTAAAAAAATATGTTTTTAACTAGATGTACAAGGCTTACACATGTGTTTTGGCTGTGGGGTAGACTATTCTTAATTTATTTTATTTTTGGATTTAGAGGAGGGATAAATCTCTAAATAGGTTAGAGTACAAAGTCTGGAAGTTACAACTCTAGCAATTTCCTCCAATAAATATTTCAAACACCCTAAAAAATAAAAAATATGATAAAAATTATAAGTGGCACCAATAAACAAGGAATAAGTATTGGAAGCAAGCCAATCTGCACGTCTATTTGCTTCCTAAAAAATATGATAAAATTGATCAAGTTAAATTTTGCCTTCTTATATGTCACAATCTCAAATGTGAAAATTATTGCAGAGGAAGTGACGATGTATAAAGGGATGTGCAAAATGAGCAAAAGCCAAAAGATGCACCTTCCTTGAACCATCTTTTGCATTCTTGTTGACAAAATCATGTAGAAATCACATCGCTAATAGCTTCATTGTTCGAACAGGGAACGATTCGGCCTACTCATTACCATGTTCTGCATGATGAGGTTGGTTTTTCTGCACATGATTACAAGAGCTTGTGCACTCCTTGTCATATGTGTATGCAATTGCCTATATACGCAATTTGATGAGACTAGCAGCGCAATGATTTTGTCAGCAAGTAATGTCTAGCTTTTTAAATTTTACAGGTACCAGAGGAGTACCACTGCCATATCTGCAGGTAATATATTAAACCACTCAGTGTGATGGCTTTCATGCTCCCTTCTACCAGCACTTCAATCTTTAGACCTTTACCGTCTTTCTAAAGCAAAGCTTTCCGGCAAGAATTTCTTGTAACTTTTAACAACTTTGATGATTCTGGTACTGTAGAAATAGTAGATTTGTTTGGCATCCCATGTCTGCTTATACGTTCTTATCACTGGGTGGGTTAATTTCTCGCAGTTGCTCCAATTTGCTATGCCCACTTGGCTGCAAGCCAGTTGACTCAGTTTATCAAGTTTGATGATTTGTCATATACATCTTCTAGCCATGTGGGGTTACTACTCCAGATGCTTTACCAGTTCCAGAATTGTCCCGTCTGCATAATAATTTCAACAGTTCAATGTTTTCCGTTAAGGATATGTTTAGCATTCCGGTTCAATATTATTTTTAATTATTTTTAATTTAGTTTTAAATTATTTTTTTGATGTTTTAAATTTTTTTTATTGTGGTGATGTAAAAAATAATATATTCTTTTAAAAATATTATTTTAAAGCATTTTTAAGCGAAAAATAATCTTTACCACACTCTTAAACAAACCATAAGTCATTATCCAAAATAGAACGGACTAAATAAATCTGGAACAACTCAGCCAAAATTTGATCTTGAGCGAATAAAATTTATTCCACTTTATTTTTATAATACAAAAAAATAATGTTGAAGCTCGGTTGGGCCACGATCTAACCAAGCTATTTTGACTTGCTAGGGCCACGACCCAACCTAGCTACCCTCCTCTCTCTCTCTCTCTCTCTCTCTCTCTCTCTCTCTCCCTCTCTATTTTCTCTCTCTTTCCTTGATCAAGCCCAACCAAGTTCCATGAAACTTGGTTAGGCCACAGCCCAACCGAGCTCGAGTTTCAGTCTTACTAATGTGAAGCAACGAGAATCACCAAATGATCCATTACATGTTCTAGTTGAGCCTATTACAAGGTTAAGAGCTAAGAAAGTTAAAGAAATATTTAATGAGTTAATTCAAGATATTTTGGGCCTTATTCCCTACATGACTTGCAGATTCAACTTATTTTCCTACTTACATGCAAGATATTTTGGGCCTTGTTTCCAAATGACTTGCAGATTCAACTTATTTTTTCTACTCACATGCGAATTGAGTTTATTTTTCTAATATGTAGTTTTCTATTAACGAGAATAATTTTTTATCCAACCTTTGGATTAGACTAAACTTTCACCAAAAGATTCCAGAGGTCTTGTTTCATATTGGGATAAAATTTTAGGTGAATCGAACAATGAAAAGGCCTTGCAATAAGGTCTAGATGCTATTGTGCAGGATTTTTATTAGTTTTCTAGTTGATTTATGATTCTTTTTTCTATTTTATTAAGAACTTTTTTTTATTTTTTAGTATTTTTAGATGTTTTACCTACTATAAATAGGGTTATTTAGTTTGTATTTTTGTTTTAAAAAAATAAGAGATGGATTGATTTATTAAAAAATAAAACTTATGTGTGAGAGAATGAAATGGTCGAGGAGAGGAAAGGTTCCCTTTTTAGGGTATTCTGGGGAACAGATCTAGTGGAGACGAGGTGGGGCCTGTAGCTCAGAGGATTAGAGCACGTGGCTACGAACCATGGTGTCAAGGCTTCGAATCCCTCCTCGCCCACAACCGGCCGAAAAGGGAAGGACCCTTCCCTCTGGAGGTAGGAAAATCATAATTGGGATAGCGGATCCAAAGCTATGGAACGTAGGTATAGGTCTTTTGTCGAAATAGAATGGCCTACTTTTTTCTTCTTTTTCTTTTTATGAAGATGCCATGAAGTTTGGTAATTATTTGATAAGTCAGGATGAACACCATGAAGATAACTAGTCTTGGAGTCTTGATATAAATTATCGTGGTGTCAAGATCAATCTCAAACCTGATCTTAGTTTTCTTGGGAAATGTTTTACTTGGCTATAGGTTTCTGGATCTTTATATTTATTATAGAAGAAAGTCATTCAAACAAAGACATTATAGATTCTGCCACAAAAACTAAAACAAGGTGTAATTGAATCAAACCATATTGGAATTACATGAAAATTGATATTATGGTTATTTGGAGTCTAATTGCAATATAGATATATATATAAACTTGATGTCATTTGAACATTGTTTTGTTTAGGTTTCAAATTCATATTTATTTTGCATAAAACGGGTCTGATTTGCGTCAACTATTGAAACTTGCTTTTTTACTATTAAAATCAATTTGGTCAGTATAGTAAAGTTTTATTTGGGATATTTGGGTGTAAATCAAGTCATTTTCATAATATTTGCTTCTGATTTTTTTTCGTGCCTTAAAAAACATCCATTTCTTGTAAGAATTTGTTTGCTACTCATGATAAAATCATAGTTTTGTCTTGACTTTTTTCATATATTTCTTGCTTCTTGAGTCAATTACACTAATTTGAATTGTGCTGCTAAGTTGTTCTCTTTAGTTATGTTGATTTCAGTTTTGCAAGAACTTAAAAGAAGGTGAGACGAGAGAAAAAAATGTTCCGAGCATACTAGAGTGAAAAACCTACTACAAAGAAATGAAGATATTTTTGCAAGAGAGGTTGGATATGAAGCACAAGAGGAATGAAGATATTTTTGCTACTAAAAACCTTTTTACATTTTTAAAATCTCTAAAGAAAAGCAAGATACAGCACCTCCTACAAAGAATAACAACTTTAAACTTCATATTCAAGGTCTAGCATAGATGTTGGAGAGGTTTAACTTAGTGGTTGGTCAGAGAGATGAGATATTCAATGTGCAAGAGAGGTTGGATAGGACAGAGAGACGAGATAACAATAATGAGGGATGGAGAAATAGGGCTAATCAAAGGGGTACCCATGTCAAGAGGCTAGAATGACATGTAAACCATAGTTTGGATGATTTTAAGGATGAGGATGATGTTATAGGAGATGATGATTTTGAACATGAGACTGTAAGTCATGAGGATGGTTTTCGGTAGCCTAAAGGCTAGAAGGATGATGGGTTTAGACATAGGGGCCACTTCGGTTATAGAGGGGATTTTTTAAACTATAAAAATCATGATACATATATGGATCATGATCTAGACTCTATCAAACTGAATATTCCTATTTTTCAAGATAAAAACAATCCCAAAACTGGATTAGATTTTTTATTGCCATAGTTTTTCTGAGTAGAAAAAAGAGAAACTTGTGGTGATTGAATTTGTTAATTACATGATTATTTGGTGGGATTATATTGTGACTTCTAGGAGGAGGAATAATGAGAGACCTATTGATAAATGCAATGACTTAGGATCTGATGACATGTATGCATCATTACCTAGTTTGAAATATAGGTCCCTTTTTCCTCTGCCATGAATGAGTTCTCATGGTCATTTAACTTCTTAACCCACTCAGATTTTGTTAGTGTGATTAACGTGTTTGATTGCCTTTTTGTATCACAACTTGAACCTTATACAACAAATGAAGCTTTGCAAGTTAAACATTTTTAACTAACAAACATTATAGTCATGATGTTGTGATACAGTTCAGCCTTGTGATACAACCCAAGTAAGGTCAAATTTGGATTTTGGCGTAAAATGCGCAACAGTCCAGGTTTACGGCAACAATTATAATTCTCAATCGAACCGTTGGATTGGGCTCAAATGTTACATGGACTCTCCAGACATATTTTCCTACCTTGGGTTAGCATTTCAGGTCAATCGGAGTTCGAGAAGGCACCACAATACTGGTCAACAGAGGCTGTACGAATTTTGTTATTTACTTCCTTCTGACCAAATTTTATACGAATTTTGTTATGCACCAAATAGGAAGTCCACGAATTTTGTGGACTTCCTATTTGGTTAGGGTTCTTTTCCTGCAAGGATGTGGCAGCTGGTTTTGGGAATTTTCTAGTTCCATAAGGATCTTTAATGAGTTGCAATATAATCTCCAAGTGTGGCAAAGATTCATTAATGTTTCAGAATCCTTTTTTTATAAGGATTCCTTATTCATCATAGCTACAAAAGGAAAGAAGGGCTAGAGGTATTTAAGGACACATTAGTTATTTTTATTGTTTTCTTTCATGTTTGGGCTTAATTAAAAAAAAAATTTGAGCTAGGATCCAAGGCTTGTTTGGATCAGGTTATGGCCTTTTGAGTTTAGGGTTTTTGGGTCAGTTTTGTATGTGGGTCAGTTCAGCTCACAAGGGTAGATCCATTAAGGTTATTTTTAACAACTATTTAAACACATGTAACCTAAATTTTGATTATTACTTCTGAATTTTGTCAGTTTTAACGTGTGAGAGTAATTCTTGCGTTCTTCAGTTCTTGAACAAACTGAATCTGACTTATCGAAGATTAACTGGCTTCGTGGCATCATTCTACTCATTCTAATAGTGTTGGTGCCTTGGGACAGGTTTCCATTGTGTCACACTCCTATTAGACTTATTTCGGCTTTCCGGGATCAGATCTCAATCTTGATTGTAGGTTATCAGAGCTTGGCTCCGGAATAAGGTCATATCCTTCTGTTATTTTTGTTTTTTTAGTGTTCCTTTAAGTTTTTCAGTGTTTGTGTTCCTCTTCTTGTTCCTTGTGTCTGCGTCATCTAAGCAAAAAAAAACCAAACAAAACAAAAAA
>Ga0307507_10010456_pt1 | contig 11993 bp, 14 predicted proteins | sample 7_EM_MG_FD_207223 | JGI IMG/M metagenome (GOLD analysis project Ga0307507, IMG submission 207223) | Populus trichocarpa ectomycorrhiza microbial communities from riparian zone in the Pacific Northwest, United States - 7_EM | ecosystem: Host-associated > Plants > Roots > Unclassified | place...
GTAACTATAGTGCTATATATACCTACTGTGATGCTATGGGGTGCTATATAAAGGGGGGGTTGCAAAAGTGCTACCGTAGCTATCAAAGCTATATTGTGCAATGTCGCAACCATTTTTTTTCCTGATGAGGAATCATACCTGGTTGAGGAGTGAGATGTCAAGACGAGACCCTTACAGAAAGGGGAGTCTCATAATCTCAATTCTCAACCAATGGGGATGATCCTAAATATAAGTCAGTCAGATTATATCCATATCCAAGCGTGGATATTGTGAGTGACATGCATGAAGTTGGAGCAGCGGCTCTGAGCCTTGTGTCAGCAGACATGAGGGCTGTGGGTGTGTGCGTGCAGTTGAGCCTTGGTTGGCTTACATTGGACTTGAGTAAACACCTTGTTTAAACTTGACCAATGATGCCTAGGCTTTGTGTTGTTGCAGAGGCGATATAGGTGTGATAGTAGCCAAAGTCAGGAATCGGGTACGGTGCGCCCAATTCTGATGTATTTGCACTCAAGGTATGGCTATAGTCCTATATAAGAAAATAAAGAGAAAAAGGTAGTTAAGTTTATGATGAGCTCACGTAGTGAGTGATGTGAGGAGTGAGGGCAAAGAGGAGGGTACATGCATGTGTTGGGAGAATGTTCATGTCATAGGGAAAGGTGGAGTAAAGAAGTCTGTCATAGGGAGTAGAAAAGTCTATAAAAAAGAGGGAAAATTTTGTAAGTAGGGGAAAAAAGGTCTGTTAATTGTTCAGGAGTCCAAAGCATGGATGTAGGTTGATGCAGAGCATGCAGTTTGGCCGAATAACAGTGCCTGGATAAGAACAGGATTTTTTTGGATGTAAATTTTGAAGGCATCAGAGGCCCATCTGCCAATGGCTTGTATGATAGAGGGTGGGACTCCATTTTTGGCAAGGGATGTTGTGCCGCCAGCTCTGAGGGATTGACCAGTGGTGTCTGAGTTGAAGAATCGTCACAAGCGCTTGATGAAGAATGATTGTGTGGGGATGACGCCGCCATTTGTTAGCCATAGCGGGGGGCTGAATGGGAATTTCTTGTCATGTTCTTGGATGTATGATATGAAGTGCTTGTGAGGGTCAAAGGGGTGGTCGTTCTTGCGAATTATGATGATATTCCCTTCAAAGAACCTGTTGGCCTTATGGCCAGGCAAGAACAATTGGAAGGAATCAGGGGAGATCCAGACAGAGTTGCGTTTGGTGACCTTTCGAGGGTCATGAAGTTCAGGGTCATCAGGATATGTCATTTCACCTAGACGGAAAAGGGCAAAGAAGCCCATGAGGAGCTAGGCTAGGAATAAGTGATCGTTGTAGTCAACAGAGTCAGTTAATGTGTTAATGACTGTTTCTAAGTTGCCTAAAGTTAAAGCACATTTGCGAGAAGTTGGGGTTGCTGATAGGCAGCTGCAACCTTGCAATGTATGGTGTACCAGAGCAGAGTTGTGGGTGGAGCGGATTTGGGGGAAATATGGTTCAAGTTGTTGGCAAATTTTGGATAAGTATGTGGTGATGGAGGTAGGTTTAATATGATGGCACATATACACAGTGAATAAGCTAAGGGTGTTGGGAGTGGGCTCCAGGGGGAAATTGTGTAATTTGATAAAGTTTAGGTAGGAATTGAGGGTGGATCCATAATTTTTCCATGTTGAGTTATCGATGGCTTGTCCAAGGGCTATTGCGTGCTCTCGGAGAAGTTGCTCATGTGTCCAGGCTTGCCTGAGCAGTTGCCTGGCATGTACAGGGGAAGTGATCATTTTTTGGGGGCCCCCAGCAGCAATTGAGGGGGTAGAAATGGTGATATGATAAGGTCAGGGACATAGTTTTGAGCAAGGGCGAAGTTGTTTTGGGAGATTGCATCAGCGACAGTGTTTAATTCACCTGGGATGTGGAGGACACATAGGTGAATGTCGGTCATCATACAGATATCAGCTGCATTTGTGAGGATGGGGTTGTAATGTGGGAGGCATTGTAGGGTATTAAAGATTGCTACGGTGTTGTTGTTATCGGTGTAAATGAGGATTTTCGATGTGGGGGGTGCACATAGAGTTTCTGTTACATCGTGAATAGCTGATAGGACACACAGGGCTTCATAGTAAAAGATGTGTTCGTCTGTTGTTTCTTCGGGTACAGGTGAGTAGTAACTGACACATTTGTCAGGCAACCAGAAACCCATACCCTGGAGGCAGGCATCACAGTAAATCGTGAGGTTGGCTGAGGAGGTATCCCAATGGATTTGATGGAGAATTCATATGCCCGTGTTCTGTTCGAGGTGAGAGACAGCCCACTGTAAGTCTGCGCAGATAGCATTGTTAATCCTGATGTATTTGTTGGGGGCCGATTTGCCACTGATTTTTGGATAAAAATTGTTGAGGGCTGGTCTGAGGAGCGGGAAGATGTTAAAACTCCAGTTGATCCAACCTGCTAGCTGCTGCCACTCACAGAGGGTGAATTTGCATTTGGTGGTAATAAATTCACAGATTGCAGATATTAATTCAGCAAGCATATGGGGGGGCATTGTCATAGATAAGGTATTGGCGTCAACTTGGATGCCTATTACCGTGAGTTGGGAACCAAAGACTTGTTTTCTTTCTTTGTGGGGGAGATTAATCTCATCCCATAACTGTAAAAGTTTCACTTGGTTGGCAGGCATGAATTTTCGATATGGTGGATAAAAGACCAAGTTGTTGGTGAGATCAGGACCAAAGGAATCATCCAAGTATGTACCCAGAAGTTCAATGTTCCATTTCCTTTTTTCTATCCAGGAGACTAGGGCCATAAACACAATCCAGTTACAGCCCGAAGCATGGCCACCAAAGGTGTTGTTCCTGTCGACATGTAAAGGATCGCCTATGCAATTGATTTGCTTTATTTGCCAATATGGATGAACAGGAAGGAGATGGTAGGCTTCGGCGACATCGGGTTTGAATAAGATATGGGGGGAGTCAGGGATTCATTTGTGCATGGATAAAAGGAATTCGCCTAGGTTTTGTAAGTTGTCGAGAGGGTATCCAATTATTTCTTTGTGGGGGATCATGCTGTTGAGTGAGAACTTGCCAGCACTTTGGTCGGTTACCATCCGTAAGTCAATAGAGTGTCGAACCTTTGGCATGGTGAAAATGGGCATGCAGTACATTCCTGGTAGCAGTTTGTCCCTGAATGGTTCTGAGAAATGTCCTTTAAAGACTTCATGATCATGTTGATCCTGTAAGAATTGTGCTTCTTGGATATCGGCTGGTTCAGGTAAGGAGAGATTGAGGGTGTTGGGGTATTCTCCAAAGTGAGTATCAGCCCATGGCCAGAAACCCTCTCAGAGGCCCCGGCATACAGAGTTGACAAATTGTTGATTTGGGTGAGATTGGAGGAGCTCCTCAAAGTGATCGACAAAAATCAGGGTCATGATGTCGAAGAGATGTAGGTTCTCATTGATAGTTTTTGTTGCAATAGGGTTTGCTAATTCAGAGGCTGGGATTGATGGTAATGGTGTAGCAGTTTCTGTCCAGTTGGCAGAAGAGTGGGAGAAGTGTTCGCCTTTGTTCCAAATGTTGTATCTTAGGTATTTGGGGTGGATTTCATGTGCTAGATCCCTCTTTGCTATCACAATGTTCCTTTCCATGGCCCACATGCTTGCACCGTTTGCAGGTGTGTTTGAAGCAGCAATCGTCTGCTGAGTTTCTACAGCCATTGGGGGAGTTGAAGTGGTTACATATTTCAGTTTTGGCAGTTTTGTTAGTTGGCTGCTTGGTGCTGGGCCTAACATGGTCAGATTTGATTCCATTGGGCATGATGATTGCTGAATAGAATCTGGAGAATCAGTTTGTGTCTGTGAGTAAGGTGTTTTGTGCTCTGCCGACTTCATTTCAGATTGCACTGTCATAAAGGATGATTTTTCAGTGAGAGGATGGGATTTTTGCAGAGAAATGGCCTTCAATATATTCCCTGTATTCTCAAAGTTCATGTTCCTGGTGTGGGAAAGCGAATTTAGTTGCTTTGATGGTGGCGTTCCAGGCGCTTGTCCATTCGCCACTCGTTTAGACCCTCTTGGTAGGCTCGGATTGACCAAGGGATATCTCAGTTGATCCCATGCATCCAGTGTTCTCTTTAGGAGTGGATATATGGTGCAGTGAGGAGGGCATGGCGTTGAGGTTGATGGCTTGTCCCTTGATGATGTTGTCCCATTCAGAATTGGGGAATCCAAGTGGTGCTGTTCATGAGTTTTGAATCCATTGTTTGATGACCTTGTAATTGTGAGCGAAGAGTTGTAGGAGTCGACAGGATTCCTCACAATCCTTGTTTCCATTTCGCCTTGCTTCGTCTTCACGATTGGCCCAAGGCATTTCTGATTCAAAAACTCTCTGTTTCTTATTTGAGGATTCATTGAGATCGTTGTCTGGGACTCTGGGTCAGTATGCCCTGGGGAGAGATCTCGTCTAGGAGGTTGGTTTGATTCTTGACTGATTTGGGATATAAGTTCCTCGATTGCATTGTCGGCATTAACATTTCTGGGGGATTGTCGAATGTCGTTTCATTTTGGATTGGATTGTAATCCAAGGGCAGCATGGTCCCCCCACCTAGCTGCTGCAGAAGCGAGGGCCTCGACTTCATTGAGGGTTCTGGCATAAAGTTCAACAGTGGCATCCTTCCCTTCTTCGGATCTCAATGGGTTAAAATCGAGGATTGATATGATTTGGGAAAGCGCTTTGAGTTTCGTGACCTCCTTTCACCTGAAGGTGTCAATGACATCATCCATGTACTCAATGCATTCGTCTTTGGGACTCCGTTCTTCATTTCCAGGTAACACATCTCCATTGGGGTTCTCATTGTCGCCTGGTGGGGATTGAATCCTGGATGATTGGCACCTGGAACTTTGGTCATGTCTAACCTCTGGAGTAGGATTGGTATGGTCCCGTTGGTCATATCCAGCCTCTCGAGGAGTGGGGGAGCCACCATGCTGTTCATCCCTAACCTCTCTGCTAGTGTTTGGTGGTTGTCTGTCTCCTGGCTGGGCTCCATTCAATCCAAGAGTACTGGCCAATCCATTACCTGGGACGGTAGATGCAAAAAGTCTCGCATGGCTTTCTGCCTCACTCATATGAATAACTTGAGGGACAATGAACACGTAGTATTGTTAAATGTTGAAGAAAGTGTATCGTATGACTAGATAAATGGAGTGATAAGTCAAGACAATACCCATCTGTGAATGAGATAGGAATCATACCTGGTTGAGGAGTGAGATGTCAAGACGAGACCCTTACAGAAAGGGGAGTCTCATAATCTCAATCCTCAACCAACAGGGATGATCCTAAATATAAGTCAGTCAGATTATATCCGTATCCAAGCATGGATATTGTGAGTGACATGCGTGAAGTTGGAGCAGTGGCTCTGAGCCTCGTGTCAGTGGACATGAGGGCTGTGGGTGTGTGCGTGCAGTTGAGCCTTGGTCGGCTTACACTGGACTTGAGTAAACACCTTGTTTAAACTCGATCAATCTGGAAGTAGTTCAAATGATCATCATGCCACTGAGATTTGTGTTGTTGATGAGATCAACCATAGATTTGCCATAGATAGATGGTCCCAGAGACCTGATACTTAAGAAAGACTATAATCAGGCAATGAATGTTTTATGTATCTGCATTGAGGGCAGCTCGACACACTGAGGAGATCAGGTACTAATGGGAAGTGACTTCCTAATCAGGATATTACAAATGACAAGTCTTAAAGAAGAAGTGCAAACAGAACCCTAGCCGACGGTGGCTGATTGTTTACACTTGTAAAGTGCCAGCTGTTGTGGAGGGGTACAAAAAAATAAGAGTTGTGTTCTTTAAAATAAATGATTGGATCAATGATCATATTTGTAATCTAAACCTTATATTTTACAGGTCAAATAGATATCTTGGATGTAGCCAGGCTCCTAAAAGCAGCCGCTCATCTCGCAATGTTTTCATACTAGGAGGAGAACTATATTTGTGATCGTTATATAATCTGATGGGAACGACCAAATAAACAAACCTAAGAACTCAAACTTGCGAGAGAGCAGCTGCCGGAAAAGTTGCTCAGGGAGCTCGGACATCAATGATTAACCCTAACATTGGGTCCCAAATCTGCACCATGTGATCAAGGAACAGAGTGTCACATTTTGGTCACCAACACCATTTTGGTTTGGAATGGTGTTGAGAATAGTGTCCAGGTCCTCCAAAATTGACAGTGTGATGGGATGGTCTTCAAAAATGTTTGTTGATAGAAGTCTGTGAAGAAATTGGTGGGCCATAACCTCTGAATCCTCAAATGTATTCAAAGGATCTGTCACACAGGCCCAGAAAGGCCTTGGAGTTGGGACCCAATATTAGGGTTAATCATTGATGTCTGAGCTCCCCAAGCAACTTTTCCAGCAGCCGCTCTCTCACGAGTTTGAGTTCTTAGGTTTGTTTATTTGGTCTTTCCCATCAGATTATATAATGATCACAAATATAGTTCTCCTCCTCATACGAAAACATTGCGAGACGAGTGGCTGCTTTTAGGAGCCTGGGATGTAGCTCATTTTTTTTGTAAACCCCGGAATGACAGCTGGGTAGGAGGCTGCCATTACATCCATTACATTTCAGCAGGCCATTACATGTTACTGCCAAATTGATCAAAATGGTACAGTTTTTTTTTTTTTTTTTTGGATTCTTGAGATTTACGTGCAACAAGTAGTCTAGTACTAAGATGCATGGGCAGCAGTAGGCTGCCCTTAGGTGTAATTGGGTCCTGTAGGTTATCACTTCTGTGAACATAGTTGTGTGATGTGAAGCTGTAGGGAATAGGGAATGTGTAGGGTAGGGTGTATGGGACCAAGGGATTGGGGGTGGTGGTTGCACTGAGGTGCTAAGGAAGAGGGAGCACTATGGCACTCAGGGTGGGGTGTCTGTGTGTGTGGGTGTGGGTTATCATTGCTAGTCTGAGTCGGACACTTTGTCATCTGAGTCTATGTCCAGGGGCTCTGGTTCAGCTTCGAAGGATGGGGTGTTCTGGGGCGTGTACTTCTCTCCAGTGAATGTGAATGCACCTGAGTCTTGGAGGAATTCAGCTGGCCCAGCTCTCCCCCACTCTCACTTTCCTTAAATGGTAATATTACAAATTATGTGTACCATGTATGGATATGTTTCCTCACAACAATGAAAATAAAGTGCCAGGATTGCTCAATGGTTAATTGCCATTCACTTAGTTTACATAATACTGTTTATGGTTGATGGTTCAATCCTATCTCTGGTCATTTTTATTTTTGGTATTTGAAACACACTTAGGGCAATTGACATTGCCCTAAGTGTTTTGTTAATTTTTATTGGTTAGGTTAGGTAGGTTAGGGGTTAGAGTTAATGGTTAGGGATAGGAATCATTTTCTCCCCGTGCGGTAGTGCATTCTTGATTAGGTTAGGAGGTTGGTTAAGTTAGGTTAGGAGGTTAGTGGGTTGGTTAGGTTAGGAGGTTGAGGTTAGGGTGCTCAAGGATGCGCCGTGCGCATCTGCGAGCGCGACTTAAGTTGTGAGATTACCATATACGGAAGGTCGAAGACATCACGTGCGTGAGAGTGGGGGAGAAGTAGGGTACTTGAGGAATTCGGTGAGAGCGGCAATCCCTTTGGGGGTGCCTAGTAGTTCTGGGAGGGCGATTTCTCTGTTGTCGTCGTCCTGCAGGCTCCCCCAGTGGTTTTTGTATCGGGTGCATGTTCTAAGGATGTGTTCGCGTGTTTGCAAGTTCTCTCTGCACTCGCAGCCGACGCTTTTATCTGGGAAGAACTGTTTGCGGAATTCGCCCGTGTATGCATGTCCGGTGCGGCATTGGACTAGGCGGCCGAACACCTCGCGCTGGTTCTTCAGCTCCGTGAAATGTTTAGTGGGGTTGAGGGACGGTGGGATTCTGTTGGAGATTGCGAAGCGTCCCTTCTTTGGTGCTCTTTGCCAGTCGCGGGCCCATGCTGTCTGGGTGGTGGATTTGGCTCGGCGTAGAGCGAATGCTCTTGATATCCCTATAGGTGCGCTCCAGGCTAATTGTGTCGCCTCCTTTGCAAGTTCGTCCGCTCTGTCGTTTCCCTGGATGTTGCAGTGGCTGGGGCAATGGTACAGTATTATACTGTCTACTTTTAACAGCAAGGGTCTTGCGGTACTTAAGCCTCCTCAAGATCCTTCCCCACGTTTGCTCTATTCCGCCTAACCTGAAGGTAGGTCCTTGGAGACTCTTGTTGCACTTGCTCAAGCGCGTGATATTCCAGTTCCCAATGATCTTCAGAATGTCAACACACCGGAACGCATCGAAGCCTTGCGCCAGACTCTCTACCAGCACCCCAGGTGGGGCCAGGAACCCAACGTTGACCTTCTCTTCATTCCTCAATCCCCTTCGGACCCCTGCGACAAGTTGAGGTCGACCAGGCAAACCTCGACAAAGAAGCTCGTGCGCTTATCAGTCGTAAGCTGACCACATCGGTAACGCTGTATTCTGAAAACTAGCTGACTGATGTGAGTCTCAATTTTGCAGTTGTACTGCCATTCCTTATGGACGCTAATATTTCCTCTAGGATGAGGGACAATCATGCGACGTGGGCATCGGGCGTTTGTCCAGTACTTATCAGGTTTGCATGGATGACAACGCCGTCTATGACCGCCCTTTTAATCATCGTGCCTCCGCTCTCCTTGGCCGACCCAACACTCATGGTCGGGTGCTCATGATGAAAACGATATTCCTCAAAATCGGGATGTCTATCCCGATTTTGAGGAGCAAGAGGGGGTAATACCTCCACACCTCATCGGTTGGGAAAGGATTACAGAAGATGAACTGAGAAGTCCGGAATTCAAAGAGAAAAGGCGGTTGTGGATTGAGAGGGAGGCACGATCAGCGCAAGAACTTTTCAGATCTGTTGAAGGATTTTCAGGTCATTACATAATCTGTGAGGTGTTGCATATCCCTTTTCCACAAAGTGTCATTTTATCGAGTCACCGGTGTAACTTGCAAGTTGTTTGGATTCAATTGTCATGATGCTGTTCTGCTCACCCATCAAACCAGCATTATGCATATGGCACTTTTATTCATGATATGCAACTCGCAGACCGCCCAGGGCACAGCGCCAGACCTCATTTGGCAATGCATGGCTCCCTGGGAAGTGGCTATGGCGAAGCTGTTCAATGGCGCCTAAACTCCAACAAAAAGAGTCAACTTGAACTTCAAGGAGCAGGCGCAAACTGGTGACTTCTTGGCTCCAATGGAAGGGGACTTACCAAGACAAGCGAATGCGATGAACGTTGGGTATGTATGTCGTCAAGAACGTCCGGACCAATCATCGCTAACTGTGGATCTGAACAACAGGTCGTCGATTCTTCAAGGGGCTTCACTGCCCGTTATCTCTGGTGGAGAACTCAATAGTTTTGAAGGCGATCATAATCGCATCACTATCAACATTCGTAAGACTTTATCCTCGGAGTTAAGCTTCTTATTCAAGAACTGGTACTTAGATCAAGGTGTGCAACGGCACAGGGACGATCGGCATGAGTCGGTGAGTAGTTTGTCTAAAGGACAACCCTTGTTCCGCTAAAGGCTTGGGTGAATCAATTTAGTCATCTACTATCCATCAAGGCCAACAGAATCTCAGGAGAGGTAGGACACTGAGTGCGAATGCATACTTCTTCTGTCATCTGACTTCCTCGGCCAGATCATATGGTTTCTCGAGACGTGAGTCGAAAACAGACATCCCTGCCGCTATGTTTATGCCCCCTCAGTTATCCGATGAGCAAGACGAAGAGTGTATAGGGGAGCAGAGCAGTAATGCAATTTACGAGCGCCAAATGTCCCCCAAGAAACGTGGCTTTCCTCTATGGATTCCTCAACCAAACGCTTTTGCACCCCAAACGCACCGACGAAAAGGTGTTCTTATTGGGGATCTAGGAAGAGTCACGGAGTATGGTGCTTTTGATGTTCTGTTCAACATCTGCAAAGCTGCTGGCCACCCTGACAATCCCGATGAGCTGCCAGATGGCTTTACGCCTTTGGCTCTGAATGCGAATGATATCTACGGGTTTGAAGAATATACATCAGGCAGTTACATTGCCAGTGCCTCTGTCAAAAAGCTCCGGTTAGGTTCAATATATTTAGCAAGAATCATCTATTGGCTGACCAACTGACTAGTGACAGACTTACCTTTCAGTGTTCCAGCACTGAGGGTGCCATTCTTACTATGCCAGACGGGGCCTTCCGCGAGGATTTGAGAAGTACCACTCTGTTTCGCGACTTTGCTGCTGAGAACGCCGAGAGTTGGTATCGGTTCATCAACGGTCCCTCCGGGTGGGATCTGGGGAACGGCGAGCTTCGCCTCATTACCGGCTGCGACAAAGCAACGACATGGGGATTAGCGGTTTATCAAAACATGCAATCCGAGGGCGAATCTTTAGACAGACCCCTGCTAAAATTCAGAAACACGAGCGATGCCGGTGTCCCTGGTACCACATACTGTTGGGAAAATGAAGGCACTGCAGAAGTGAAGGCTGGGCCTGAATTCGAGGTCGACGAAGCTATGCCTGGAAACGGAGCTCGTGCCCGAAACCAATGTACCTTTATTCGATCCCACACGATTATGCTGTCGGAAGCAGAGTGGGCAAGAGTTCAATCCACCCTCGTCTCCGCATTAGATTCTCGAAGAGCTTCAAAGCCTACTCAACCTCAATCAACTCGTTCATTCAAATTTTCGACAAGTGCAACCATGTCCGACTCGCACGATCGTTCTGCTGTAAGCTCGGGTTCCACCTCTAACTTCTTATCTCATTGGGCTGAGAAGGCTATCCACCCCTCAACATATCTTGCTGAAATGTTACTACGGAAGGTATTGATGATTCCCTTGAGACATCTTAGCCTTGCTAATATTCTTAAGCATCCCGAGGCCAATGTTGCCGTCGTTCATGATGATCATTGGGGTGCTGTTATTGGTGAGGTACGGTGGTTTACAGAGTTTTTAAAAAATTTGAGCCACCAGCACACCTTTTGATAGGACGAGGACAGAATGACAACCGGTCCAGAACTGTGGCGACGTGTTCAAGCAACTTTTGACACCGTTTTGAACTGTAAAGGTTGCAATTTTTATTATTTATGAGCTGGAAAGCTGACAGGGTTTGGCTAGGAGCTGTATATTTGTCGGAGAGGAGCGCCACTCTGCATGGTAAACATGATGTTTGATTATAGAACCCCAATTATGCCATTAATTTGTACTAACCACGTTGTAGGTACTGCCACGGAACCGAAGTCATTGATCTTTTCAAAAAAGGTGTCATTTGCTGGCCCTTCCTTCGTAGATCCTCTGCCAAGCACCACGTCCATTGCAGCGGCTCAGGCGCCCGCTTCTCCCCAATCTCATGCAAAGAGATCTCCCATGGTTAAAGGTAAATTTGCCACAGTGGTTGCACCTTCCGAGGCACAGAACGAAGGCAGCAAAAGCACTGCGACTTACTTTGCCCCGCCCATCGTGAGTTAACGGCTGTCCTCAGATAACCCACATTTTACTTAAATCGACACGTGTACTTCTTTCAGATCAGCGTCGAAATGTCGAGGTCCAGAACCGTTAGTTATGAAATCGTTCCTCCTTCGCGCCCCACCAAGGGACTGGCAGACGTTATGGATGATGTCTTCCAGGAAAATAACAGCGCACACGGCGGTGATGACTGCATTGATGACCGCAGTCACCAACGCCATGACGAGCATGAGATTGAGCAGTTTACTGTGAGTCATTTAGAACAATAAATCCACACCGCCTCACACTCGCCTAAGTTGTCTTCTGCCGTCTACCCACCAAACCCATGTGAACATCGTAGCATTGATGTTCTGAACATACAGGTCATTGTTAACCGTTCAGCAGCCCTTCTCACTTACTAATGTTACTACGTCCTGCAGCGTTTGGACGGGCAGATAGGGGACATTTCAGGTTTTCCCATTGCTGCTGGTGGTTACGCAGACATATATTCTGGAATTT
>Ga0307507_10010457_pt1 | contig 11992 bp, 2 predicted proteins | sample 7_EM_MG_FD_207223 | JGI IMG/M metagenome (GOLD analysis project Ga0307507, IMG submission 207223) | Populus trichocarpa ectomycorrhiza microbial communities from riparian zone in the Pacific Northwest, United States - 7_EM | ecosystem: Host-associated > Plants > Roots > Unclassified | place...
TTGTAGAGGGCCAACAGTAGTGGTTTTCAAGATCTCACCATCCAAAAATTTTTCACCACCGCCCTTAACGCCCACAACCACCACCAGGTCCTGTCCGCACGCTGTGCGACGTCTCTGCGTTGGCTCTGGATCTGAACTTCGAAGACCAGGTTCGTAGCCGTCACCACGTACAGGTGCAGAGTCCGATTTCGACGGCCTATAATTCTAATATAGTTGTAGCAGATATGCCGCAACTATAACGCGGTAGAGGTTGTCTAAAAGAATTATAAAATCACTAACATCTTATTAATTTTTGTTAGTCGTTGTCTATAACTGACTAGTTATGGGGTAGTTACGTGTACTAGTTATATAAGCTAAGCGAGTATAAAATCCACCAGAATCCACCTGTAGAATAGTATTAACAATACAACAACTTCATCCATATATCTTGATATACGCATTTAATTCCCTTACACCTCCGCTGCACCTTGTTAAGTACCAGCCTTGACAGGTTATGAGCCCGGCTACGCCTATAGAGGGTTTCAATATAGCGTTTTTAAATAACGCGTGGAGAGAGCTGTGATGTGTAATTATAGCAGTTATTAAACAATTAAAGGACGCGCATTATCCGCGGAATTGATTACTACCTTACTAACCTATTTAACTTACTAAGTCTGATTAGAAGACAAGAGCTAAGAAGTAGGTAGGAGATAGTAACAGGTTAAGCTTATAACTAGACAATAATTAATACAACGCGTATTAGGAGCTTAACTACAACGCGTCTAGTAGCATATACCACCTACCAATGACTTAAGAAGTAGACGACGATTAAAACTAATTAGAACAATCTTAATTACAATACCGTGATACGAATATAGCAAGTTCCTAATTAACTTAATATCTAATTACTGCACTTAGGATAAGTAAAAGTAGTAGTAGTAAGAACCTACTACCTAATGGCATAAAGCGAAAGGGAGAGGAGAACTATATTATATGGAAGGAAGTAATAGAGGACATTAATATTATAAACAGATTAAGATGTTACATTTATAAAAAGGGAAAAGCACCTAAATATATAGATAAATTTAATAAGAAAGCTAATAAGATAAAGCTAGCAGTATGGCTAATATAGGAAGCTAGAGACTTGAGCATAAAGATTATTATTAAGCTTAATATTAAGAGTACCCCTATATAGATGCTAGCAGGATATAAGTTAGCGCGCGAGATATAGGTGACTCTATAGACTTAGTATAAGGGAACCGGAGCAGTTCTTAGCTATAACGCTATTAAATTATACACAAAGACTAAGTATAACAACTACCCCAATTTTAAGCACTTTATTATTGCATTTAAAAAGGCTATTAAAAAGTTGGCGAACCTTAATATTTCCTTACCTAAATTATGGTATCTAATTCTCTTTATTATGGCCCTATCTAACGTATAGCCTATCTGGGCAGAACAACAGCAATTAAATTCTTAAAAAGAATTAACCTAACTGTTACTCTCCGCGTTAATTAAAGATATTATAGATAAGGCATAAAACAAGGATAAGAAGGCTAAGGGAGGTGTACTATATAGGGGGAAGCCTAATAAGAAGAGTAAATAAAAGGTAAAGGAGGATAAGGAGAAGAGTAAGGGAAAGTACTATAAGAACTATAAGAAGCTAAACGCCCGTCACGAACCTAAAAACTGCTTTATTATAAATAAGAAGCTATATTATAAATAGGAAGAAAAGATAGGCAAGAAGTTTGTTCTATATTAGGAACCTAATAAGAAGAAGTTAGGTAGTAAGAGCAGGAAGGAAGAACCTAGTAGTGACTTCTTAGACAATAACAATGCTCGCAGTAACTTAGACAATGGCGATACTTATATATTTGCAAAGAAAAAGTTAGGGTACCTCTATATATACCTAAATAGGAAGAATTAATTACTAATTAAGTAGAAAGGAACACTATTTAATACTAGAGCTGAAACCTATATCGCCAAATTAATTAACAACTTTAATACTGGTACGTATATACCAGCATCTCTACCATTAATTAATATAGTAAGTAGAGAAGCTACGCCGCTTGGCTTTAGCAAGAGGACGATTATCTATGCTATAGATATAGGAGAGACGTATACGCTAAACTTTAGCAAGGTGCAGTATCTACTAAACTATAGCATTAATATCTTTGGAGCTAGAAAGCTCCTAGGTAGGGGTAATATTTAAATTAAAAATAGAAACCTTATAGTTAATAAAGAAGGCCTTAGCATATTCTGATTTAACAAAGATATAATAATTATTAAAGTACCCCGTATATACGCATTCCCTATAGTTATATAAAAGAAGCTATTAGAGATATTAATTTAACTCTAGCATTATTACTTTGGCCATCTTAGCCTTAAAAATATATAGAAGACCTTTAGATTGGTTAAAGGCATAACCCTTAAGAAGGAAGAGCTAAGCGCTATATAATAGGAGGACGAAGACTTAAGGCTCTATAACCTATGCGAGAAAGGAAAAGCTATAAGGTATATATAAAGACACGCTAAAACGCGAAATCTGCGGGTGTTTGACAAAGTATATATTAACGTGGTAATGATTACCCCTTAAGGCATTGGAAAGAAGAAGTATGCTATAGTATTTACTAAGAAGGCAACTTTAGTTCAGTGGGCTTACTTCTATAAGTTAAAGAATGGCGTATATAATGCTCTGGTTAAATACCAAAAGATAGTAAAGACTTAATTTAGAAGAGTTATTAAAAAATGGTGTATAGATGGGGGTAAAGAATATAGCCTAAAGAAGCTAGCTAAGCTTATAGGTGATCTAGGGCAGGTAGTAGAGCTTACTATACCGTATAACCTAGAGCAAGATGGCACTTCTAAATAAACAATTGGTATTCTCTACGAGCGTATATAAACCGTAATAATTAATATAGACATTCTATAGTTCCTCTAGCCACTAATATTTAAGTTAATGGTACTAATTACCAATTAAATAGCTACCTCTTTATTAAAGGGCAAGACCCTATATAAAGCCTTTACAGACAAGTTTTACCTAAATTAAGATAATAAACCATCCGTAGCTTATCTATAGGTACTTAGCTATAAGATATATATCTAAATATTAAAGGGGCGCTAAATTATTAGCCAGAAGGTTGCCGTATAGGCTAAGGTAGGAATCCTTATAGGCTACAAAGGAAGCCATATCTTTAAGGTATATATACTTTTAAGAAAAGGACCCGCTGAAAATAGGATTATATAATCCTTAAATATTAGATTTAATAAAGGAGGCTTAATTATAAAGCCCCTATTAGAAGATAATACTAATATTCTGGTACCTACTAAAAATAGGGGTAAGAGCACTAAGAATTAGGATTAATAAGATAGTAATCTAATTTATTAGAGAGTTCCCAATATGCCTAGAAATATTAAGTATTAACCCTAATTAGCACTTAAAAAGGCTATTACGCCAAAGCTTTAAATTAATAAGGATTTAGAGTAACTAGATGTTAACTCTAATATTAAACCTAAATTAGAATATAATACTAAATTAATGCTAAAGACTACTTAGGAGAGAGTTAAAACCAAAACGGCACCTAAGTTAAGGGGTTAACTTAGAGGTTTAAAGAATAAGGTCTATATCCTAAACCTAGAGCTTAGTAGAGAGACTTAACAAGCCGCTTAATAATTAAAGGTAAAATTAAACTTTAACTCTAAATTAAATATAGCATTCTATACTGCATATATAGCTAGCCCAGTATTATTAATTTATAATAATCCTAAGATAATTAAGGAGGTAAAGACAAAACCTAATTAGCCAAAATAGAATAAGGTAATTAAGAAGGAGTATTAAGGCTTAGTTTATAAAGGAACCTAGAAGCTTCTAAGATAATTAGAGCTGCTAAAGGGTATTAAGGTACTGCTGGGAAAGCTTATCCTAAAGATAAAGAGGGATAGAGACGGTAAGATCCTAAAGCGGAAGGCGAGATGGGTTGTTAAAGGGTTTAGGTAGTAGTACGGAAAGGACTTTAACCAAATATTCGCGGGAGTATGTAAGAGTGTTATATAGAAGCTGGCAGTCACCCTTGCAGCTCTATTTAACTTAAAAATTAAGTAGATAGATATAGTTAGAGCCTTTCTAAACTTAACCACTAATATGGATATTTATATAGAAGTACTACCTAACTAGGAAATTAATAAGGAGATCTTAATAGATGTACCTAAATAGGCATATAAGCTCCTAAAAGCGCTATATAGTCTAAAATAGGCACTTTAACTATAGTAGAAGGAATTAGCCTCTGCGCTTTAGCAATTAGGGTTTAAAATATGCACTAGTAACTAATGTATATATATTAATAAGTTAACAGAAATTCTAATCGTTACATATGTTAATAATATATTAATTATCGGCAAAGATAAGGCCAAGATTAAGGCTCTAAAGAAGAGTCTAATAAGAAGATTTAAGATAGAGGACTTAGGCCCTACAGAATACTTTATAGGGGTAAGAATAACTTAAAATAGGAAGGAAGGGACGATTACCCTATACCAGGATGCATATATCAGCAAGATCCTTAAATAATATAGTATAGAGAATTGTTATCTAGTTAATACGCCAATGGCAGCTAGAGCTACTAAATTTATGGTACCCTTTAATGGGCAAGCAACAGTTAAAGATACTAAGCTTTACGGATCGAAGATCGGCTCCCTAATATATCTAGCAATCTAAACTAGACCAGATATCGCATGCAAAGTCTCTATACTGTCACAATTCTTATTAAACCCCTCTCCGCAGTATATAAAAGCTATAGACCGGATACTTTAATACCTATAAGGCACGAAGCTTTTAGGAATTAAATACTAGGGGTGCGTAGGTAATCTAAAGACACTTCTTTATAGATATTATAATGCGGATTTCGTAGGTAATAAGTTAACGCGGAAGTCCATCTTAGGGAATATATACTTCTTCGCTGGTGGGGTTATATTATGCTTATTAAAGAGATAGTAAACAGTAGCGCAGTTTACTACTAAGGCAGAGTATTATACTCTAGCTAAAGCCGTGTCTAAAGCACTTTGGCTAAAGCAGATTATAGGCCAGATAATATACTTAGGTATGGATATTAAGTTAGTACGCCTATATAGTAATAATTAGGGCTCCTTAAGCTTAGTTAAGAACCCTAAGTTTTATTAACGGACAAAGCATATTAATATTAAACACTACTTTATTTAAGAGTACGTTGCAAAGGGAACAGTTAATCTGTGGTATATTACTAGTTTAGAAATAGTGGCTAATAGTCTAACTAAACCTCTTTCAGCTGTAAGTTATGCAAAGTTTATAAAGCAGCTAAGGTTAAAGGTTATTAAGATTAATTAAGCCTATTTGGAGTATTAAGTTAGTTAAATATAAAGGGGTGTATTAGTCGTTGTCTATGACTGACTAGTTATAGGGTAGTCACGTGTACTGGTTATATAAGCTAAGCGAGTATAAAATCTACCAGAATCCACCTATAGAATAGTATCAATAATATAACAACTTTATCTATGTATCTTAATATACGCATCTAATTCCCTTACACCTCCGCTACACCTCGTTGAGTACCAGCCTTAACAATTTTGAAGAGTAATTTATTGCCGCTATTAAGAGTAGAGTTAAGTTGTTAATGGCCTTTATAACAGCTAAAGAGAAGGCGGACTTTGAGCTTGCAAAATAACTCTAAAAGGAAGGCCGTATTATAACTCCAGGAGTCCCTTTTTAAGCATCTAATAAGCAGGAGATTAACGGTCTTATTACAAGAGAAGTCTTTAAATTTAAGAAATATAACCCTGCTAAGTTTAATAGAGTTCGCATCTTTAAGTTAAGAATAGTTAATAAGATTAAAGGTAAAGCTACTAATACCCTATTTAAGAAGTTAAGACTGGTTATTTAAGGTTATAACAATAATAGTAAGGAAGTAATTCTTATGTAATCCCCTATAATTTAACGAGCTAGTTAGCGAGTTATTATTATGCTAGCTCCCTCCTTAATAAAGAATGGAATAGCGGTTTATTTATAAAATATTACTTAGGCATACACCCAATTAGAGACGCGCCTTTAGCGCTTAATACTAGTATACCTTCTAGAGTAAATTCGTTACTAATATCCTGAAGATATAATTATGGTTATACTTAAGCCATTATATGGAATTGTAAAGGCGGGAACTTATTAGTGGGCTACCTATAGCAAGCACTATAAGGAGAAGCTCTTAATAACTACTTCTATATTTAATCCCTGCTTCCTTATTACAACTATAGGAACTCTATTTAGAATTATTGGCATATAAACTAATAATATAATTATCTTAGGAGACGGTCAATTCTTAGCTCTTAAAGAAGATAAGCTAGTAAAGGCAAATCTTATAGCAAAGCTAAAGGAAAAACTTAACTTAATAATACTACTACTCTTTAATGGATACATCCTCTCCCTAAACAAGGATTCTATTGCTTTATGCTAGAAAGGTTAAGGTAAGAAAATCAACGTTGTTAACGTTAATTCTCTAAAGTAAGAATATATGGAGCAACGCGCTTGCGGAGTATATATTGCTTCTATCTGTTAACCTAAGGCTTCCTTTAATCTCTCTATTGACGCTTAATACCAGAAACTAACTAAGGAGGACATTCTTGCCCTAAATAAGCGCCTTTCCTAGCAAATAAACCATCTTAATTGGGGACTACTCTATGTGCCTATTAACCTTCCTACCGCTAAGCTCTTCGTATTTATTAATAGATTATTTGCAAATAATAAAGACTTTAGCTCTTAGCTAGGATATAAGATTATTATCACAAATAAATCTACTAGAGAGAATAACTTCACGATCTACGGCAATCTTATCTATTAGAGCTTAACTAAAAGCAAGCGCGTCACTTAAGGCGTTCTAGCGTTAGAGATATATAGAATGGTTGGCGGAGCTAATATGGTAATTGTAATTAGAACTACCCTTAAGATAATTACATATTGGCTCAAACTTCCTACTATTCCTACAATCATATACACCAACTTATATTCCCTTTATAAGTGTTTAGTTAAGCTTGGTACTATAAAGGAGAGGCGTCTTATAATTAATATTATGGCACTTTAGCAATCCTATAAGCGTTAAGAAATCTTTAAGATTTAATGGATTAATGGCCAAGATAACTTAGTAGATGTAATAATGAAGGCAAACCCAAACAAGGCACTAAGGACGTTCATTAATACGAATACTCTATATATATGAGTTGAAGGTTGGGTTAAGAGGGAGTAGGAGATGTAGTAATTTAAGAGCAGCTAATTAGAATTTTCCATCCCCGGAATGGAAAATCGCTATTGGCTCGCTTACTACTAGCGCCTTAGCGGCCCCTCTGTCTTCGCATTAACCCCTAACGTTCTTCTTCTTCTTCTTCGCTTAGTATCTTTGTATAGCAGTAATCTATAAGTGTATATAGATAGCAACTATAAAAGAAGAGTTGCCAGTGTCGGGAATGAGGCAAGCGGTCGTCACGTGTCATCGCGGCACTAGCGTGGCGAGGAGCCTTAAGCTCTTCGCCCTTCCTTAATTCTATACAATTAAGCATTATCAACAACATCACTGTATCTACTCGAGTAGGACTAGTGAGGGAGTTACCCTGTATTACCAACAATCTTAACAACCACTTAAAAATAAATTCTAATAATTTAGATTTAGACTCTTATATATACTCTATGGCCGCTATTAAAATTTTAGAGTAAGTAGTTTAGTAGTTTTTAAGATATTAAATTTTAGGGGCTTTTGGGGGCTAAATTAAGACTAAATTACTATATCTTAAAAACTACTAAACTACTTACTCTAAAATTTTAATAGCGGCTATAGAGTATATATAAGAGTCTAAATCTAAATTATTAGAATTTATTATTAAGTAGTTGTTAAAATATTGAGGTACGGATTTTCTAATTTTTGGTAGGGGTTTGAGGGTGACGGCTCGCTTAGACTGACGGCTCGCTTGTAAAACACGTTAACTAATATACTATTAGGTGACGAAGTCACATTGTTCCGCACAGCCGTGCCTGGCGTCAAGCCAGTCACTCACTTACCTTTTGCTGAGGTTTGTGCCGTGGCTGTAGTGCAGAGCTAATCACCTTATATATACCGGCTATATTCTAAAGGAGCATTTAGATAAGTTTATAATAGCTTATTTAGATAATATTATTATCTACTTTAAGAATAAATAAGACTATAAAAACTATATTAAATAGTTTTATAGCGACTTTATAATAAATAGATACTAATTATAATTAAGAAATATAAGTTCTTTATAAAGAAAATAGTCTTTATAGGATTTATTATCAAATTAGAACAAATTAGGATAGATTTAAAGAAATTAAAAAGTATTATTAATTAGTGAAAATAAGAGAATATTATATAAGTTAAATTGTTTTTAGGATTCTATAATATTACAGACGCTTTAAGTACAATATTATAACTACTTAGAGAGAAGTTGGAAGAAGCTAGTTAGTTAGTAAAGGTATGGTCTAGAATAGAGCTAGTGGAACTATATAATAAGGAATAGTAACTAAGGTTATATAATGTTATATATAGGGTACGTAGGATATAAAGGGAATGTATATATAACCTGTATAGTATATATATCATATATAAGGAGGGATTTCTTAGGAGTATAGATGTATATTTAAAGGACCATAGTTCCTACCTAGATAGTTCCTTTTATAACAGACTACTAATACTGTGCCGATATATAAGACTGTAGCTTAGAAGGCTCCAAGACAGTGTCAGCACTGCCCTTATATATCTCGTATTTCTTACTACCCGTTTTTATTACCTATACCCTTTTCTGCCTATTCCTACGTCTCCCTTATATATATATTCCACCTAATTTCCATAGATTTACAATCAAGTCGCTTATGCAAATCTTCACACTGCAAAAGCTTATACCTTTTATTATAGTAAATCTTAGAATATAATCAGAGTTAATCTATTAGGCAACTACTCTACTAGTTATTATCTGTTTATTATATTATTAACTTTCTGTTTACCTATATACCTAGCCTATTAGTAAGTCTACCGTGGTATTTCCTACAAGGCTTTATTATATATTTACTACCTAGTTATAGTATTAATAAAGTTAAATAATATGCCACTATAAGCACTAGTTATAACGCCATCTATAGCAGCTATAACCTTAGGGTTAGGAGAAGACATTAGTATAAGAGATATTAATTTACAGCTAGTCACGGTAGGTTAATTATAGGAAATAGTTAATTAATTAATAGATAATAATTAAATACTTAAAAACCAAATTAATAGAATTAGAGTAGCTAAGGTTAAGTTACCTTTAATTAAATAATTCTTAGGGGAGAAGTTAAAGCTTAAAGGATTCCTTATATAAATATACTTTAAAGTTATATAAGAGGGAGCAAAGCTAGTAATACCTATAGACTAAGTGGTATATACGGGATTATTCTTAACAGGAAGAGTACTTAAGTAGTTTAAATTTTGCCTTACTAAGATCTAAACAAATAGAATAATAACCACTAATTAGGAAGTATAGTATATATTTACTAACTAAAATAGGTTCTTGAAATGGTTAACGCAGATATTTAGGAATCTAGAAGCGATAACTATAGCGAAAAAAAACTTTAAAACTTAGTATAACGCACTTTAGTAATTAAGTACACAATATAGTTCTAAACACTTATAATATAGGTTAAGTGGAATAATAAGGCGCTTATAGCATAGTATAAACAGGGACTTAAGGCTAAAGTTTAGAACGTAATTATCCTAATAAAAGATATAGAAACTCTAAGGGAGTTAATAGATTAGTTAATAAAGATTAACAATGTAACAACTCTAAGACTTAGAAGAAATCCACCTAATACCAAACAAGCGAGGCTTACTAGCTACCCCTAAGGAAATCAACCGAAGACTAGAAAGGATCTAGGTAGCGATTAAAAACGGGTTAGAAAAGCACTGCCCAGTCTTATAACTGGGCCCCGATACGCGACACGCATAGTCCGTATAATGCGCGGCCCTTATAGCCAGCCAACGACGAGTAAGAAGGAAACATACAAGTAGCCATAACCCTAAAGACGAGAGACGATATAAAGACACAAGAAACCAGCTAAAGAATACCCTAAAGAAAGAAGTAAGGAATAACTAGAGACGGTTTATAAACGAGCATACTTTTAACCCAAGCCTCCCCTATAATAAGGGTCTTTAGACTATAGCAAAATAGGTAAAGAATAAGGTAGAACACCTAGCAGAAGACCTATACCTACCACCTCTATAAAGGATAGGGGAATTATAGGCCACTAATAATAATAATAAGAAGGTAAAGATCCTTATAGAAAGGTTCTTCCCCTAACTAGCCCTAGCAGACCTTAGTAATATTATAGGTAAAACACCAGTAACTTATCTATAGGTTAACGGCAATATAATAACAGAAGAAATAGCCAGAACCATTAGCTGCCTTTTAAATAATATGGCACTAGGACCTAATAGGATTCTAAATAAGGCCTTAAAGGCCTATGGACTACTTATAGCACCCTAGCTTGCAGATATGGCCAGAGTATGCTTTATAATAGGCTACTACCCATAACTTGGAAGATCTATAATAACGGTAGTCTTATAAAAAGATGGTAAAGCAGACTACTTAATCCCAGGAAGCTACCGCCCTATTGCCCTAGAAAATACCCTTAGCAAGATCCTAGAGAGGGTTATAGCGGACTATATAGTAGACACAGTAGAGGAACATACTCTACTGCTATAAAGCTAGATAGGGGCAAGAAAGAACTGCTTAACGCTATTAGCACTTACACTACTTACTGCTACCATTAAAACCGCATAGGCTATACGAAGGGACTTTATAGTATTAATACTTAGCCTAGATATTAGCGGCGCCTATAACAATATACCCTATAAGCGTCTCCTATATATCCTTAGGGCAAAGGGCTTTCTAGAATGGATTATATAATTTATTTAAGGGTTTATAGGCCAGAAAGAAACATTATTAGTCTTTAGCAGATACTAGAGCCCCCCTATTATAGTTATAATAGAAATACTATAAGGATTACCTCTTTTGCCTATACTCTTCCTTTTCTTTATAAGTAACCTACTTAAAACCTTTAAGGAAGGGGCGACCTAAAGAATAGGCTTTATTAATAATACAAACCTAATTATATATAGGCTAACAGCCGTAGAGAATTGTAGGATACTAAAGAAAGCTTATAATACCTATATAGAATAGGCAAGATAATATAGAGTCCAATTCTCACTAGAGAAATACTAGCTAATCTATTTTATAAGAAAATATAACCAGTCTATAGACCTTTAGTATATAATCTATATCTAAGGCTTTAGGGGTTAACTAGTTTAAGGCTTAAGGGTATTAGGAGTATAGGTAGATAGTAAGCTCTAGTGAAGCGTATATATAGTATAAGCAGCCTATAAGGGCCAAGTATAATATACCACTATATTTAGGATCGTTAATTCTATATAGGGTCCATGCTTTTAGAAGTCACGCCTACTATATACAGCAGTCGTCCGGCTAACTATAACGTATAGATCTAGCATCTAGGCCATTAGAGAAACTAAGAAAGGCCCCCCTAAATTACTTCTTAAACCACTCTAAAAGGTCCAAATAGCCTATCTCTAGAGTATAATAGGCGGGTATAAGTAAACGGCTACAGCACTGCTTAAGAAGGAAGCTGGCATTCCTCCCCTATATCTATATATTAAAGCCGCTATAATACAAAGGGTATAAAGGGAACGCAACTCTAATATTATAAAGTATATTAAGATACACTTAAGCAAACTATGGAGGGACCTTAGGGTACCCTATAGGAGAATAAACCAATAACCCTAAAGTAGGGACATCGGCAAAATATGGTACCCTTTTAATGGCCTCAATGGTTGGTGGTTGACGCAATTGGCGCGCAGTTGAGGTCATTTGGCAACTCGACCGACTAGCCTATATCGTGTTTTTTTGACACGCAGCCTGCGCGCAACCTGCCAGTAATCTGCGC
>Ga0307507_10010458_pt1 | contig 11992 bp, 8 predicted proteins | sample 7_EM_MG_FD_207223 | JGI IMG/M metagenome (GOLD analysis project Ga0307507, IMG submission 207223) | Populus trichocarpa ectomycorrhiza microbial communities from riparian zone in the Pacific Northwest, United States - 7_EM | ecosystem: Host-associated > Plants > Roots > Unclassified | place...
AGCTGTATACACCATTACATGTGCCCATAAACACCAGCAAGGACTTTATACACCATTACCTATTTGACATAGGTTTTGATTCGAGGTTAAATCCTTTCAAGGAGAGAGAGGATGATGTGGATCAGCCTATGAACACCAGCAAGGATCCATTACATATTCCAAATAGCCCAATGACTCAGTTTAAGAAAAGGCATTGAATGCATTGGTTTTGAAGTTTTCAACCAGGTTAAATTTGAAGGTTCCATTGGAGTATCAAGAGGAGGCCTTAATACATCTTATCCATGAGCAAGAGGGGTCCAATCCAATATTATTTGGGCAATGAGGTTTTGATACAATGTTGCCAATTTTTCAAATTTTCAGCTAGACTTGTGTTTATGATGTGTAATATCCCACATCAGCGGGTGAGGACTTGAGGGAGGGCCTTATATGAGCATGCTCACCTTGACTAGTAAGACGTGTTTTGGAGCCATGCGTGGCTGCCAAAAACAAATCCGTGAGGCCCATGGGTCAAAGCGGACAATATCTTGCTAGTAGGGTGGGGTGTTTCAAGTTGGTATCAGAGCCCAACTCATTGGTTGTTCGATGGTGCCGACGAGGTCGTCAGGCTCCATAAAGGGGGTGGATTGTAATATCCCACATCGGCAGGTGAGGACTTGGGGGATGACCTTATATGAGCATGCTCACCTTAACTAGTAAGACGCGTTTTGGAGCCATGTGTGGCTGCTAAGAACAAATCTATGAGGCCCATGAGTCAAAGCAAACAATATCTTGCTAGTAGGGTGGGGTGTTTCATTATAAATCTTGGCAAAGTCAGAATCATTAACATACAATTCCTTCACATATTCAAAGTCTAGCAATCTAGTATTCATGGTATTTAGAAAAACATACATGCGCGAAAGTGCATTAGCCACCATGTTCTCTTTGTCTTGCTTATACTTGATTACGTAAGGAAAAGTTTCAATGAATTCAACTCAGTTTTCATGTCTTCTATTCAACTTATATTGTCATTTTAGATGCTTCAATGACTCATGATCTGAATGGATTATGAACTCTTTTCACAAGTAATGTTGTCATGTCTCAAGTGCTCTTACCAGTGCATAGAGTTCTTTGTCATAAGTGGTATAGTTCAAGGTTGTTCCACTTAACTTCTCCCTGAAATATGCAATAAGTCTTCGATCCTGCATCAAAACAACACCTATTCATATTCCAGATGCATCACATTCTATTTCAAATGCTTTCGTAAAGTCAAGTAAAGCCATTGGCCCTACGGTTCCAGTAAAGACTTGTCTCCTCCTCCTCTTCAAAACCCTTTATTCTAGATTATTTGTATTTCAATGTATAAATTTTTAAATTTGTAATAAATATTTGATTTTTATATTAATTTAATTTCTTTTAATCATTTTCTACTTCTGTTTAATAGATTTAAAAAAAATTATTTTTAAACTATTATTGATGGTTTAACTAACGGATTAAGTCCATCGGTATATTCTATAGAATTAGAAAAGAATTATTGCAAATACCACAGTGCCACTGTTTAATCACCGACAGTTTTATTCTGTTGATAATATTAAATAAAATCACTGATGAAATTACATACGGTCTTTTTATCAGTGACATGTCATATTACCGATGGAATAAAAAACATCATTGATGAAATTACATATAGTGTTTTTGTCGGTGATGTGTCATATTCACCAATGAAAATACTGACGGATTAAAACAAATAATTTTTTTTTTGTTTGGCATGCTTTTGTCATTTGTAAATCTATCGGTAATTTCATTACTGACAAACTCATTGATAAATCTTAAATCACTGACAATAAGCTTTCTAACGAAGTGTTTATGTTTGTGAGCCTATCAGTAAAAGTCATGCTGATGGATTGAGTGTATAAATATCAACGGAATATTATATCTGGAAATTGAAAAAATTTGGTTGTGGATGTTTAGCTTGCATCATGCATGAAAATCATGGCAATTGTTGTTTTTGCTTTTAAGTTAGGTGTGAAGTTTATAGACTAGCCTTTAGTGTTTTTTTACCACATGCATGCTAGAGCGGTTTCGTGTACCATGTAATATGGAATATGAATGTATTGCATGGGATTTGTACATATACTTTAAAATATACACTTATTAAAAATCTCAACCATTCTTTTTTAACACTTGTATGGCCAAGCTCTTTCAAAAGATGGTTTCCGCATATTTTGGCATTGAAAAAAAAAAACATTTGTTTTGTTCCGTATAAAAAGAAAAAAAAGCCAAAAAAAAATGTACCTTTCCCTATTTTAGCTTTTTTCTGTCATAACGTTATACAAAAGATAAAAAAAAATATAAAAATATTTTCTTTCATATTTGTACTTTATAACAAGTTTATAAAGTTTATAGAACTTGACTCAAATTTCATAAACACCAAAAAAAACCAATTTTGTTTTTATTTTTAATATCAGGATTTATGAACTTACATATAAGATATATTTCTAAAATTAAAAAAAAAAAAGATCAAATTCAGCCCATAATAATAAAATAACCCTAATTTTCTCTCTTCTTTTATTTACTTTTTAATATTTAAGGAATTACAAACTTATACGTAAGATATATTTTTAGTATTAAGGGAAAAAAATATAAAATATATTTTGGATTTAGAATGGTTAGGTTTAACCAATAAAGTCATGATCAATCTTAGTAAGGTGAATCTGTTTTAAACAATAGATGAAATAATGGTTAAAAAAACACAACAGAGCCTTAGTAATAATCAGACAAATGAACAATGCAACTTTCCTTAGGTTGGATGTATTAAGGGTAATATTGTTTTCTCTATACACAACCAATCATTTTATCTAGATTTTGTAGACCAGTTAGGGTTCCTAGTGACCAAAACACTAAGTGGAGACTTCAAACCTGTAAACTATAAAAGGATAAGAATTCCTTATTCTTTTCACACCCAAACCCGATCCAAAAATATGATCGCCACGACATCGTACATGTACGATATATGGGATCCACATAGGGATGATAGCCTTAGCTTTCAAAACAACTCGTGCATGCTTTAATTAGCCTAGTGTTTTAAAAGATGCTACATATATGGTAAATAAATGTGATAAATGCCAAAGGTTTGCTTTAGTTCCTCGCTAACCTTCTGCAAAGGTAACTACCATTGCTTCTCTATAGCTATTTTCCTAGTGGGGAATGGATATATTGGGACCATTCCCAAAAACCCCTAGATTTGGTAATAGTTGAATATTATTTTTTGGTTTGGGTTGCCCTGAACATTGATCACTGATAACGAAACCTAATTTGATAACAAAAATATGAGGGATCAATGTCAAAGGCTTAAGATTGAGCATTGATTCTCCTCGACCTCACTTCCATTGACAAATGGACAAGTTGAGCTCACTTACAAAATAATATTAAATGGATTGAAAAAGAAGATAGAATGGGCTAAGGGAGAATGAGCTAAACTACTAGATGAGATTTATAGGCCTGCAAAACTATGAAAAAGACTTCCACAGGAAAAACACCATTCTTGCTAACATATGGCATCGAGGTCATAATCCCTACTGAAATGGGATGCCTCAATCATAAAGTATTAGTTTTCTTCATCAACAATAATGATAAAGAGATGATGGGCGAACTTGGACTTGATTGAGGAAGTTAAACTTAGTATAGCAATTAAAAATGAGGCATTTTGATACCTAGTCTCTCAATACCACAATGCAAGAGTAAAAAACAGAAGATTTAAAGTGGGAGACATAGCATTAAAGAAATTGGACGAACTGGTAATTCTTGAGGGTAAACTCATTAAGTTTAATATGTATCATCTATAAGATGAATAAGTAAAAGTACTTTCCTATGCATGACACTCAGACCTTTTAAAGATGTATTTTTGTTCAATCTCTTGCATCTCTAATTAGCCATGTATCTCCAACGAGTTTTATATCTCATGTGTATCTCTAATATGATTGCTATATATATGTTTCGTTGTCTTGGTTTTGGAACTAAAATCTTTTTCAATGAAGTTTTAATTTTCCATATTAATCTTCATATCTCCATGCAATCTCCAAGGTTTTATTCTCTTGGGTAAGTTCTCCAAGTTAATATTTGATTATTTTCTCAATGTTGTCTCTAAGGTTTTATTCTCTTAGTTAAGTCCTCCAAGTTAATATTTGATTATTTTCTCTATGATTAATCTTCATATCTCCATGTAATTTTCTTCAAGGTTTATCTCTTCTGACTATTTTTTCCTAGGGATAATTGTTCTACAAATTAAAATATTCTCTAAATAGTCAAGACAGACTGAGATATATAGTAGCTGGGGTCAGACTAAGTTAAACATTACCTTGATCAAACCAGGCTAAACATGCAGCTTAGTTAGATATCCCAATCAAACAGAACTACACTTGTAGTTCGGTCTCAACCGAGCAATACGATCATTCCTACCCAACTTAAAATTTTTCTTCAAATTGGATTATTTTTTTTCAATTTGTACCCCATAAACAATTTCTCATGAAACTATTAATCTCCAAATTACACTTAGTTTATACTCCAAAAATAGATAACCATATGATAAATTCAACTTCCTTTAATTCATTATCGAAACATACACAACACAATACTACATAGTAAATACAAAAACATTACATGATAAAAATATAATGCCAAACACATCAAATAGAATACAAGTACTATTTGTGGTCTCCTACTCTTAGTCTGGGTCATCAAACAAATATTGACCTTCAGAGGTCGTTATAGCTTTCCTAGGTTGAATCTTATTAAAAGAAGGCATATTGCCATGAAACAAATAGGAGAAATCTATATTAATGTTCTTAAGAGTTGTTTTGGAAGTGAACGTCTCCCATCATGTCAACCAATCCATCCTCCACTATTATTTTTAATGCGGGATTGTTGTTGTAAGTAGTCTCAAAGTCAGATGGGTTTTCTCCTAATACTTGGAAATGTAAGCATTCTGCTTGTAACCAAGTCATCTCACCCTATACCTTAGCAAGTTCATAATGCACACTAGCTATTGCACTCTAGATATCAGAAAATGTATTTTCAAACTCTTTAATTCTCTTCTTAAAACTAACCACTTCTTGTTTGGACTCCACAATAACAGCATTAAAGGATACAAGCTCTGTATAGAGAGCATTTCTTTATATGTGTAAGGAGCAATAGGTTGACTATAGTTCACGAAGACTCTCCTTTATATGAATTTGTCTCTCCTTGCAGGTTATAATCTCTTGATAAGCTAGCATTAAAGATTTGGTTATCTGCACATGTTCTTCTTCCCATCTCTAGAGAGCTAATACTTGTATTTGGAAATTTTGGAAAGAAAAAAAAAAGAACCTTCTATTAATAATGCTAAAAATAGTAAATGATAATAATAAGGATATTAATATCTTCATACTCACATGGAAAGCTACAGACATGTTATTGGTCAACTGATTAGATAGACCACCTCCTCTAAATTGGTGTATATCCGAGGAAACTGAGATATTCTGGCAAAAATATCTATATTTTAGCCATGATTATCTACAATCGAAGGATTATCCCCAAATATAAAAGTCATAAAGTCTCTCTCTATCAATATAAATTACCTTTCTATGAGGTTGAAATCCCACCAAAAAAGATTTCTTAGGTTGGGAACCACAACCACTGGTTGTTCTGTAGCTTAAAAAACATTGAGGTAAATGGCTGGTGAAACCAAAGGAGAGGAGAAGAAGAAGTGCTAAAATTATGTTACCACTCAAATTTACATGAATATTAATAGGACATATTGCAACATGCACAAGACTTGGTGGGGGTAATAACATGTACAAGGCTTGAAAGTGGACTTGGCGTGGGTGTCATTGGCATAAGAGAACTAGGAATAACAGGTTGTGAACTATGTCCCTTCTTACTCCTCTAGTGCAAAGCATATATGCTCCCAGCAGTTTCCATGTCAATATTAGTCTCCATCTCACCACTTTCCTGTTGAGATTCTCTTATTACCTCTATTTTAGGTTCAAGTTTCTTTGTTTTAGTCTTGTCTCCCTTCTAAGATTCCTCCTCTTAAGACTCTTTCTCCTCTTAAGTATCCTTTTAACGATGATGATGACAATAAAGAAGAAGTTGGAGCTCATTGATCTTTCTTCTTGTTCTTCAATAGTCTTAGAGAGTAAAGCCCATATATAAACAACATAGACAAATAATAATATAACAGATATATTCCAAAAGCAAAGAAGATGAAAAATATCTCTCGTACCATAAATATTGTTGCTTAGAAAATACCCTTTAGCCAACCAAAAAAGATAGTATTGACAGTTATCATCAAGATTTCTGAAGACATTCTCCTTATTTGGGCATAAAAAAGGAGCAATATTACCTATGACAGATACCCTCCAAACCAGATAACATCCCCACACCTTTTTAGAAGAGGTTATTGAACCACTATAACCTCTTATTAACCAATCATTCATCTAATTTTTTATTGATAGTGATTTATCTTGAAAAATATTGTTCAAGGGATTTCGTATTCTCCTTCTAGAAAAAAGTATAAAACCATGTCAGCCATTTCTTACCCTAAAACAAAGTAGATAAATTATAACAATATATAAAGAAATCAACAATTAGGACTTGATCTTTAAGTCTGAAATACTTATAAAAAATTATTGGAGTCATCCACCCATTTGGATGCAACTGGCTCACACACAGGTTGTAGTAGAAAAATACATCTCTAACAAAACTAGACAAGGAAAAGAAATACCCAAACTTAAAAATACACATAGGTGTTGTGATCTCAAAATTCCCAATTGTTGCCTTAGGTGTCACACTTATTCTTTCATGTTTAAGGTTAGTTGAGTAATAACATTAATGTTTACAAAACCTCTATATAGGTCTAGGGGTTAGGGTTGACTAGTTTATTGTCTAGAGGATAGATGTCTCTTATCACCTTGATGAAAAGGTCCAACTGTTAAGTTCCTAAGTATCATACATGCAACAGAAACAATAAAATAAAATTATTTGAAAATCCCTAGGATCCCATTAGATAGATTTAGTTGTTTAGAGATTTATTACATGAAGATCTGATCTTATTTGACTTTGAATAATTCTTTAAAGGAAGGGTTGTTGCAAACTATAAGTCGTCTAATTGTTCATCCTCCAATGGTAATCCACATGAACCACCAGTGAAAAATCTCCTAAATTTTTATTTAAGATTGTTATGCCTAAAGTGTTAGCTATTTATTCTGTGACTTGCATAGTTTTTTTGTCTAACAAACAACAACTATAAAAATAAGAGGCATATCGTACTATTTATAGGAAAATCTGAAAAATCCTATAAATTAGTAAAATATCAATTTGCCCCGTGACTAATATTCATATATTAATTTAGGATAATTTTAGTAATTAACTCAATCAAGTACTTACTTAATTTTTCTAGTTCTAGAAATATAACTCATGTATTAATTATATTCTAGTCTTTAATTTCTAAAATATATTTTAATCAAGTCATACTTAATTAAATCATCTCAGTTTAATTTATGACTAATAGTTCTTATGTGTGTGACTCATTAGGTTCCTAATATGTTGGCCCAAATATAAATTATAATTCTAATTAAATATAATTAAATAAATTAAATAATTTAATTTATTATCAATTCAATAGTTAATTAATTTATATTTGAAGATCAGGTGCAACATCTGGCAACGTGTCATGATCCCTTAAATATTAAAAAATTCATTAGTGGTTTGATTTAACATTTCAATGACCGGTTTCTCAGTGTAATTAATATCATTGCATAAATAATTTTCTAATTTAGCATTAAATCATGGAGTATGTCTACCATGTTAAATCATGTTTGTTCTTTACTTAATAGTCATTGATCATTTAAACAAGATTTGAAAGTCTTTTCAAATCTCATTCCACATTGGCCAAGGATTTCTTAGTCAATACAATTTGAGAACATATAAAACAATTTTTGTAATTCACCTAGGGTGATAAATCCTTTCTTGATCACTCAAGTACCTTCATCTAGTTCATGTTATATCCAATATCTGCTCCTTCATTACCTCGATTAAGATAACATATAATAGAATCAAAGCATATCATTCTCTATATAAGATAACTTAGTGATCTTAAGTCCAAGGATCACTTGCACAACCATCATGTGGGCCTTTTTATATACATAGGTGATCTTTCCATATGGAATTCTCATGCAGATCGGTTCAATATACATGTCTTATGACGAGCACCTACATATTAGTTATATGTATCATTTATACCTCAGTTTAAAAGAACAACCGCTTCCTTTCATAAAGAAAAAAACATAATATGTATCATTCTATACAACTATAATAAATATCCAGTAGTTAAGAAAGCATCACAGGGAACATTTTAAGAACAATGCTTTAATGCAATAGAAATCTCATAATTATAACAATTTTATAATTTTCTTTACTTAGCATTTTTGTCTCATGAACTTTATCTTTGCTCTAGATTCATTAATCTAATATTATATGAATATTAAAGATAAATTAAGCCTTTATTAATAATAAATATGTATTTACATGAATATAATAATGTCACATATAGCCAACCAATTAGCTACAGGGCATATTAAACTAACACCAACTCCTCTATTTCCACCAGTAGAATGGGAAGGTTTAGCTCCACCACTTCCACTAGTAGAAGTTCCAACTCTAGAGTTTCCTTTACCAAAAGTTTTTTTAATCTAGACAGACATTTAAAAGCAAGCAGGAAAATAAAATGAGTAAGGTTCCTCACATTTCTTTGCACACTAAAGGTTTAACCACAAATAATTCAAAAGGAAGTAGAATACGATTATGAAGAAAAGGAAAGTACTATCTATTTATAGTAGTGATTCTGCCGACAACCATTATCATGGTGAAATGATTCAAGCATAACCATATGGAATAGTGAAGAGGTGGACCCAGATTCCTGACACAATTGTTATTATCATGTTATCATGATGGATCAAGATTTTGTTAGGTTCCTGAAATTCATACACGCAGTGGAAATGATAAATTTAAAAATTATTCAAAAGTCCCAATGATCTCGTTAGACAGATCTAGAGTTGTTTAGAGTTTATTATAAGATTATCTGAAGATCTGAACTTCTTTTTGGCTTTGAATATATGTTTTAAGGCTAGGTTGTCGCAAACCACAAGCCGTCCAATTGTCCGACCTCTAATGGTAATCCACACGAACCACTTGTAAGAGATCTCTTAAATCTCCATTTAGGAGAGAGTGACTTGTTAAGTCTAAAGTGTTGGCTCTAATTTTATGTTTACGTGGTTTTTTTGTAAAAACTATTTGACATAACTTTTCTCTCTCTTCCAAAATAATTGGCTTAGTTGTATATTTATAGAGAATCCTAAAAATCCTATAATGGAAAAATATCAATTTGCCCTTTAAATAATATTCATATATTATTTAAGGATAATTTCTTAAATTTAATCAATCAAGTCCCTACTTGATTATTCTAGAACTAGAATTATAATCTTTGAATTAAATATATTTTACTGCTTAATTTCTAAAATTATTTTCAATCAAGTCACACTTTAAATTTTTTATCTCAGTTTAATTTCTGACTAATGGTTCTTAATGTGTATGACTTATTAGGTTCCCAATATGTTAGCTCATATATAAATTATAATTCTAAATAAATAAAATTAAATAAATTAAACAATTTAATTTATTATCAATTCCATAATTGATTAATTTATATTTGAAGATCAAGTGCATCATCTAGCAACATGTCATGATCCCCCAAATATTAAGAAAGTCATAAGTGGTTTGACTTAACCTTCCAATGACTGATTTCTCAGTGTAATTATTATTCCTTCATCAATAATATTTTGATTTAGATATTTTAGCATGGAGTATTTTAGCATGGAGTGTGTCTTTCATGTCAAATCATATTTGTTTGCAATATTATATTCATTGATCATTTAAATAATATTTGAAACTCTTTTCAATTTCCACCTTGCGTAAGGATTTAACAATCAATAATATTTGAGAACATGTTGAATATTTTCCCTAATTCACATAGGGTGATGAATCCTCTCTTGATCACTCAAATATCTTATGTCATATCCAATATCTATCCATTTATTACCTTTAACAGGATAACGTGTAACCGAATGAAAACATAACACTTCCTATATAAGATAACTTAGTAATCTCAAGTCTAAGGATCACTTACACAACTATCATATGAGCTTCTTTATAGACACAAGTGATATCTTCATATAGAGTTCTCATACGGATTAATTCAATGTACATATTATCTTACAAGCATTTATATATTGGTTTTAGGTATCTCTCATATTTCAGTTTATGAGATCAGTTAATTTCTTTCATAAAAAAAAAACATAATATATATACTAGTCTAACAGCTCTAATAAATGTCCATTATTAAGAGATCATTGATTAGGATCATTTCGGAATAAAACTTTGATGTAATAGGAATCTCATAATTATAATATCTTTATAATTTTCTTTGCAGAGTGTTTTTATTTCATGAACTTTGTCTTTACTCTAGATTCATTTATCAAACATTAAATTCATAAATTAAATATAAATGAATATTAAAGATAAATAATGTCTTTATTTAATAAAATTAAATATGTTCTATATAAATAAAATAGATACAGGCATACAAACTAACAAATTCTCTAGCATAGCCATATGCACAACCATATGAAAGGTGTCCCAAGATTCCCAACTAGGCACAGGCACTCCCATAATTGTCAGTCTTAATGCATTAATGTCACCGATGTTCATATTAAGTTCACACCCTTCATGGATATATTTGAATATTTCATGCATTATTGGTTTCTTCTCATTGCTTTTGGTTTTCAGGTAAAGTATTTTTTTAATAATGTAATTAAAAATTTAGTTGAGGGCAAATGATAACACATTAAAAGAAAAGTTTTGGCTCGGTGGTCGAGCCTATGCCCAACTGAGCCTCATAGGGTCGGTTTTTCTCCGTCCCACCACCTTTCTCTCTATTTTTCTTTCTCTCCTTTTATTTTTATCACTTATCTCTTTTTTTCCTAAGCTACCACATCAAGTTGTACAAGCCATACTTCATATATAATTACCACCTTTTAGGGTGAGCTACTATTAAAACTGTCACTTTACCAAGTTAGTAGCTATATAATTTTCTAAGAAAAGCTATATATCCACAAGTTTAGGGGAGAGAGAAGGGGATTTTTTCATTTTCAATACAGAAAAAAATATCTATCTCTTATTATTCATTTCTCTTACATAATAACCGCATCTTAAATTGACTTAAACATTGAAGAGTTTTTTTTCTGATAATAATACTCACTATCTAACCTAAGGGTTTTTTGTGAAGAAAGTCCGAATCCAATGAAGTTTTTTGAAGCTTCATCGGTCACTTCATAAGTAGAGGGGTTGATCTTGTATCCTCCTCCCCAGTTACATGGTGATCGCATCTTAACTATTTCTCTACAAAGGGTACCGGTAAAGATGAGAAGGAAGCTCTTATTGTGGATGGCAAGCTCTCTAAAATTGGCACTAAGCGTAAGTTATTTGCATTGTTTCTTTCTTGTTTTTTTTTATTATTATTATTACTAGCAGTGGTATTGTTTTCTTTTTTCTCGGGAACCATCAAGAGATCAATGTAGTAGCTCATAGACTCGCATGCTTTCGTGTTGTGACCGTAACACTGTTCTTTTCTTTTTATTCTATGGTGAAGATATCAATTGAGACTAAGTTTCTCTCCGAATAATTTAAAAAATGAACCCATATGGGTCTAATACATTTAGAAGAATTTAAGGGAACTATAGCACTATACTAAATGCTTAGTTTAATTTGATGGAATTGTTTGTTCTCAATGGCATTTGACACTGAAAGCACTTTAAATTAAACTATAACTAAATCGGCTCAGTCTATTAAACTATAACTAAAGCACTTTAAATTAAACTATAACTAAATCGGCTCAGTCTTTTACTGTGGACTGCACAATTGC
>Ga0307507_10010459_pt1 | contig 11991 bp, 10 predicted proteins | sample 7_EM_MG_FD_207223 | JGI IMG/M metagenome (GOLD analysis project Ga0307507, IMG submission 207223) | Populus trichocarpa ectomycorrhiza microbial communities from riparian zone in the Pacific Northwest, United States - 7_EM | ecosystem: Host-associated > Plants > Roots > Unclassified | place...
CCATACCGCACATTATGCATAATGTCCGCATGGAAGAGAGGCGTGTCCTGTGGCACCACTCCAATCGCCCTCCGAACGCTGTCGAGTGTTACAGCAGAGATGTCCTGGTCGTCTATGAGGATCCGACCCGAGGAAGGTGGGTAAAACCGGAAAAGGAGGCGGAAGATGGTGGACTTGCCGCACCCTGACGGACCGACGATGGCGACTTTCTTTCCGGCGGGCACGGTGAAGGAGAGGTTGGTGAATATGGGGCGGGAGGGGTGGTATGCGAAGGAGACGTTTTCGAAGCGGATGGAGCCGCCGTGGAGGTGTAGGGGTGGGGCGTTTGGTACGTCTTTGGGTGGTGGGTTCTCTTCCATGAGTTTGAAGAGGACTTCCATGTCTAGGAGGTTCTGCCTCATCTCGCGATATATCGACCCCAAGAAGTTGAGTGGGAGAGAAAGCTGAAAAATCAGCTGGTTGACCATGACTACGTCTCCGACCGTCATAGTTCCTATGCATAAGAAAGCACACCATTACTAGGAGAAGGAAGAGGGGAGGGAGGAGGAGGAGGAAACAGAAAACACACCATTGACGACACCCTGAGCAGCCAAAAACATCGCCATGGTCAGTGCGCTCGAAAAGATGACATTTTGTCCAGAGTTGAGGTACGCGAGGGAGGTTGAAATTTTGATGGAGGATTTCTCGTAATCCTGGAGGTGTTTGTCGTATTTCGCAATTTCGTGCTTTTCGTTGTTGAAGTGCTAAGGAATAGTCAGCATCTTTGGGTGGGATGTAAGGGTACATGAAGAAACGGACTTTCACTGCCTCAAAGTTGATGAGGGAGTCAACGGCTACGGTTGCGGCTTTGTTGTCCGCTTTGTTAGCTTCGCGGCGGAATCGCGTTCTGTAAGCAATATGTGAGGGCTGGTCATAGACGAAGGAGGCAAAGGGTGCTCACCGCCATGAAGTAGTGCGAACGGTGAACCACGTATACGTGATCATGGTCAAAGCTGTGATAGCAGCAAAGTCCCAACCAAATTTATATGTCTACCCTCGTCTGGTCAGAGCCTCCCCGCATGAAACGAAGACGGACACATACCAAAATACCACAAACCATAGAAATCTCCAACGCAGTAGGGACGATTCGGAAAATAATGGCTTGCAATAAAAAGGTGATACCTCTACCTCACTTCTTTGTTGGCTGATCCATAACCAGCACAAAACCACGGACGTACTTGGTACCCCGATCAATCGCCCGTGTCAAGCCCCCCGTTTGTCGGGACAGGTGGAAGCGCAGATCAAGATTCAACAGGTGCTCGAATGTCTCCCTGGCGACTTTCCGGATGGCCGCCTGGCCGACTTTCGCGAATATTGCGTTGAGGAGCTCGGAGGAGAGTGTAGATCCGATGCGGGCGGCTCCATCTGTATATGTCTCGTGTGAGCATGTGGGGAGGATAAGACGAAGACGAAGACGTACATCCGATAATGAGAGACCCTGCAAGCAACCACGCAGTTGAACTAGCCATAATGTCCACGTTCACGTTCAGGGCGTCTACAATGCTTTTGAACAATAGTGGAACCTGTACGTTCAACACCTGCATACGACACTTCAAGTTCAAGTGTGAGGTATGAAGCGAAGACGAACGGACGGACCTTTGCGGTTATAAGCAGCCCAAATCCACCTAACACCGTCAATCGAGTCTTCCAGTCGTCCTTTGGTCATACGTGTACGAGCAGCCGTTTGACAATACTAAAGTCAGTTTTTCTCTGCTCTGCTTGTGTTGGGATTTCGGGTGGTGGAGGTGGTGAGTGTTTAGCTAGTGTATCAGACTTTCCTTGTGGTGCACTTTTACCGAAGGCACACCCTAGACGAGGAAAGAGTTGAGTATGCTTCCGACATGGGATTGTATATCGCGAGAGTAAGACGCGGTTGCTCAATGTCGGAGTCTGGTGGAAGTTGCGAATAAGATGGCGGCAGGAATGGCGGGCTAGGAAAGACCAGAACATGGGATGACGGACTGCAGACTGGATGGCAGGGTTGCAGTCTGCAGACCACGGATGGAAGGGAAGCCAGCACGTACTGTTAGTGGTAGCTTCATGTTGATGACACATGGCGTGCTTATTGGAAATGACGTCTGCTAAGCACGCAACACAATCAACTTTTTGTTCGAATATTGCACGACACTTGTTCAAAATTCAGAGACGCTCGTTGATGATAATTGTAGATATATAGTGAATTGACATCCATAAATTTTATCTATGTATCGACGTCGACTCTATTACGATGCCCCACCAGCAATAGCCGTGGATTCCGAGCTGGCGTCACCAACCGCGGTGGGCACCTGGCCATCCACAACAACCGCCGTGGCTCCCCTGCTCTGCTCCAACATCACAGTCCATCTGACCGCGTTTCGCGTTATTCCCCTTCCCAGGCAGCGGTGGCTAGTACACCTTCTCCTACACACACAGCAAAGTAAAGCTCCTAGTCTCCACTGTCTCGGACTTATGATTACGCACCTTTTTCTACTTCTCGACCTTCCCCAACCTGAGGATACACCAACCCCTCTATCCGCTTCCACTCAAAAGCCTTCCGAGGAGACGATTGATCTCACTCGTCAAGCTCGCTTTCAAATCCCCCGGATGCACCTTCTTCTCCTCCTTCAACTCCTCAAACAACAAGTAATGCGATGGGCCTCGCGTCGCGTTCAATGGTAAACACGGTTCCAGAGGCGCGTCGTCGCTTACAAAGGAGCGTTGGTCGCCTAGGCACAGTTTGAGCTCCTTGCTTTGCTAGGCGCACGTCGTTCCAGATGAGTTTGGGTCGTTGGATCCACGGGTGCTCAGTAACAAGGATGGGCTAGGGAAATGGACATGACGTTCACAAGGAAACGGGGCAGAAGAATAGGGGGAATACATACCATCAACCGCTATAACTTTCAACTGCGTCTCCACACCGCCTGCTCGAGCATTCACCCCTATTCCCTCGCAACCGAGATGTTCAAAGCGCGTGGTGTTGCCGATGTCCAGCTGGTCGTGCTCAATCATGGTAAGTGCTCACGAAACCTCTCAAATCCATGCCAACGACTTACCAGTCTAGGTCGGCTCCTATACCTCCGAAGCACATGCCACTTCCACCGTCGTCGCCTTACACGTTGGAACCGCTAACGCTAAGGGCTTCGTCCCAGTCGAATGGGTGACGCTGTCGACGGGTGGTAAGAGGTAAGTCACCATTGTCACGCGTTACACTTTGTTCACCATTTCTTATCGCCACAACATCTGATCGCAACCTTCAGGTTTCAACGCCACAGGTCAGTAGGTTTCTTTGTCGGTATTCGTGTACGATGAATTACATTTTGTAGGTCATATATGCCACCATGTCGCCGTTGTAAACGACATCGACACTATACCAAACGGCTCAGTCAGCAGTCCAAACACGGAACGACGCGAACATACCTTTAGAGTCTCATCGACAGCCGAGGGCGATCGTTACGCGTGAGGAGACGAGACGGATGAGCTTGGGTACAAGCCTCCAGGTGAGTAAGCTCAAGGAAAAGTCAACAACGGTGACATAGTTTTCCCAGAATGAATCTGTATATCCATCACCCTCGCATCACCTATCTCTCCCATTCAAGCTATCCATCAGGGTGTCGAGCCGAGATGTTCCACGTCGCGTACAAACGAGGCGGACAAGGTGACGATGGGAAACCTGACGAGCACAAGCAGTGTGGTAAGTAAGAAGGGGGGGTGCAGGACTCGTATTAACAAAAACTTACCGTATTCATCAGCGCCGTCACAACCAGCCTGCAGGACAAGGATATAAGCAAAGGTAAGTCGACGTTTTCCATGACGAAACCAACATTGACGTACCTGTTTACCGTCTAGCGTTGCGTAACATCGGCCGTCGACAGAAGGTCCTAAAACGTCGATGAGCGAGGTCAAAATCAGCGACGACGAACGACAAGCAGACGACTTACCGACGTCACAGCGGCTGCAGGTAGCCTTTCTTGCTTGGAAGTAAGTGATGAAAACCTGAGGGGCACGAGCAACATGGTAAGTAAGGAGGCAGTACAAACGCGTGTTAATTAATAATTACCATCTTCATCAGTACCGTTACAACCGATGGGTGATTACCACCGATGTCTTGCTGCGTTTGCCACTGGCGATAAGCATAAAGACAGCAAGAGAAGATTGAGAGCGAGCTTGCAAAAATCTGCGAAGATATTCTTGACGTCCTTGACAAACATCTCATTCCTTCAGCTGCCTCCGGTTAGTGAATGTTGTCCATGATAAAGCTAACGTTGACGTACCGGTGGCCGTCTAGCGTTGCGTCACGTCGGGCGCCGAAGGATGGTCCTAAAAAGTTGATAAGCAAATCAGCGACGACGACCGACGAGCAGACGACTTAACGGCGAATGATGACGACGATCACGAGGTCAATGACGAGAGGGGAGTAGAGGCCGACAACGAAAGGAGAAGAGGGTGGAGGTAGGAGACTAGAGGAGAGCGTATGTAAGTGGGAGCTGTGAAAAATATCGGACTGATCACCCCGTCTTTATAGCCTTTCTCGCATGCCAGTGAGTAGCCGGCTTGTGACTGAAGTGACGGAGAACATTCATGGAAGCAGGGTCTCGTTTTTTGCAGGGTTTGTATCCCAGGAACGGGGGATGGAGGAAATGATCCTTGCGTAAGTTTCATACTTATCCATTCCTTTGGTTCATTTAATTCACTCCGGCGTCGTTTAATGTACTTGTTCATTAGGTAGTATTTGAAATACATTTTACTTATTTGTGAGAGAACGACCGACTAATGTACACAGGTAGAATTCTTCATTAAGCAGGAATACGAAAGGTGCAGAACGCTTCAAGAAAAATCCAAGCCAAGTTGTTTCAAATAAAAGTACGTACATACATCAGACCCTTGATGAATAAATTTCTGACAGTTGAATGTTCAGAACACTGTTTTCGATTCGGAATCGGGTGAGGAGGAGGAGGACACATTCGGTGGCCATCTACATCTGAATGAATTTATGTGCTTTGGAACTTTCTACACAAGTAAGTGTATTATAATTCTACGACAACAATAATCAAGTATTGCAATTTATCGCAGAAACACGAAGGCGTGTCATAATGACTGGAGAATAAGCACCTTGGGCAGCACGCACACCCTCTCACAAATTTCTTGCACCAGAATTCCTGAACTCACTAGTGCAGGGATGTCGGGGATACTACCCGAATAGGACCCTGACACGTCAAGATGGAATTTCCGTGTGTGCGGTTCAAGCGTGATGAAGAATTGGGGGAGGAGGAACATATCTTTACTTTTTGTTTGAAATGTATGTCCACTGTGATCTGTCAACGTTCTAATGGTTGATACTATTTAGGAATTAGGCAAAGATACATGAGATGTTATTGTACACATCTGGCATACTGCGAATCGAGGAATGCAGGGAATGGTACGAAATACAGGAAAGAACGCAGCTGCCGTGATCTTTCACTAACGGAACTTACAGGTATCCAGGTACGCAAATATCAGTATTCTAAAGAAGACCCTGATGTGTAAAAGTGTCAGTTTCGCCAATGTGTTTCAAGCGCGATGGATTTGGAATTGGGGGAGGAGGAGGCTATTATGTGCTCTCAATGTATGTACGTCCCCGTACTCGACTATGCTCACTTATTGCTGAGAAGTGTTGAATATATTTAGTACTAGATATTTGAGTTGCATTTCGACAAGAATGATACACTGAATGGAGGAAGGTAGAGAGTGGTACGGAATACTGGTACGCTAGTATCTTCCATTGGCAAAAGTTCAATAAATTCAGGTACAGACATTGCGGGGTTTTTATCAAGACCCTGACCTGTAGAACTGTCCATTTTACAAAGGCGTTTCAAGCGAGATGGTGAAATCAGAATTGGGGGAGGAGGAGATCATCCTCCTCACTTTGAATATTCTTGCTCTACTATGCCTGTTCATTGGTATGAAGTCTCTAAGACACGTAGGAATACACATATGAGTTGTGGCTGGATATAAATTGTACACTACGAATGGAGAATCATATAAAATACAAGGGACAATGAATGCGGCGAGCCGCGCTCGTATCTTCTGCTGGTAAAAACTCTGGAAGGTCAGGCACAGGGTTGGTAGGGTTCCAAAGAAGACCCTGATATGTAGAATTATTCGTTTTGAGAATGTGTTTCAAGTGTAATGAAGAAATCTGAATTTGGGAGGAGGAGAATCAGGAGATCATCCTCCTCACAATGGATATCTGTATGTCTGCACACTCCACTTCACTCGTTCATTGCTATGACATATCAAAAACATTGAGAAATGTGTATTTTCTTGCAAATAGGTAGAAATTGTATAATAGGAATGCAGGAAGGTAGAGAATTGTACGGAATGCAGGGAACAGCGCACCCAGCCTGTGTCTTCCGCTGGTAAAAGTGCTGGAAATTCAGGTACAGGGTTGACAGGGTTCCGGAAAAGAACTTGATGTGTAGAAATGTTCGTTTTACGGATGCGTTCCAAGTGCAATGGAGAATCGGGACAGGAGGAAGCTGTGCTCATTCTCTTCTTTTCAGAACTGTTTGTACCACTGTCCTCACAGATTTTTGAGCATTTTATATTGCAAATGACTATGTAACACATAAGAGTATGCAAGTAGTTCGAATGGAGAGTATGGGAAATGAAATGGGAGAAAAGCCGTGTTTGTTGCGCACATCCCCACTCCAGCGCTGTGCTACACAATACGTCCAGACTTCAAGGCACGGGTAGTCAGATATAAAACTATGAAACATGAAGGGATGGTTGTACAGGCCTGTTCTGAAAATGCTACAAGTGCGCAGATGGATCTACGATGAGGAGACAAGGACAGAGTGATGTAATATTATCAGGCTCCTGCTTGTACCAGCATCGTCTTCTGCATGCGCTAATTTTCTAAATGGGAACAAATAGTAGGAAATTGGGTTTGATGGGCTTACTGATTTGTTGAGTGTAATGGTGCGAGGTAGCAGCACGTCAAAACGAAACTATCGTGGAAATTTGCATTTGTTAAAGTCGTTATGCATACAAACAAAGAGTATTGATAGACAGATGATTGGGAGGAAATGAGTCAAAATGTGCAGGAAAGGGGAGGATGAGAACCATGTGTGAAGTTGTATTGTCCAGCGTCAAATGCTTGTCTTCGTTCTTCAAATTACACTAGTGGTTTCGTCACTGGCAATGATGTTGGCCCATGCTGAATTTCACTGGGTGACAATTGAGCAGAGCGCCAAAGATCAGATCACGGAGATAAAGTGACTCAAATTGGATGCTCACTTCATTCCAGCATTTCGTCTTGCAGCGTGGTCGTGTTTCGCTTTCTCTATCTCATTCCTTTAGTTTTGGATAATGATTTAGTCCGAAAAGGTCATTGAAGAATGTCCTCAAATGTACTCACCTGGCGGCGACGGCTGACAACTTATCTCCTAGTCAATTTCCATCTCTCCCAATCGCATGTGTCGAATTGAAACAACATTTTTGCAAGGCATACGGGTTAACCTAAAACAAGGTGCATGACGGAATTTTGATTCCCACAGAGTAACCACATACCGATTGCCATAGATCCTTCTTGATAACAAAATCCCCACTAGAGGGTAAAATAGCTAGACATGGAGAGTAGAAGTGACAGTAAGTATGTCATTTGTGGTTGAATATGGCAGACACATTGATTTAAATGCGAAGCGCGTGAGTCTTTGGTATTCCGAGTAGCTGGGAAAGTTGATCAGGTGAGAGGTCTAAAATAAATATACTTTGTGACTACCTATCAAATTGACTTACCCAGGTGCGGGAATAAAAATTGGTATCCAGGAAAATTTAAATCTGGTAAGGAGAGGTAGTGAGGGCGAGAGTTTGAGTGGTGATGGGAGAGGAGAAATGGGGACAAAGCTTAGCCGGCATTGTCCACAAAAAATTGCACACACTGTGACACACAAACGTAAAGCTACTTTGATAGCTCCGGATTCTTGATTCAAGGTGCGTGTTCCTAGACTATTCTCCCGATCATCCTATATTGGAAACATGACGAGAAGACTGCATAACTCAGCTTGGGCAAAAAACATTTTCCCTTGAGATTGTTCATGAATTAAATACTCAGAAGAATATTTCTAGTAGTTCTTGGCTACAAGAAATATTTTTCTGAGTATTTGACTCATGGAAAGCCGTGCTGAAGGACCTAAGGGTCCCATTGACAGGTTAGTATTCAGGGTTTGGTTAGCAAACTAAAATTGTTAGGTCCCCGCTCTGCGAAGTAGTCGGCTTGATACTTCTGGCCATGGATCATGACAAGATACTTACTCACGCAAATCTTTGTTGATTTTCCTTGGCAGCTAGAGGTATAAGTATGTTTAGAAATCTGTGGATGCTTACCCTTCCCCCTTGCCTCCATTATGTCTCTATGCTGCCCAGTCCCTGCCAGCTCTGATCTGCATTGTCAGGTAAGTAGCTTGGCCTTTCGTCATTATGCTCTTGCTCGCAATTGTATCATAGCCATCCAGTCGGGGGTCATCGTCGTTCGGCGACGTTTGCGTATCTTATCTTGGTGAGTAGATCTTTGTTTGTTCTTCTCGACACTGGCTAACAATTCCATTTAGCTTTGCTTCTTACCTCCACCACCATCTGGCTCATCGACTCTGCTGTTACAGATGCCTAAGCCATGCAACTCAATCCAGTTTGTGATCCTTTTCTTCCCTTACCATAGAACACAGAAGCTACAAACTTTGGCCATGGCATTTGCTGCCTGCAAGTCTAATTCGATTTTTGGCATTCCGGGGATCACTGTCACGACTCACAAGGTCTTCTCATGCAAGTTTTACGCATATTCATATTATTCTGAAACCCCATTGAAATTGTTGCAGGTTTTATCCCGATTTTTTGTTTGATTGTTTGGAGGCCAGTGATGCCAAGGTGATGCATGTCGGTACCCACATCGTACACCCATGTCCATTCGATTTTTGAACGTCTGAAGATCACTGGGTAAGTTATTATTCAAGTTACACCTATGTTCTCGAACTAATAATACCTTTTTTCGTGGTAGATGTTGTAATTCGATTTTTCGACGTCCGCGGATCGCTATCATGCAGCCCGCCACCCTGTTCCTCCAACTTTACCTCTGGATTAGCCTGACGCAATGTATCGCATTCTGGAAATTGTGCTGCTGCTGTATAATTTTCTCTTTGATTTTTCGGAGGCTGGCTATCCACGTCAACATTGTACACCCACGTCGATTCAATTTTTGAATCTCTGAAGATCATTGGGTAAGCTCTTATCCAAGTTACACCGTTGCTCTCAAACTAATTCGTCATAGATATTTTAATTTGATTTTTCGACGTCCGCGGATCCCTATCACACGGTGTGGCATGCAGTTACTCCAACCTTACCTCTGTATTCACCCGACGCAACGTATTGCGTTCCGGAAAACGTGCTTTTGCTGCTGTGTCTTCTGAATGTAAGTTGTATTTTCTCTTTCGTTCTCTTACCCTCTTACCAATCCATCTTTCTAGATGTGTGTCCACCATTCTAATTCGATATTTCGACGTCCGACAATCGCTATGTGGAAGCACATAGTGCTGTTACCACATATGCTTTTTACAACATACTCCCTCACCATTCAAACTCGATTTTTCGAGTTCCGGCAATCGCCCTCACCCTATCCACCTTCCTAGACCTCGTAAGTTTATTCCTGCACCCCTCCTTTATTCTTCTTTTCTCATACCCTTCGAGATTCACTCTTGGAATAATTTTTTGGAATCCAGCCATCACCCTGTTGTTTTCTTTGCGTTGCCACACCCCACGGTTCAAACTCGATTTTTCAAGTTCCGGCGATCACCCTCACGCTGCTGAACATATCGTGCAATCGCCGTCACACCACCTATCCGTTATAAGCCTAGTGCTGCTACCAACATATCCCCTCGCCGTTCAAATTCAATTTTTCGCGTTCCGGGAATCACCCTCACGCCGTTGAATAGCTTACACATCACCTACCCATATTTTGTACATCTCCGATCCGTTTCTTTTATTCTTTCATTCTCATACACCCTTTCCGATGCATGCTGCCTCCCTCACCGTTCAAACTCGATTTTTCGAGTTCCAGCGATCGCTCTCAGCCTGTTGTTTTCTTTGCGTCGTTACGCCCCACGGTTCAAAGTCGATTTTTCGAGTTCTGGTGATCACCCTCACGCCGCTGAACATACCATGCAATCGCCATCATCCTAGCCATCTGTCTATCGTAGTCCTTCTACCAACATATCCCCTTGCTGTTCACACTCAATTTTTCGAGTTCCGGTGATCACCCTCACGCCGTTCAATATCTTACACATCACCTGCCCATATTTTGTAAGTGTTCTATCCATTTCTTTCATTCTTTCATTCTCATACACCCTTTCAGATTCACACTGCCTCCCTTGCTGTTCAAACTCTATTTTTCGAGTTCCAGCGATCGCTCTCACCCTACCCACCTTCCTAGACATCGTAAGTTTATCCCTAAGCCCCCCCTTTGCCCTCCATTCCTCATATACCCTACAGCGTCACTCTTGCATTTTATTTATTTATTTGTTAGGGTCCGGCTATCGCTACATGGCAGCACGTAGTGCTGCTTGTTGTTTCCTTTGCATCGTTACACCCCACGGTTCAAACTCGATTTTTCGAGTTCTGGCGATCACCCTCATGCCGCTGAACATACCATGCAACCACCGTCACGCAACCCATCTGTTGTAGACCCAGTGCTCCTACCAACATAGCCCCTCGCCATTCAAATGCGATTTTTTGCGTTCCGGCGATCACCCTCACACCGTTCAAACATCTTATAAATGACCTACCCATATTTTGTAAGTCTCCTATCCATTTCTTTCGTTCTTTCTTTCCCATACGCTCCTTCAGATTCACGCTGCAAGTTTTATTTGATTTTCCAAAACCCGGTCACCGCTATGTGACAACACACTTTTTCTTTCTTTCTTCGTGTTGATGCGTCGCGTGGCGCAAATTCAATATTTCGACATCCGGCGATTGCCTTCATGCCGTCCATTGTCTTTCGCGTATCAAGCTTCCTCTTTCGTCCATTCTTTCACTGATAATCTTTCTAGGTTCGTCTTTGCAGGAAACGACTATGAGGCAGCATGTAATGATGCCCGTTTATTCGCCTTGCGTTTCGAGTTGGTTTTTAAATGTAAGTTGTTTTGTATAACAATGTTTTCCTTACTTTCACTCACATCTCTTGCATTTCGTGTCTGAATAGATAAGTATCTCAAATGCTTTGGCCTCATAAATGTGTTTCGCCGTAAGACACGTTACCGTGTATTCTGTGAGTTTTTTATGTACTGACCGTTTTCTGATGTTGACACATAGACATGAGCATATGCTATGCCTTTCGCCACATAGATGAAAGGAAGATTGATTTCGGTTTACTGGGTCAACGACAGTTCAATAGAGGCCTTTGATTATTTTGTTTGTTTCATGAAGTAAATAGTAACCCTCTATGTCGGTAGTCAGTAAAATACAGAACGCAGAACTACGTTTGGCCGTTGCATGAAAATTGCAACGGGCAGACATTTTTAAATGAAATGAGCTCCCTACGGGGAGGCGAAACTATGATCTTACATTGAATAAAATTTAAAAAAAAGTTGGACTTGCGTTTTCAAAACAGCTTGGTCAAAAATTCTCGGCAGCATCGGCAGTACGACGGCGACTCTCATCCAGCCAACTTCCCTGTCATTGCGGTTACAAACAAACTCGTCCTTGACTTCTACCCTAACCACCCCCAACTCCTCAAGCACTCTAATCCTCAGAAGCCTCAACAGTGCACTATAAAGCACGGAGAGAAGGCTACTCCGATCCCCCATTGCCAGCCCCCTCCGAAGACGCCTGTTGCAGCCACATACTATAATACAGCCCCTTCTCCTGCATGAGCTCCTCATGTGTCCCTTGTTCCACTACTTTTCCTTCTTTGAGCACAATAATGAGGTCTAGGAGGTTGAGTAAGTA
>Ga0307507_10010460_pt1 | contig 11990 bp, 8 predicted proteins | sample 7_EM_MG_FD_207223 | JGI IMG/M metagenome (GOLD analysis project Ga0307507, IMG submission 207223) | Populus trichocarpa ectomycorrhiza microbial communities from riparian zone in the Pacific Northwest, United States - 7_EM | ecosystem: Host-associated > Plants > Roots > Unclassified | place...
TAATCAACTGGACAGGGCTTGTCCATTGATCCTTGTAATCAATGCAATTTGTATTTAATGGTTTATAGAGGTTTTATTTGATTAAAAATGCTAAAATTCGCATTTATAGGAGTGTATTGTTACACTCCGTATCATCTCCCCCTCACTATAATACTGACCGTCCTCGGTCATTGCAAGATCCCCTTTTGAGGATGTTTTCCCTCGTGTTATGGATTTTTATTGATATGTCTTCGAAAGATCGCCGTCTGTCAAGCGTGTCTTTTTTGATCTGGCAAACAATTACTAGCTTTTAGTAATTGCGCCTGTGTTTATCACATATGACATCATCAATTTCATGTTCTCAAGGTACGCTTTTACCTCTTTAAGGTCAAGCGCCCATTAAGCTTTCTTATGTCGTAAGGATTCTCAGCGATCTTTTCCTTGAGAATCTTTCGTAAAATATTTTGACAGCTCGTCAACTCGGTTGAAGCCGCTATATAAATGCAATCGCCCTTTTAAACGGCATCTTCAACTTTGTTCTTTCCTTTCGTCTTTTTTACAACATGCCCATCCCATTCAAAGGTTGCGACGCTGCTCAACGAGTCTTCGACGCCGGGTGGGAGCTATGCTCTCGCCATCGCCTTGAAGCTCTATCAGAGGCCGTCATCATCGAAACTTTGGATAAAGCCAATGAGCTCATGGTATGTCGTTTTCTTATCTTCTGTATTAATTATTCATATTACATTCTTTTTAGTTTACTTTTGGGACCGAAGTCGGGGAACGCGGCAGCGACCTGACTTATCACGAAAAACAACTCCTCACCAGTCTTTACAACGCAACTCGACGGGTATCACCGAATAATCGAAATCCTGCGTGGGACACATGGCTTTCGACGCCTGAAGATGGTCTTGAACTATTCAGTCCCGTGAGTACACTATTTTCCTCTATTTCTTATTTCTTATGCTGACTATTTTTCTTTTTAGGGAGAAATTTTGAACTCTCGATTCACAATCGGCATGGTGCCACCAGACGAAGTGTCCGATACTAGCGAGTCATCACCATCGCCTTCACCGCCTTTTATCCCTCAAAACGATACTGCAGCAAGTCCACCGGCTCCTACTTTTGGCACGCCCGACCCCAATATCTTGGGTACTCCAGCAATCGTGGTGGACGAAGCTCTTCGTCCTCCAAAACGTCATCGTGAAGTAGGTCCAGAAGATAGGGTCTGGGTAGAGATAACAGTACCACCTAAGAAGCTAACGAAGGATGTTTCCGTCTGTTTCCTCTTTTTCTTCTTATAATTCTAATTTTTATTTATTTCGCTTTTTACTAGGGTGGTAGACGTCACCCTATAGTCCTTGATTCAGACGACGAACCCATCGCATGCTCCTCAGGAGCTCGTGAGGATTCGCTTCCCATTGTTGGACCGTCACGCATAGATAAAGGTAAAGGTCGTGCAGACCCTCCTCCTGCGACGCGTGGAACTTCTAAGCAACAACCGACCAAACCGACAGTGGCTGGTCAGAAGGAAACTTCTGTCCAGCCCAAACGACGTGGGCGTCCCCCAAAAGCTAGTAATTGTTTCTTATTTTCTTGATTATCTTCATATTTTTGACCTATATTCGTGTTTTTAGCTCCTGTGGTCTTCGAGAAGCCTGTCGTCTTTGACACGAACAGATTCAGTAAGTCTTTTTACAGATCTTTTATCGTAAAAGCTTTCTGACTTTGTTTTCAGAGCGCGTTGTCGATCGCTTTGCCATCGACGAGTTTCCTGCTCTTCTCAAGACGCCTCAACCACACGTAAGTCATAAGTTATATTTTTCTTTCTCAAATGCTGACATCTTTTATATAGATGCCAGAGCCTTGTCTTCAATGCTCGGCGCGCAAGGACGACGCAGTCAAAAACTGCACTTTCCGTGGATGGGGTATTCCATGTGGACCATGCGACGCGTCGCATGTGTCTTCTTGTGAATATTACCTCCCTGGTGCACGTCGTGGAGCCGTTCGAGACATTATTCGACAGAGGGTCGCGATTCACGCACCATCTGGTATTTCATTTTTATTCATATATTTTTAAGTCTTTTTATTGACTTCTTACTTCTTTTATAGCATTTTCTGCCTTGATCGAGCTTATCAACGAGGACGCTCTTCACATGCGCACCCTGTCTGCACTTTTCGAGGCCACGCGTCGTCGTTGCGACTCAAATATCCGGACATTTTCGAACGGCCTTGCTGACTTATGTTTAACCGCCGAATCCGATACGCTCGTTGGCAACGTCTTTGCCACTCAAGAAGAATTTGCCTCTTGGTTCAATTTTGCACAAGATTTCGCAGGGTCTGGGAGGGTATCGACGCCAGAAGGAGCCAGCCATGTGGATTTGGAAGAGCTCACGTCGCGTGTTGCTCGTACCGAGTCCTCACCTGTGGCTGGACCTTCTACGCTCTTCTTGCCGGACAACTCTCCTACGCTGTCAAGTCCAGTCGTACCACCTATTGTCATTCAACAATCAATTATCGACGCTTCTCCTGGTTCTCCTGGAGAAGAGGATATCGAAATCGACGAGCTGAATCCTGAATAGCAGACTATTATGGACTCTTTTTGTTACAAAATCTTGAACGCTTATTTTCTTATATCAATGTTGTCTTTTCTTGTACTTAGACCCTGCTATAGTAGTAGAATCTAAACTTTGTTTTTCTTGTATGATCTCGTCCTTTGAACAAGACGCTTGCGCTTTTTGTAAGGTCTTGAACTGAGTAAAAACTGCTTGTTTTCGCACTTTTACTTGTTTTTCGTCTGTATCAAGATCTCCATTTTTCTTTATTGTAATTTAATTTTTACTCTTCGAATGTAAATCCCTAGATCACATTTTTGTAATCGAGGTAGTCTTGATCTCTCCCCCCCACTTAAATCTTGACTGTCCTCAGTCAAAATTTGACCAAGGTCACCGACTTTACACGTGACCATCAAAATCCAGGGTTTGGAAAAATCCAAGCTATTTTTGGACACGCGATCGAGATGGAGCGCGCACCCTCAAAGATTTACGCTTTGTATTAAATCACAGGGTAGGTACTTAGGAGGCGTACGCTTCGAGCTTTAGATGACCATATAAAGCTGGGCAAGAAAATTTTTTATTCCCCAGAACCTATTTTTCAGCTATCGACACATACGCTCCTTTTCTGCACGCAATGACTACTCCTTCGAACACCACTGCCGACGCTGTTGCACACCGCGACAAAGCCCTTAATGCCTTCAACGGTTACAAGGAATGGCGGGACAGCAAAAAACCTGCAGGCTGCACCAGGTTATTGGAAGTCGCTGCCGATTTCTGCGTGCGTGTATCTTTATCTCTAATTACTTGTTATCTTCGAAGAAAACTGATGTGGACATAGGAGATGCTCATTGATTGCAACGATCCTCTCCTACTTACTCATTTCAACATGCATAATGTCCTTTTCCTCGTCCGGAACGAGTACAATGTCCTTACTAGCAAGAAACCACCTGCCGTCGAAGCTCCTTCGGGCTATCAAGCAGTCACCAATTTCTGCCACCTCATTCAAGTCGCCCGTAATTCTGTGACGACGGTTCCTCCACCTGTCACTGCCCAAGAGCAAGCCCACAACGATATTATGGAGGTAATGGCAGAAGCCATAGCCAAGGTACGCTTCTTTTTATGCATGCAGATTAATTTCTTACCATAGCGCGGATACATCATATAACAGCGCCCTCGCAAGATCGTCAAATCAAAGGCCGTCGTTGAAGACAAGGACGACGACAAAGTCGAGATCCTTTCTGGACCCATGGACACCGACTACACGATGGGTGGGTGCGATGGCCCTCCTGCCGGCTCTGGCGCTGACACCGTGCGTTTCTTAACAATTTTCTTCGCATAGAACCCAATATTTACATTTCGCATCTTTTGGCGCAGATGGCGTTGGAGAATTTCTTCGGGGACGAAGCGGTCCAAATTACCGCAACTCCTTCCAAAGAAAAGGGCAAGAAACGTGCAGCCCCTTCTTCCAAGGTATGCTGTTTTTATTGCGTGAGTCCACAGCCATCTTATTAATTTAATTTCCTTCGAACGAAACAGACTGGTGCCAAAGGCAAGCGTGCCGAGACGGTTAGCATCCCCTACGCCGCTGTACCAGGCATGGTCACTAATAGCCGTGAATTTCGCAAGGCCATCAATGTCGAGAACGCCAAAGCCGGCAATTCCAGCGGCAAGCATGCTCGTACCGAACCACCTTACATTGGTAGCCTGGCTGATCTCCAGTCGCTTCAAAGTTCGTAAAATCCTTCGTAGTCTTCTCATAAAATTCTAATGCGCTTTCCTTTAATAGGTGAAGTAGCGAACCCTCTCGCCGTCGACAATCCCTTGTACCGGGAAATTTTAGCACGCGCGCACGCTGCTATTATTAAGAGCATTGAGGGGAAGCCAACTGTCGCAAGCTACGAGCAACAAGAAGTCGACCTTTGTGACCGCATTTTTGCTAGTACCCAGCGCCTCGAGTTGGAACTACGCCTTCATGACATTCTCTTGGCCGAGTACGAACATACGCTCGCCGCGGTTGCCGACCTGAAAGGCGCACAGGGCAAATCCTCCGCTACCTAAGGACAGCCGCATCATCTTCATCTTCTAACGGGCACCTAGAGTCCGCATGTATAGCAGGCTACACATGGAAAATCTAGACGGACTTAGTGCATCGTATTTTTAATGTATGTAGGCTGAGCTTAGTTATTGAACTTCTACTTTTCGAAGTTAAATGAATAAATTCATTATGCCTCATCGTCGCTTGTCTCTGCAATTTTTTCTAAGTCCTCAGAGGATTCCAAGGATGACTCGTCTAAATTTACGCCATCAAAGTAATAATCTCTGGCAATAGGGAAATCCTCAAGTCCCTGCTCTTCTATTTCTTTGAGCCCTTCGCTATTAACATCAATTATGTCTTCAAAATTATCAGGCAAAGGAATCTTTTCTCTAGCGAAGTAGGGAATGACTCTAAACGCCCCAATTTTACTCTGGCATACTGATCCGTCGAGTTCACATACAATATACGAGCCTCCTTTAGTTCGCCGCACAATAATCATCGGTCCCAAGTATCTGGGGCTCATTTTATTACCCATGGTAGAGGCAACTTGTGAGTTGCGAATAAGCACCAAGTCCCCTGGTTTATAGATACGATGGCTTATTTTATGACGGTGACTTAGCTCATATTTAGTTACTCTTTTCATTTTTTCTAAGGAAACCCTTTGACGCATTTCAGCTACATGTCTCCTGTGCTTTGCCAAAGCTCTAGCACGATAACCAATTAATTCTTCGGTCGTCAACATGCGATCTGGCAATTTTACGAGCCAAGTAGCTTCTTGTACATCAAGAGGTAATATTGGATGCGCACCAGTGACCATAAAGAACGGTGAACATCCAAAGCGTTTTCTAATTGTAATTCTATCAGCCCAAAGTACTTGATAAAAGAACCAATACCATTTGGAGAGGTTCCTCGTCCCACAGCACTTGGTCAGCATTTGAACAAGATCCCAGTGCGGTCTTTCTATTCTGCCATTTGCCTTCGAATTATACGGAGATATTCTAATACCTTTTATACCGTATTTTTCTTCGAGCCATTTTACAGCAGCAAGGAAAACCGAACCATTGTCTGTAATTATTTCTTCTAGGCATCCCCATCTACAAATGACTTCCTCAAAAAGCCATAAGCCGACAGTCCTTGCCGTTTCTCTTCTTAGGGGCCGTCCTTCAACCCAACTAGACAAAGCACATCTCCCATGAGCGACGTATTTACAGCCGTTTGATGCTGGAGACATATGTACTGTGTCTGCATGTAGTCTTTGAAAAATAGACAGAGTATGCGTCACGGTAGGCGGAATTTCCACCACGCGCTTGGTGCGCTCTTGACAACGATGGCATGTTTTAACATACCAATGCACATCTCGTTCAATTTCAGGCCACCAAAAACGCTCTGTTAACATATTTTGTGTAGCGTACGCTCCCCTATGTCCCATAGCATCATGTGCAGACCTCATCATATACATTCGATGAGTCTTATCTACTGCTAATTTGTGTCTTGAATCGATGCTTCGACGATAAAGTCTATCATCTTTATCTAGGAAGAAACTCTTCGCAAATCTCACGAAAGTGCGATACTTTTTATCAGAGTATCCTTCGATTTTAATAGGATTTTTCAACCAGCCCCTGACTAAAAGGAGGAATTCATCCTGAGACTGTCCAACGAAAGACCTATGGTCTTCTACATATGGTTGCTCTTCCTTTTGCTCATCATACCTGGCCTCTAGACCTGGTATTAAAGTTGAAAGCAGGAAAGTTCGAAGAAAATCCTTTTGTTCACTGCTACTTTCGTTATGATCTGGATCATTATCTAGTCTTTCTTTAACTGTCTTTTTGGTATTTTCATTTAATGCTATTTCTCTGTCTAGCTCATCCTGAAAATCAGAAATGTCTAGAGCTAATTGTTGAACGTATCCTCCTCGTGAATCAATTTTATCTTTGAAGCTTTCGAAATTTAATGGTGGGTCACCTCCATTTGGGTCAGGTAACACCTCCAAAGGGCCTATCGGTTCGTCTTCATGCGCTTCTGAATTTGAGAAAACCTCATCTCCAGGTTGAGCATCTCGACGCGATAATCCGTCTGCAGCAAAAGTCTTTCCTTGGACATGCTGGAGCTTAAAATGGAACATTAGGATTTTATCAATCCACCTGTTAATCGTCGCGTTTGGACCCATGCCAGGATTTTTAAGCATCCCAGAAAGGTATTTAGCGTCAGTTTCCACTATTAATTTTCTAGCGCCCAAAAGCCAATACGACGCAGCTTCTAAAGCTCGAAGTAAACCAAATAATTCTCTCTTAGGTTGAGACATACGTGCTTCTCTTTCATTTAAAGTAATTGAGCCGAATCTAGCATATTGCCGTCGGCCCGTGACATGACTATCTTGATATATATAGAACCCAACCGCTTTCCAAGATGTGTCTACAGCTAAAACCACAGGATTAGGATTATTTTCATAATCTAAGGGCACAAGAGCTTCGCTTTCTCGAAGTCCTTTCTTTAATTCAGCCATGGATTTTTCTTGTGCTGGGCCCCATATAAAGGGAACATTTTTCTTGCATAAGTCATTGATAGGCTCTGCTTTCTTTGCGAAATTTTCAATAAACATTCTGCAAACACCTATAGTACCGAGGAAAGCCCTGACGTCGTGTAGATCTTTACAAGGCCCCCACAGTTCTATTACTTTCATTCTGTCTGTCTCTGGTTTTCTACCTTCATAAGTGCAAAGATGGCCTACTACAGTGATTTCTCCTGCACAAATAACAGATTTAAATCCTGAAAAAGTACCACCTGCATATTTCATTCTATGAACTACCCTGTTAGCATTCTGGAAGTGTTCCATAACGAATTTTCTTATTCCACTATTTTCAGGTATAGTTTCATAACCACCACCTGGTAACTCATATCTAGTTGCTGGTCCCCTGACGGGCACATCGTCAATATATGGTATGGTTACTTCAGGTATCTCATCTTTTAAAATATATGTGACATCATCATGGAATATTGGAACTGAATTCGTCCATCCCATGGGCAAGGTTACTAGTCTTAGCGCTCCAAAAGGTGTTTGAAAGGTAGTCAAGTCACGAGAAGTCTCTGCTAAGAGCCTTTCATCATATCCTACGTACAAATCAAACATGCCTCCACAAGCTCTGCCAGAAAAATGCGTCGCAAGCGCGTCTGTTGCAGGTGGCAAGCCCGAATGCGCTATTGTCACTGCATTTAATGGTTCTAGACTATGCACAAGCCTTAAACTTTTGCCATCTTTCTTTAATACGCAAAACCATCTTGATCTATAAGAAGAATTTGAAGGTTCATACACCCCAGCTTCCAATTTTGTCTTAATGATTCTACATACTTCAGGATAAAGCCCTGGTGGTATCGGAATATTTTTCAATACCCATGGTGTGTGTGGAATTATTGGAATGTCTACAGGTGGGAAGAAATCTGTCTTGAAATTTCCCCTCTCGCTATCATCCCAAGCGAACGCTTCGTTGTTTTCCATCATAAAATGGTGTAACAATTTTCGTTCTTCTGGCCACAGAAAATCACCATCATGTACTTTATCAAATTGTTCTTTTCTCTCTATAGTATAACGTCCAGTAGGTGTGAATTCGGGTGGGTTATGATTTAACTGAGGCAAAGTGTCCAAGGGATCTCCCTTTATATCTCGAACAATTCGAAATTTATCTGGTAAATCCTGAAAGACAGGTCTGATTTTCTGCGCGACTGGTTTATATTTTTTAGTCACCAGAGTCTCTCTTGTCTCAAGTTGTTCATCCTCAAATTCACTTGGGCGTGCTTTTCCATCATGGTTATATATTACATTCATCATGTTCTCGACTGTCGATGTGATGCTAGAATTTTGGTTCTGCTCGGCATAGACTTTTCCTAAATAGTTTACCAAGACTGCCTTGGCCACATCGTCTTTTACATTTTTATTTTCGTGTTTTATATATTCTGAAAGATACAAATTTCGTTTTTCTTCCTGTGAAAACTCATTGTCCTCAGGTAATGCGAACGATAAAATATTGTATCCTCCTTTACCATCGTCTTCGAAGGTAATCGCAACTTCTCCTTGATCTTTTACAATCAAATCATCGAGTGTTGAAAAACCTTTTCTGTTGCTGGCTTGACGTCTTCTTCAGTCTGCAATTTTAAAATATTTGGTGGTTTTCCTCTGTCAAAGGTAGGCAACATTGCCCTCTTCCCAGAGTTAGGATCCGTTATAGTCACTGTTTGTCCTCCATCCGTGGAATTTACGATCACGCTTCCAGTCAATACATCAAAAGGTCTTCCTAACAGTACTTTGTAGGCTGGATCCTTTATTACATGGACTTGTAGATAAATCGTTATTCCTCCGAAATTAAAAGGAACATTTCTGGCGAGACCCAGAGTCCTTTCCACTGTTCTATTCGCACTTTGCATCTGGATCGTAATATCAGGATCCCAAGGAATTGCTAATTTCTTCGCAACTTCTGAGTCCATTGATACGATTTGTGAACCGCCATCAAGCAAGCTTTCGACTTGACCATATTTATTTATTACTGGAAAAATGGTCTTTAATGCATGGGACTCCTTAGACACATAAATTTCTTTGGGGGTCTCCGTGGAATCCAACCCTTGTAAATACTGCTCAACTGGATCTGTCAGGACAATAGAACCTTTCGGTATAATGCCATCATCCTCTGTTGTATACATAAAAGCAGCTTGGATATTTAAATCCTTAAGAGCTATTTTTCCTACATTAAATTCGTCTTTCTTGATTTTAATTTGAGGGGCTTCCTCATCTACTTCCTCAACTATAGTCACTTTTCGATTTGGAGCAGTCTGAACCGGTACTTTCTTTTTAGACAAGGCTTTGAATAGCTCTTGCCTTACTCCTGGCGAAATGCTCATGAGTACTTCTGCGCTGATGGTGACAGGTGCCTTAAGCAAACTGTCTAACGTGTTTTCTTCATTCTTTACATTTTCTATTGGAGCTAAATGCTTATATGCTATTGGCCGCTTTTTGTATAAAGGTACTTGGTCATATTCTGCAACAACATCTTTTTCGTGGCTGTTTACAGCTGGTACCCCAAGGTATGGTAACTGTTTGTACCGACTAATAGGGTCCTCAGCTTCATCTTCTCTTTCAAGTAATTTTTTATCCTTTTTATCTATTTTCTTTCGATTTTTATAGCTTTCAATTTTTGCACGAAAATCTGATTCATCTTCTGAATCTTCAAAACCTACAAATTTTCTACCCTTTTTCTTTGGCTCATCCTCCGGAAACTTCTCTTCACGAGTACTGGGTTTTTCTTTACTGGGTGTCTCCTTCATCGGACTCTTCATTTTCCCAACTGCGCCTGAGTCTCTGCCTGAGATCTCCGAGTCACAGCAAATTGTGAAACATCTACGTCTTTGACCTTGTTAGGATCGGCCACAAGATTCGAGAGTATTTCCGTAAGCTTTATTACTTGATTGTTCATGGTCAAAATTACATCGTCTCGTTTATCACGAATTTGATTTGTAAATGTCGAAAATTCATTGCCATTGCTACTATCCGCAATTCTGAGAATACCAGGAACGGCTTCTCCTTTATAGACTTCGCCTGGCTCTGCAAACATATTATTTTGCATGACCGCTACTCGTCTACAAGTTTCTTTGACCATTTGTTTACAAGATTTTTCAGCATTTCCTCTAGGCACTGCTAAATTATTATGCGTGAAGAAAAGCTTATGACCTTGAAGCTTTATTTTATTCTGATTTATGTGTTCTTCTCTGTGAGGACAATTCATAGTAAAATGCCCTGGTTCTTCACAGTACCAACATCCATCTGCAGCCATTTTGTAAGTCGCGTGTTTTGTCTGCGGGTTACTGACTCCTGGATGCTGTTGAGATAAAGTCTCCATGAGCTTTTTCATCTCAATCTGCGTATTTTGTACTAAACTTCGAAGTTCAGAATTTTGCTTCTGCTCAATTTTGACTTGGTCCATAAATTGTGCAGTCATGTTTCTTAATTCATCGAAGTCATCGCTTTCCATTTTGATAGCTTGTTCGCGCGCGTGAAGCGATCTATTGACTTGCGTCGGCATAGGCTCATTTCTGGCTATGATCGTCTGCTCACGCACGTTCCCGCGAAGACGTCCAGCAATGGTTTCAGCCATGTCTATAACGTCTATAATATCATATGGATCTTCAGGTCTCCTGTCTGCGATATCATCCTTATTTTTCTGCTTTCGATCTTTAGTCTGTTCAATATTTAGACTAGACTGCACTTGAGAGGCAAAGGACTCCCTTAAACAGCTTAAGAACATGTCAACTAATTCTCTGTTGCTCACCAAGACTGGTGGGGTCATGAGTAATTTTTGTTGTGCTCTAAAGCTTCGAGTTAAAGTCTTTAATTCTGCATAATCGCTTTCCAACAATTTACTGTTTTCTCTGCAGACATTCTTTAACACGGTCAAGGTTCCCTTCCCTGCCATTTGGGCATCAGGATAATCATCAATCAGGGCCTTTTTATAATCAGCGAATGTACAATTTTCGTCAAATTCATTAAATGCTTTCCATTCGAATTCTGTCTGCTGATTGGCATATTTGCCTAATTTCTTTTTCTTTTCCTGATCATTGCGAATGCCATATTCTTCGAAAAGATCTTCCATTTGATCTACGAAACGTAGCAACTCAATAGGCTTAGTTTTATCAAAGAAGGGGGCTCCTCTACTACCAGGTAAAGGCATAGATTTTTGCGAAGACCTGCCAGTAGTGGCCGGTTCTTCTGCGCTCGAACTCTGTTCTGGTATCATGTTTATAATATTTCTTCGGACTGCTGAGTTCATGGGATTGGTGTCAGCTAAACGACCAGACAATGTAGGTCTGACTGGAAAAGGTTTTGGAGGCACTTCTTTCCTTAGCGGATACCTTTGCGTGACAGGCTCAGTGGAATGTCTAGGCTTCCGTGTGGGTGGTAAAGGCAACTGTGGACCTTCTCTAGCTTTTCTAGAATTGGCTGTATCTCTGACTTTTGTTGGTGCCGTTGTTAACGACTTTTTATGCTAGTTCCTGAGGTCGAAAACTAGACTTGTTTTTGTTGTCTTTTTATTCGAACAAATGTTCAATTAATTCGAAATCGTTGGTAAAAGACTTTTTAAGTTTCCAATTCTTAAAAATAAAACAAAAGGAACCCCTCGCGGTGGGCTCCAGATGAGAAGCTCGATACACGCGGGAATGTGGATCGTGCGACGACGCGGGCTGAACTGATGCGTGAACACCAAAAACAACACACTCACTACACCTTAAACACACACAACACACACAGTACGTGCACGAATGCTTCGAGTTCGGGGTCTCAAGGTATTAAGAAATACCCAAATGTTTTATCTTAGTAGAATTTCACTTTTATTGATTTTATACGAATTTATAGTACAAATTTCGTATATTGTAGCCCTAAGGCT
>Ga0307507_10010461_pt1 | contig 11990 bp, 12 predicted proteins | sample 7_EM_MG_FD_207223 | JGI IMG/M metagenome (GOLD analysis project Ga0307507, IMG submission 207223) | Populus trichocarpa ectomycorrhiza microbial communities from riparian zone in the Pacific Northwest, United States - 7_EM | ecosystem: Host-associated > Plants > Roots > Unclassified | place...
AGTAGGAATCCTGGAATTGACTAGGACTCCAGTAGGATTCCTACTGGATTCCTACTGGAGTCCTACTGGAGTCCTACTGGAGTCCTGGAGTCCAGTAGGAATAGGTGGAGGAGTGAAAAGTACTGGCATGGAGGGGAGTATTTAAAATGGGAGGGGGTTCATCAGCTAACCACATCTGTTCAAGCTCCTCTCTCTCCTCGTTGGTGAGGTGCCCAAGGAATATTCGATAGTCCTCCAACTCCTGCCATGTAGATGGTTGGTCAGCTCCAAACTCTTCACAGATATGCCATGTATTATTGAATGAATCATATTGTTTGTACTTGTCTTCATACATGTCCAGAATGTCGACATGCTCTGCCACTGTTTTTTCCTCTGGAATGAGTTGGTTTCTGCCATTTATAGGCTGAACCCACTCAATCACCTTGGCACTCCGGGTTGGTGGTTGGCGCTCACGGTTCAGTCGTCTCTCACGATCTCTAGCAGACTCCACCTTTGCTTGCTCAAGGTTTTCCTTTTCAAGGTCTGCAAAGTACTGCTGCCATGACTTTGAACCAGACGATCTTGCAGGTGCAGCGGTCGCAGAGGCGGGCGTAATGGCATGTTGCGGGTCAGTGAACAAGGATGGAATACCCAGATTGTCTGTTAATGGTGCCAGACCTCGATAGAATTCAATTTGCTTGGCTAATTCATGTTCTGCAGGACCCCATCTATACCAGACCGGTATACCTCTCTGACAGAACCACTGAATCAAAGGCTGATTGTAAGAAGGTCCCTGATTTGGTAGCTTAAGGAAGATCCCCGCCCGAGGATTATTAATTGAAAAGTCGCAAACAGTTGAAGCAGAGATGGCATCCACCCAGGTAGAATCAAAGCAAAGTTCATTCGGGTAATCAAGGCTTCGCTCTTTCAAAAATGATTGCCACTCAGGTACTCCAAGAATTGCATCTTTTCCTTCATCTTCGCACCACTGTCGATAATCTTTCTGTGCCTCCAGCGAGAACTCTGCTCGAGCCACCCCATAAGATAGTAAACCCATCCAAACAAAAAACCAATCTCAGGAAAGCATTGCAGCTTTTTTGATAGAATGGGGTTGTTTGAAAGATCCCGATAACCCTTGGCCCAAGGAGAATATGGAGCAATTGCTGTTATTCTGTAAGCTCCAAGGAGTCTTTGGGTGACATGGAGCAAATCGAGATCTAGCCTTGCCCAAGAATCAACAATTTCTCGCAGCAGTTCATATTTTCCTTCTGATGTTGAAGTATAAGTTTGTGGCAGGCGAGCTAGGCGATCGAAAGGAAAACCAACTAACATTGGTTCGCAAGGAACAAAGGCAAGCCAGCCATGAGTGTCTGACCACCATCTTGGCTCTGTAAAGTCTTTCCATCCCAAAGTCAGAGGAAACTGCTGCTGTCCGTGAGCAATTTGGCGAATAGTAATCCACACCAGACATGTGAATCAGTCGACCATGAGAGCGATCAAGCGGCCTCCACAGCCAAAGTGTCAGATGTTTTTGTTGATGGCATTCAGCGAAATTGCTTACATGGACTCGTTAGCACATGATGGAACTTTCTGCTGAGATAATCCGCCCTCCTGCCAGGCACCTCTCCAGAACTCGTGTTTACTATGTGAATGAGTCATTAGTTCCAAATTACGATTCTCTACAAAAGGTGTCCTTACAGCATTTCAATTGAAAATCCACGAAGTCACAACAAGATAAAGTTTGGTCAGAGTTCCAGCAAGACGTGGAAAGAAGAGGAAGGGTGAAAGAACATTCGGCAAACAAGAGAGGGTGTGAGGACAGCATCCAGCAAAAACGAGATGTGATTCTTGAAGGATAGTGTGCATATTTGAGAGATTCAGAATTCACATTCAGCAAAGCCGAGATGCAAGAGAGGCAGTGTTCTGAGAGAGAAGGTCAAGCGGGCACAAAACAGAAGGGCAAGTGTGGCAGAAGGTGAGGAAAGCCACTTTGTGTGCATTCGGCAAAGCTGAGACGTGCAGAGTCTAGAAAAGGTATTTGTGGGGAGGAAGAATGAGGCCTGAGGCCTGCTAGGATGGATAGCCTGTTCGGCAAAGCCGAGACACGCAAAAACTGGATTAGAGAAGATTAGAGATGATGGAGTCCTGTGAGAAAATGTTGAACTTGTTAAGGCACCGAGTGGAGTGATGGCAACCTTAATTATTTATAACTAACTTGAATTCATAAGACTCGGATGACCTCCATTTTTGATGTCGACTTAGTAGACCTTGGGCTATCTTGGGTGCCCTTTGGCTTTGCCATGGGTGCCTTCTCCAGTCTTCCTTTCAATGTTCACTAATATACATCCTCCTCTAGATCTCCGAATCCACCTCTCCTATGGCTTGCTGGTATGCCCTGGCAGGGGCTCTATCTACCGTTCTTCCATCCATCCTTTGGCTTGGGCACTCTTTGGCTTTGCCATGGGTGCCTTCTCCAGTATTCCTTTCAACCTTCACTAATATTTATTGTCCTCTCCGAGTCTGCCTCTCCTATGGCTTGCTGGTATGCCCTGGCTGTGGCTCTGTTTACCATTCTTCTGTCCATCCTTTGGTTTAAATTGCCATGGGCATCTGTTCTGGTTTCAGTGCTGTGGTTATGCCTCTCCAGATTCTGACATCTATTCAGTCCCAGCTGACATAGAATTTTCATGGGATTAAGATGGAATTTCAGTAAGTATTCCAGGTTTATCACAAATATGGCTTGTCGCTCAGACTTCTTTCTCAGTATATATACAATTTAATACCTACAAACAAAATACGTCTGTTTGAAACTGGATTGGGAATGCCCTTACAATATCATACATACAGCTTTGTTATAAGTACTACTCCTTGAGCTGATTGTGTTGTGATAATCACGACACTGTGAACACACAGTTACCCTTTTTCCCTTTATTTCCTTTATTTCTCTTTACCTTTATCTACTACTCACATCAGTGGCTCTTTATCTTACATAGCTTATATAGAGACACAGTAGCACCAGGGCACCTCAGTCCATTATACCAAGACTGGGGTGAGCCACCTTATCTATTACTTACAACGTTGTCACTCACAGTACCTAGTTCCTTACGTTATCATCTAGGTACACACATTCTAATAGAGTCAGCCTCCTACCCAGCTGTCATTTCGGGGTACAAAAAAAACAAGCTACATCCGAGATATTTATTTCACCTGCAAAATATAAGGTTTAAATTACAAATACCATCATTGATCCAATCATTTATTTTAAAGAACGCAACTCTTATTTTTTTGAACCCCTCCATGACAGCTGGCAGGCTCCTAAAAGCAGCCACTCATATCGCTTGATGAGTCCCTACATACTATTAGCAGTATGACAAATCTTATGATGTGATCATTGATGGGAGTGAACAAATAAACAAAACTAAGGACTTGAGCTCGCAATAGAGAGGCTGCCGGAAAGGTTATGCGGGCTGCTCAGAGATCATTGATTAACCCTAACGTTGGGTCCCAAATCTGCACCATGTGATCATGTCACATTTTGGTCACTAACACTGTTTTGGTTTGGAATGGTGTCGAGAATAGCGTCCAGGTCCTCCAAAATCGACAGTGTGATGGTATGGCCTTCAAAAATGTTTGTTGATAGAAGTCTGTAAAGAAATTGGTGGGCCATAACCTCTGAATGCTCAAAGGTATTCAAAGGATTTGTCACACAGGCCCAGAAAGGCCTTGAGTTGGGACCCAACGTTAGGGTTAATCAATGATCTCCAAGAAGCCCACGCCACCTTTCTGGCAGCCACTCTATCGTGAGCTTGAGCCCTTAGTTTTGTTTATTTGTTCACTCCCACCAATGATCACATCATAAGATTTGTCATACCACTAATAGTATGTAGAGGCTCATCGAGCGATACGAGTGGCTGCTTTTAGGAGCCTGGACGGCTGGCACTTTACAAGTGTAAACAACATAGCCACTGGAGAGTCACCGCCGTTTCAACTGAATATAGTAGTCAGGGTCCGGAATATTACAACAACACATGCTCGGAATGTATAAGCTGCCATAGCTCTCCCCCACTATGACATTTCCTTAAAAGGAAGGGATGACAAATCTTATTCCCTAATTTGTGCACCTTAAGTGGAAATATTTCAAGACATAGTTCACAGCGTTCACTAAAAGCCATCGCCGGAATGGTGTAGCAGTTAACTCTTGATAAATTGACATTGCTTGGTCATATGGTGTTGGTTTGATTCCTGGTCTGGACATTTATTTTCTGCACTTAGAGCAATTGCCTTTTATTTTTTATTTACTTATACATTAGGTTAGGAGGTTAGGTGTTAGGGTTAGGGAACTTTTTCTCCCTGCCCACGCGGTAGCACATTCTCAGTTAGGTTAGGAGGTTAGAGTTAATGGTTAGGGTTAGGGATATATATTTCTCCCCATGCAGTAGCGCGTTCCCAGTTAGATTAGGAGGTTAGGGTAGGTTAGTTTAGTTTATGGGGTTAGGGGCTTGAGAATGTGTGGCAGCACATCCTCAAGCTGACTTAGGGCAATGGTACATTGCCCTAAGTCATGAGACTACCATATATGGAATGTCAGTGATTACCGACACATCACGTGTGTCATAGTGGGGGAGAGCAAGGACAGTTGAATGTATACAGAATGCATGCCTTCCAGACCTTGTAGACCGTACTGTTAAGTCAGTTTAGGAATAAGATTGCACTATGTTTTGGCTACCAACCCTGCTTATGGCAAATCTGCATTGTCCAAGCCATCCTGAAGCACGAAAAAGGTGTCATATCTATTTCAGCAACAGACTGAGTCACTGACCTTTTGAATGCCTCTCCTCTTTGTCCCAAGGGGAATTCAGGTTGTCATTGCACCTCTAAACATTCTCAGGCAGCAAAATGTCAACACATTAGCCAAGGTCAACATCAGTGTGATCTCAGATCAAGGGTAGGATGGGCTAGGGGGTCCCAAGAATTTAAAAACTACCCGGGGTCGATTTTTTTTGTTAAGGCCCTTGATACCGCCCCCCCCCCTCCTTCCTTCCAAACAAGGTATGTTTTCATCCAAAAATGGTATGTTTTTCCCACCCTTCTTTTGAAGAAATTTCTGGCTGCGCTCCTGGTGGGCTGTAAACCCTTTCCAACTTTCAAATGGATCTAAAATATTTAAATACACAACTTATAATTAAATGTTCAAGCAGGCTAAGTATAAGCAACAAGTTGGTTCAGATAAGACCTGCTGGCACTGAACCAAGTTTGTTTAAATAATGAACTCAGACAGTGGCCAAAGCAGGGATAACATATTTGCAATATCTGTGGTTCATTGAAGCATATTAAAATCATCTGAATTTACAAGTTTCATGTGTCAGATGGCAAGAAAACATCTCTCAGTCTGATCTCTCAACCATTTCAGCCAATTTTGGCTGCAAATTGACCAGTAAACTCAAATAAGAAGCAGGATTGGCCCCAAAATTGTGTTTAGACAGTGTCAAAATGCCAGAAGTCATTGAATTTACTCAAGATGACTCAATTCTGTCTTAAGGTACACCAAAATGCATGAAATATGACCTCCTAGAAATTTTTTTATAAGGCCCCATGAACCCACCCCCCCCCCTACCTCAGGTCATGGCCTGAATTCCCAGTACCCCCTTGAGGATGGGTTGAGTCTTCAAGTAGTTGGATTATGCAGGCAGAAATACCAATCTTTACATCTTGGAATGCAAGTGTAACTTTACCTACAGTGGAACAGGTTATAATTCTCAACATCAAGATAAGAGTACTGATTCTCTGTATTTCTATATTGAGGTCATCATTCATTTTTCCCAAAGCAGACATACCCCAGTGGTGGACCCTTGGTGGCTATGTTATTTACACTTGTAAAGTGCCAGCCGTCGTGGAGGGGTTCAAAAAAATAAGAGTTGCGTTCTTTAAAATAAATGATTGGATCAATGATGGTATTTGTAATTTAAACCTTATATTTTGCAGGTGAAATAAACATCTCGGATGTAGCTCATTTTTTGTGTACCCCGAAACGACGGCTGGGTAGGAGGCTGTAATAGAGTCTGTTATACTGAGACTGAGTTCCTTACGTTATCATCTAGGGTCTAGATTCTACAGGTTATGGGCCTATAGTCACGTGTAGTGACCAAAGAAGCTTAAACCCTAGATTTCATCTTATCAAACGCATAACAAATGTGTCAATTAGATGCATCCAACCACCTTTGTCTACTTCTCACCATGGCACCGAAGGAATCCATCACCGCCACTAGTCCCTCCCTCAAAGAAGCACTGCTCAAAGCTGATGCCCTTTGCCCTTCTATCTCCCTTACTTGCCCAAACAATGTTTTCGCTGGCAAAAAGCTTGATAAACTAAAGTCAAACTACAAGAAATGAAGCAAAGACATGACACATTACCTCGCCATCAATGGCCTACTTAGTTACGTCCTCGGAGAGAAGACAAAACCATCCATCAGCTCTGAACCATGCGCCTACAAAAACTGGATCAAGAATGACTGCTTCGTGTACATGGCCATCGCCATGAATGTATCTGACGATGACGAGGTGGAACTTGACATGGCAAGGGGTGCCAAGGCAGCATGGGACACACTAAAGTTGTGACACCTTAATGAGGGGCCGATTAGGCAGGTAGACCTCTTGCGCACAGCTCTTAATGTAAAGTGCAAGAAAGGTATGCCACTCCCTCAAACATGCCATGAAATATGCAATGCTGTAGATCAAGCGTTCGCAATGGGGGAATTCACTGTTGACCTCTTCCGATGCATCGCCATTATCAACTCCCTCGAGGACTTCCCTCACATCTGCTCCAGCATCCTATGCGACCTACATGCCTTGACAAAAGAAAAACCATATACCTCAAAGGACATCCATCATTATCTTGAAAGTGAACAAACCCTCCACGCCGCAGCAGACAAATCATCCACCACATCCGACATCGCTCCCACTGCCCGCACATCCAGCACGAAATCTTCAAATGTCCCAACCTGTGGCAACTGTAAACACCCTGGCCACATGAGCCAATACTGCATCTCACCGGGAGGGGGGATGGCTGGAAAGACGATTCAAAAATCAAGAGATGCACACCAAAAGGACTGAGACAATTCTTGGGGGGGGGAGCAATGCGAAATCCAGCTCAAACAATGGAAAGATAGCCATTAACCTTAAGGACTCCAGCAGAAAGGCGTTTATCATTCACGTCGACCTGGGTGATATCACATCTTCCACAAACAACACGAAATCAGAATTTGCCAGATTAGCATCAGACTTGGTCGAATCCATACTCCCCAGCACAACCAAGGACATCGAGTGGAGTGGATGGCTTGCACTTGAGGAGGAGCCCAAGACCACTGTCGATTGGACCAACCACACCAAAGAATTCAACTTTGCTGCCTTGTCAGATATTGCCCCAATCCAAAGCAACAAGCACACTCCCATCTCCCTCAATGAACTTCCCTTTTATGCTGACATGGGAGCCACCATTCACATCTCCCCTGAACAGTCAGATTTCTTAATGCTTCGACCAATTGCAGCACAATCAGTAAAGGGAATAGGCGGTTCCTCTGTCACAGCTATAGGGATAGGAGACATCAAATTACGCATTGCCCATGGCGCATATCTAACCCTCCAAAATGTCTTATTCATCCCAAATGCGACAGTGTGCCTTATCTCAGTTGGCTCACTGACACGCGACAGCCAAGCAGTTGTGCATTTCAATGACAACTCCTGCTGGCTAACAAACAAGTCAAGCGGCGCAATCACTTGCCGCGGTTCTCTCCTCACCAAGAAAAATCTATATTCCCTTGATCTACACTCTCCCCTTGCCGAACACGCCCTTACAACCTCACACGCACCTGACCTAGAAACCTGGCATCATCACCTCAGACATGCAAACTATCAGGCTATTAAAGGAATGGCGAAGAGTGGAATTATACCAGGTATGCCTACCAACCTAGCCTTCAGTAATCTGCCTAAATGCGATTTTTGTGTTCTGGGGAAACAGACCAAGACACCTGTTCCAAAAACACGTAAAGAAGGGTCAGGACATAGAGCTACCAGAAAGTTAGAGAAGGTCTGGGTCGATTTATCTGGGAAACATATAAGGTCGAGAACTGGAAACGAGTATGTGATGGACATAGTAGATGACTATACAAGTTTACTCTGGTCAATTCCTCTAAAGAATAAAGACGACTCCTTTCCAGAACTGAAAGCTTGGGAATTAGCTCATGAAACAGAAACTGGACTCAAAGTTGGCATGTACATCACCAATCAAGGAGAATTGAAGAGCGAGAAGATGGAGACCTGGTTAAAGTCTTGAGGCACAGATCAACTTTTCACAGCTCCTTACACTTCCACTCACATTGGGTGCGTGGAGCGCATGCACCATACGCTAATGGCAAAAGCCTGCACCATGCGCATATATGCTCATTGTCCTCCATATTTGTGGGACGAATTTTATCTAACAGCTGCTCATCTGCATTCTAAAACTATCACGCACTCGCTAAAAGACGGTATCACACCTTGGGAAAAATTCTATGAATGCAAACCTGATTACTCATATATGCGTGAAATAGGTTGCTGTGTATTCGTTCTCATACAGAACAAGCACAACCCAAAGGTTTATGAATGTTCCTTAGAGTGTGTACTTATTGGATATGATCCAAAAGCTAAAACATACCGCTTTTACCACCCTGACTCCAAGAAAGTCATCAGCTCCTACCATGTTTGGTTCCTCAAAAGCCATGATGGTCATCTTCCATCTGTACCTACAGAGGAAGAAATCATCCCAATGACACTAAAAGACATCCTCACGGGCGGAACTCCAGTGCCGATTCACATTGATGAAGATGAGGAGACTCTACCATTAAACAAGCATCAACTGGATATACCAGAACCCATACAAACCACGATCTTAAATGATGACATCCAACCCAGACGTTCTTCATGCATAGCTGAAAAACCAATTGAATCTATACCCACACGTACTGAGAGAGCAATTCAAGACTCAATCGAGGCAGGAATTCGAGTCAAGGAAGCGCATGTAGAATGAAAGAAAACTCTCCAAGATATTTACGAAGAGGAAGCACAAAATATCCCGGAAGTTGTTGAGAACGCCGCCATCGCAGAATTGAAACAGATCTTTGGGACCCTGAACTTCGATGACATCAAAGGGCAATGTATCGATCAAGCCTTCTCCGCTATCTCTGAAATGCCACAGATTGATCTGTCCACTTTAGAGTTTGAAGATGAGCTGAAGAATTGGAAAGAGGCAAAAGCATCTGCCAATGCAAAACAGTGGGAAGAGGGATATCATGAAGAACTCAAGTCTCTAAAGGACATGGGTGTGTATAAACTAATCCCCAGATCCGACATCCCTCAGGGACAGAAGATCAGAAAAGGCATGCCCATTTTCAGGATCAAATGCGAGGAAAATGGCAAAGCAGTTCAATGGAAAGTAAGATTAGTCTTCAAGGGTTTTGAACAAATTTATGGGAAGGACTACACCAAAACTACCTCACCTACTGCACATATGGAATCTTGGAGAATCTTACCAGTACTTTACAGTGCCCCCCCCATTCCTGCAGGAATCCACAGGAATGGGACTGGAATCCACAGGAATAGGACCAGAATCTGCAGGAATCCACTGGAATGGGACCAGTAAAGTCCAGCATTCCAGCTACAGTCCTAATGGAATATGGTAGGACCTGGAATCCAGTAGGAATACTGCATTCCAGCTCTACATATGACTTATTCTAAAAAGTCATGTGACTTAATCTTTTGTATGAATGAACATGTAAAATTCATATGTATTTAAATAATAACAGATAAACTATATTATTACTATGTACATTAAAAGGAAGGCAGGGGGGCAAAAACAGGCAGGCCCTCGTCGCTGTTCATTGGTTGTGGTGGTCGGCCCTCCTCGCCATTGGTTGATGGTGGTGGTGCCATTCGTGGTGGGTGCTGTTGGATGGTGGTGGTGGTGGTGGTTTGGGCCCCTCATCGCCGTTGGTTGATGGTGGTGGTTCCGTTCATGGGTGGTTGCTCATGGCCATTTGTGGTGGGTGTTGGTGGGTAGTGCTGGGTGGTGCTGGGCACTCCTCATCATTTGTGGGTGGTGCTGCTGGGCGCTCGACGTTGGTCATCCGTCGTTGTTCGCTGTTCGTTGTTGTCCATCACTGTGCATCATTCGTCGGTGTCGTCGTCGTCTGGCATCATTTCATTTTGCATGGTGATGTGGCCACTGATGTGTCAGGGGGCCTTCCCATTGGGGAGGGGTAATGAGGTGGGCGGTTGACGGTGGTGGCATTGCATTAGTTGAGAGTGATGACAGAGGTAGGGGGTACTTACAGTATGAAATATAAAACAACAACAACAACGATAATCGTCATCATCATCATCGTCGTTGTCGTCCCTTGTCCCTCATCGTTGTCCTGGTCCCTCATCGTTGTCCTGGTCCCTCGTCGTTGTCCTGGTCCCTCGTCATTGTCCTGGTCCCTTGTCGTCGGTCTGCATCGCCTGTGTCCGTTTGTGGGCGCTGGCCATCATTTGTGGGCTGTGGTGGGTGGTGGTAGTGGGCCGTGGTTCATTTTTTGGGGGTGGCAGCCGTTTTTGTGTGTTGGCCATCGTTTGTGTTCATTTTGGGGGGTTTGTCATCGTTTCTGGGCGGTTGTGAGCAGTCGTCTTTGATGGTGGTCCATTGGCATCGACGTGGTGGCAGGGCGGTCGTTGGTCGTCGTTGGGGGGAGGTCTTTATTGTCCCCCACAGATTCCTGCAGGATTCCTGAGGATTCCTGAGGATTCTTGCACAATCCCAGGACTGAGTATTGGCTGATGTGCCAGCCAATTTTTTCAGTCCTGTGGGGGTATATTCCTGAGGACTGGAGACAGTCCTGAGGATTGTCAGACAGGACCAGTCCAGGGATTGATGTATATGAGGTGAGTCACATGACAAATAAACATGTGCTTGGATATATCATGTGACATGATACATCCACATGCACATGTTTGTTTATCATACGTGACACGTCACATTTCTCTTTTCAACCATCACCACCACCATCGCTCACCACCACCACCACCACCACCACACAACGACTCACACCGCCGCTGACAACAACGACGCCGATGACGATGAAAATGCCGACAATGACGACCGACGTCGACAATGGAGATGGCAACGGCGATGGTGCCCAACAAACAGCGCCACCACCAAACGGCTGACGTGGCATGCCCATCAGGGCGTTCCACGTCGACAGCTCCTTTCCAGACGACGAACGCCCGTGACCACAGGACCCCACAATGACGAACGACAACACCGCCACCGACGACCACCATCCCCCACCCACGAACGACAATCTCCGCCACCCAAGAACGACCATCCACCCACAAACGACGACCGCCCACAAAGGGACGATGACTGCCCACAGACGATGAAAACTGCCCACCCACGGACAACGACCGCCCGCAGACACCACCCACCATCAACAACGACCATCACCCACCCACAAACGGCCACGAGGACACCATGCCGTCAACGGCGAACGAGGCCCCACCACCACCGAACGGCAGCCCACACCAACAACAACGGGGCCCACAAACGACGACCCAGCGCCACCCGCAAACACGACACGGAACGAGCACCCACCCGGACGATGACGCCCCACCCACGTACGACGATGCCCACGCCGGATGACAACAATGACTCCCCGAACGATGACGATGACCCCTCGTCGAAGGACAATGCTGACAGAGACGACCCCCTGCCGATGAACGGCGAATGAGGCCACCACCGACGAGCAGCAATGAGTGCCTACCCCTATGTATGTCCCCCCTCCCTGTCTGTTCCCCCTCTGTCTGTCCCCCCTCCCTGTCTGTTCCCCCTCCCTCTCTGTTCCCCCTCCCTCTGTTCCCCCTCCCTCTCTGTTCCCCCTCCCTGTCTGTCTCCCCTGTCTCCCCTTCTCCCCTCCCCTGTCTGTCCCCCTCCCCTGTCTTTCCCC